>Ga0180732_1000128_pt1 | contig 75337 bp, 55 predicted proteins | sample KR11_01MetaG_FD_148674 | JGI IMG/M metagenome (GOLD analysis project Ga0180732, IMG submission 148674) | Groundwater microbial communities from the Olkiluoto Island deep subsurface site, Finland - KR11_0.1 MetaG | ecosystem: Environmental > Aquatic > Deep subsurface > Groundwater | place... | reverse complement strand
CAACAGGAGAGGTGCGTCCTGTTGATGGATAATTCAGCGAAAATCAGCACGGGTCAGGGACAAATGACTGGATAAATGGGTCATTTGCCTCTGACATCTGTCATCTTGGCCTCAAGGACGGAAATTTGGTTCGTCGGTTATGATTTTTTGATGGAATTTGGGGCTAATGAGAAATGCGGGCTAGGTCTCAACCTATGGTCGTAACTTGAAACCCGACAGGCTCCTAGAATTCCTTACCTCCTTAATATTCAAATCTTATCTGTCTGATATTTTTATTTTGACCTTCTTGTATTAATGTGAAAGAGTTAAGTAGATATAATTTTTTTATAAAATTGTGAATATTTATCATTAGTTTATTTCTATTTAAAACAATTGAGTTCACTTCAAAAATGCCTGTTTAGATGAGTAACAGTTAGCAAACAGTGTTACTCATTTTCTCCAATGATAGCTGGGGATTTTTTGAAGAACAGCACTCACACATTTATTCCTATTTGATAAGGAGGGTTGCTATGAAGATCAGTAAAATTTTGAGTACGACATTAATTGGAGGGGCTTTATTATTTGATGGAAGCTGTCTCCATGCAGAAACACTGCAGGATGCAATTGGTACAATGCTTCAGACAAACCCTGAAATTAGATCTATGGCCCACAATCGCCTTGGTCGCGATGAAGAGGTCAGGCAGGCAAAATCCGGTTATTTACCAGAGATTAATTTTTCTGCAGGAGTCGGTGTACAGGATATCCAAGAGCCTACGAATGACAACCTCACCCCCCAGCAGTACACCCTTAGCTTGAGACAGAATGTTTTCACTGGTTTGGCGACTAATAACGAGGTGGGCCGTCAAAAGGCCCGCGTTCAATCCCAGGCCTACAGCCTTCAGGGTGCCTCTGAAAATACAGCATTAAGGACGGCAGAGGTATATCTGAATGTCTTACGACAGCAAGAACTCCACCGCCTTTCCCAGGAAAATCTTGATTCCCATGTACGAATTGCTGATCAGATCAATCTGCGAACTGAATCCGGTGTTGCCAGTAAGTCAGACAGCGATCAAGTAGCTGCCCGACTTTCTCTGGCTCAGGCAAACGTTGTTGCCACCAATACCAATCTTGTTGATGCCCACACCAATTATCTAGCTGTTGTCGGCCATCTTCCGACTGATCTGCAAGAGCCTACACCGCCAGATTCCCTGATGCCCGCTTCTCTTCAAGATGCAGAAGCTGAAGCTATAAAAATGCATCCGACCCTGAAGTCGGCAGGAGCCGACCTTGAAGCCAGACAGAAACAATCTGAAGTAGCAAAAGCCCCTTATTGGCCCATTATTGATTTGGAAGTGGATCAGAATTGGGAGGAAGATTATGATACGGTAGGGAAAAAAGAATCCTTGATTGCAATGGCCAGGCTACGTTACAACCTTTTTCGTGGATTTAAGGACGAAGCACGTCGGGCTGAGACCGTTGAACTTGTAAGTGAAGCGCGAGAAATAAGGAATAATACTCACAGGCAGGTAGTTGAATCCATGCGACTTTCATGGATGGCCTATCAGGCGGTCAAAGATCAGATTAAATATCTGGAACAACGAGTCGATTTTTCCATAGGTACTATTGATGCATATACCAAACAATTTAATCTTGGCAAACGGACTCTGCTGGATGTTCTTGACAGTGATGCAGAGGTCATTGACGCTAAACGAGCTCTGGTCGCTGCCAGATATGACGGGTTGTATGCCCAATACCGTATCCTGAATGGTTTGGGGCAGCTGGTTAAGTCGTTTGATAAAGAGTGGCCGAAAGAAAGTCAGGTGACTATTGGCTCTCTCGTCGAATCGGAAAAACAATGAGATAAAATAGATCCTGTGGATTGAAACGGGATACAATGAGTGGCCAGTCGGAAGGCCATCTTTATTGTGTCCCGTTAATTTTAAGCGAACTTCTCAATACTTGGAGGCTGGTGAGCTAGCCGACCCATCAACGGATACGGCGTCATTATGTCAAATCTTGTTGACGCAACTTCAGTAATTATTCAATTAGTCCTCTCCCGCCGTGTTCCTGTCCTCAATTTTGTCAACAACACTATGCTACTGCCCTTAGGAATTGTGCTCTCGCTTTTCTTTTTTGTGGGACACATTGTTTCAGCCAGCGGGAATTTTACCCTTGATTCATCCGTACTTAATGCTGCCGAGAAAGAATATGGTGTTGGTGCACGAAAAAGACTCGTGGCTTGGCAACAGTTTGTTCGCGAAGATACGAGTCGTACCGATATGGAAAAGCTGGAGAAGGTAAACAGTTTTTTTAATCAAGTTAATTTTGTCAGTGACGCAATACATTGGTCAAAAAAAGATTACTGGGCCACACCGGTAGAGTTTCTGGCCAGTGATGGCGGAGATTGTGAAGATTTTGCTCTTTCAAAATATTTTACTCTGAAAATGCTGGGAGTACCGGAAAAAAAACTTAACCTGACCTATGTCAAGGCTTGGAAATTAAATCAAAGCCATATGGTGCTTACCTATTATAAAACACCTGATGCTGTGCCGCTGGTTCTCGATAATCTTATCAATGCTATTAAACCAGCAACACAACGACCAGACCTGCTTCCTGTGTACAGTTTCAACGGATCAGGATTGTGGCTGTCAAAAGAGCGAGGTAGAGGTAATCTGGTTGGAAAAAGTGACAGACTCAAATTATGGAATGATCTGCTCGAGAGAATGCCTGTCAGTTTACAATAACGTGAGGTTCAATCTATGACACTTTACAGACAACTGCTCATATTTACATTAATACTCTTTTTGGTTCTGTTCACCTGTACATGGATCATCAAGCTTCAAACGACACGTTCCTTTCTTGAAGACCAACTTGAGTCCCATGCCCAGGATACTGCAACCTCTCTAGGATTGTCGATCACCCCCTATATTGCTGAAAATGATATTGCTACGATCGAAACCATGATCAATGTTGTTTTTGATCGTGGGTATTATCGTACAATTCGGCTCACTGACCTTAATGATAAAGTCCTCATCGAGCGAACTCTTGAGGTTGTTATCAATGATGTTCCTGTCTGGTTTATACATGCTATCCCTTTAAAGACTCCAAGTGCCAGCACGCTCATAACAGCAGGGTGGACGCAGAAGGGCAGTCTGTATGTGGAAAGTCACCCGGGGTATGCCTATAAAACCCTCTGGGAAGCCATATATAATATGACAAAGGTCTTTGGTATTACAGGTGTCATTGTGTTAGTGCTGGGCGCCCTTGGTTTGCGAGCCCTGCTCCTGCCTCTACGGCGTGTTGAACAGCAGGCAGAGGACCTCTGTAAAAAACTGTACACATTCCAAAATAAACTCCCGAGAACTCGTGAATTGCGACGGGTTGTTGTAGCTATGAACAGTATGACAGCTAAAGTTAAAAAGATGTTTGATGAACAGGCGCGGGTGGCAAATAGATTGCGGAAAAATGCCTACAGTGATGCATTGACCGGATTAGGTAACAGGCGCTATCTGCAGGGGCAAGTTGCGGCCAGAATGAACAGGAATAATGGCATTTCTGTCAAGGGCGCATTTCTGTTGGTTCAGGTTCATAATCTCCTGGAAATCAACCAGGAAAAAGGGTATCAAAGTGGAAACCAGCTGCTCCAGAAAATGGCGAACAGTATTCGTGAGTCGACACGGAATCTTAAGAATTCCGCACTCTCCCATCTTTCCGGAGGCAACTTCGCAGCTTTCTTACCGAACGTCACAGAGGAAGACGCCCGACATGTTGCGGCTGCAATAGCCGGAGGTTTTGCCGGCTTGGCAAATGAAGACGTAGGGTTCTCTGAAAACGTTGGGCATGTTGGTGGAGTCAGTTATGAACAGGTGACATCCCTTAAACAACTGCTCTCCGAAGCTGATCGGATTTTGAGATCAGCACAAAATCAGGGGCCAAATACTTGGATCGTTGAATTACTTTCCTCTGAACCAACCATCACCCCACGTGGAGAGCGCGAATGGAAGCAGCTTCTGGACCAGGTACTGAACAATAAAGAGATTACTCTGTTCAGCCAATCCGTTGTTATGAGCAGCAACTTGAAACAGCTTATGCACAAGGAAATTTTAGCACGGATAACCTTGCCTACAGGTCAGATGCTTAATGCCGGCATTTTTATCCCGCTGGCAGAACGACTACGGTGTATATCCTCCATTGATAGAATCGTGATTGAAAAAGCGATGCTTGTTGATAGCGGAAAGCTGAAGTCCAATGAACTTGCTGTCAATATCTCTCCTTCCTCCCTTAAAGACGTCTCGTTTACAACCTGGCTTTTATCCAAACTCAAACAAATGCCTTCGGGAGCACCGAAGATTATCTTTGAATTTGCAGAATTCAATGCCACTCAGGAACTGGGTATTGTCCAGGATTTTGCAAAAGAAGTAAAATCCTTGGGACATTTTATCGGTCTCGATCATTTTGGGCAGAGCTTTGCTAATTTTGGGTATTTAAAATCCCTACAGCCCAAGTACGTTAAAATAGATCGAGCCTTCATCGACGAACTCAAAGAAGAAGACAGTGATAGTCATTTTTTCATTGGTTCTTTGACCAGTGTGGCTCACAGTCTCGATATCCTTGTTATTGCTGAGGGTGTAGAAGAAGAAGTGCAGTATCAAACATTATGTGATCTCAATATTGATGGCATTCAGGGATACTATCATGATAAACCCAGAGAGCTGTGAATGGCTAGGTTTCCTTTGTGCGTCTCAATGCTATGATATTTTAGAGAAAGGATTTTGTTGAAACCTTGTCTGCCAGATCATCCGTGGCAAAATTTATATGGGAAAAAAGGTGGTATTCTAAGATTTGGCAGCGTTTGAAATTTTCCTGGATAGTAAGGTGGCGCTTTTGATCATTGTTGCCATAGCGTTCTATGATATAGGTCATCCGTTCATCTAAAGAGACAATGCTGTCATGGCGTACACGTTTATCAGCATAATAGACAATTTCCTTGGCAAAAAAGATCCCTTGAGCATAACGATCGGTCGAGAACTCTTTGAGCACCACATGCTCACGAACAATTTCACCAATAGCCTGGAAGCCATGTTCAAGACAGATGTCGCGCCCTTTTCTGGCATGGTCGCATTCGCTGTTCAGGCAGATCGTTTTGGCAATGTCATGTAGCAGGGCTCCGGCCAAGACCAGATGTGGGTCCGGCAGGTTTGTTTCATTTGTTTTTGTTGGAGTCAAGCCAGCCAATAGCGCTTCCGCCACCTTGGCCACGGTCAGTGAGTGGGCCCGGATATTGTCGAACATGTCATATCTATCCATCAAGGCCAGACATTGGGCTATGGAAGGAACCTTCTCGCTCATCCTTATTTATCTGGCGCTTAACTCATGCACGGCATCGATGGCAATTTTGGCCTGATCCGGCGGGGTGAACTGATGGATGCCATGTCCGAGGTTAAAGATATGGCCATGGGCGTCTTTGGCACCATTCAGCAGGTTTTGGATGCGCTGACGCAGTCTGTCTTTGGGCAGCATCAGAGCAAAGGGGTCAATGTTGCCCTGGACGGCCTTCTTCCCCACCTGTTTTATGGCATCTCCTATGTTGATCCGCCAATCCAGTCCCAGGACATCGGCGCCGGATTGGATGGAGAGATCAAGCAGGGTTGCTCCGTTGTTGGCAAAATAGATGATGGGTAGACCGGTCTCTTGCAGGTCACTGATAATTCGCTGCACATAAGGCAGGGCAAATTCTTTAAAGTCACAAGGGGCCAGTACTCCAGCCCAGGAATCAAAGATCTGAAGGGCCTGGGCGCCAGCCCTGGCCTGGGCCTGGAGGTAGAGGCTGGTGCATTCTGTGATCTTCTCCATCAGCTTATGGAAGAGGTCTGGCTTGGTGAACATCATCTTCTTGGTCTCCCAGAAGACCTTGGAAGAGCCGCCTTCGATCAGATAAGTGGCCAGGGTAAAGGGCGCACCGGAAAAACCAATCAGGGGAACTTTCAGCTCTTTGCGCAGGAGACGGATGGTTTCCATGACAAAACCAGTGTGGATATCCGGGTCGGGTATAATGAGTCGGTCAAGGGCGGCCTGGTCGCGGATGGGTTCTGGGAAGATGGGCCCATGTCCCTCAGAGAAGGTGAGCGGGGTGCCCATGGCTTCCATGGGGATGAGAATGTCAGAGAAGAGAATAGCCGCGTCTACATTGAGGATGTCAACGGGTTGCAGGGTTACCTCTACGCAGAGCTCCGGCGTTTTACACAGTTCCAGAAAGGTCACGTTGCCTCGTACCTTTTGATATTCAGGAAGGTAGCGTCCAGCCTGACGCATCATCCAGATGGGAGTGTAGTCGGTCTTTTCACCGCGGCAGGCTTTGAGAAAGGTATCATTCATAATTGAGTCGTAGGGTGATGGGTGATTTTATTTGTTACGCTGAGAGGATTTTTTATTAACGCTTCTAAGCGTTATTGCGCCTCTACGCGTGAAATTGTTTGCTTCGGTATAATATGTGAATAGTTAGGCTACGCGATCCTTGTTCCAGGCACATAGCTGCAAAATGGTTCCTGGGCTAGATAGTCGCCGGTCATGGCATAGGCCCGTGCTCGGCAGCCCCCGCAGACATTGACATATTCACAGCGTCCGCAGTTGTCTTTGTAGCTTTTGAAATCACGCAACTCATGGAAAAGGGAAGAATCCTCCCAGATCTCTTTGAAGGAGAGCTCCTTCAGATTGCCCGCAGACTTGGGGAAATAGCTGCAAGGCAGAATGTTTTCGTCCACGTCAATTAAACAGATGAGCTGACCGGCAAGACAGCCCTTGGAACCACCTGTTGAAAATTTCAGATTGCGCCGTTTGAAAGTGCTCCCCTCTTCTTTGGCCTTCTGCCTGACGATCCGGTAATAATGGGGGGCACAGGTTGGACGCATCAGAAGTTCGTTTTCTTCCTTCTCAACCTGGTAATGCCATTCCAGAATTTCATCGTACACCTTTTCGGGGATTAATTCTTCCATAATGTCCTCGCCTCGACCGGTGGGTACGATCATGAACATATACCAGGCAGAAGCGCCAAGAGATTTGACTAGTTTGTAGATTTCAGGAATCTCTTCTCTGTTGCGGATAGTAAAGGAGGAGTTGATCAGAAAGGGAATCTTGTTTTCATTAAAGAGACGAATGGCGTTCATGGTTCCCGCAAAGGCCCCTTTCTGATTTCTGAAGTTATCGTGGGTTTCTGCCTTGGCCCCGTCCAGGCTGAGGGATACCATCTTGATACCGGCAGCCTTGATTTGTGTGCAGATATCCTGCGTCACCAGAGTGCCATTAGTAGCGAGGCACATACGCAGCCCTTTGTCGGTGCCGTATCTGGCAATCTCAAATATATCTTTACGCAACAGCGGCTCTCCGCCGGAGAGTACAATAACTGGGTTGGCATAGGAGACGATATCGTCGAGGATACGGGTGGCTTCACTGAAAGGGAAATCAGGATGATCATCTGCCTCAAGGGTCGATGAAGAGCGGCAGTGGACGCATTTCAGGTTACATCTTCTGGTTGTCTCCCAAGCTATCCATTTAGGGTCAAAATCCATACTGCTGCTCCGTTATAATGTGGCGTCATTGCTAAAAAGATATCCCATATATTATTGACACTATATTGTCTTTTGTTTTAAATCTCAAGGGAACCATATAAAAATTGTCTTGGAGTCCAGTATCATTAAATTGGTGAGTCCAATATTTTCGGTGGGTAAATCGCTTTTTTAAAAAAATGAGTCAAGACAGGAAACAGAAAATGTACATCTTTTTCCTGTCTTGACAATGAAGATGGGCTACTTATTGTTCGCACATGTTGTAAGTCAATAAAAGCAAGCATTCATGAAAAATTGGATAGTTAGGGCCGTACATTTGTAATGTTTTGAAAATGGAGGAATAGGTGGGGAAAGAGCAAGAGAAAGAGGTAATTCTGGAACAGATGGAAGAGCGTGCTGTTGAAGAAATTAGCACGCACGATGCAGAGAAGTCTATAGAAGAAAAGTTGGTTGCAGTCCAAGAAGAAATAGCTGGATACCAGGATAAGATGCTGCGTGCTGCTGCTGAATTTGACAATTATAAAAAACGGATGGAGCGGGATCGCAATGCGGCCATGAAGTATGCTGGCGAACATATTTTGCGCGAAATCTTGCCCGTTGTTGACAATCTGGAACGAGCACTTAATCAGGGCGTGGTGTCCGGAGTTGATGCAGAGATGAAGTTGGCGGCCCTGCTGGAAGGGGTGCAGCTCACCCTGAAAAGTCTGCTGGCGGTATTGGAGAAGTTTGAGGTAAAAGCTATTGAGAGTGTTGGTCTGCCCTTTGATCCCAATATCCAGGAGGCTTTGGTCATGGAGCCCAGTGATGTGGTTCCGGCCAGTCATGTGTTGGGTGAGTTTGAAAAAGGATATTATTATAAAGATCGTTTATTGCGTGTCGCTAAGGTTATTGTCTCATCGGGTAAGGCCGCGTCCTGAGTTCTCTTTTGAACCGGGAAAGAATGTGCTCTTCTCTTGACAAATGCTGGATGATGCACATTTTTTAAACCTGTCTTACGAATCAGAGTTTTGTGTCGGGAGCAGGGGCAGGCACGGAAATGAGTTTGTGCGGGTAACTCCTGCGCCATTGAGAGAAAATTGAAATTAACAACAACAAGGGTCATTTGTGCAAAGTGACATCTATTATATTTTGAGACGAGGAGAGATACTATCATGGGAAAGATAATCGGAATAGATCTGGGAACAACCAACTCATGTGTGGCAATTATGGAAGGGGGCGATCCCAAGGTAATTACTAACGTCGAGGGGAATCGGACAACCCCTTCGATTGTGGCCTTCAGTGATAATAATGAACGTATTGTGGGGCAGGTTGCCAAACGTCAGGCCGTCACTAATCCCGAGCGTACCCTTTATGCGATCAAACGTTTGATCGGGCGTAATTTTACCGATGCCGAGGTGAAAAAGTCTGTTGAGATCAGTCCCTTCAAGATAGTGTCAGGCAAAGGCGGGGCTGCAAATATTAAAGTGGATGGTAAAAGCTATACCCCGGCCGAGGTTTCAGCCATGATCCTTGGCAAGATGAAAAAGACTGCTGAAGAATATCTGGGAGAAGAAGTGACCGACGCCGTGGTTACCGTTCCTGCCTATTTCAATGATGCCCAGCGTCAGGCGACCAAGGATGCCGGCAAGATCGCAGGCCTGAATGTGTTGCGGATCATCAACGAGCCGACAGCAGCCGCTCTGGCCTATGGACTTGACAAAAAAGGCGAGGAGAAAATTGCGGTCTTTGACCTTGGCGGCGGCACATTTGACATCTCCGTCCTAGAGATTGGCGACGGTGTCTTTGAGGTAAAATCCACCAATGGTGATACATTTCTCGGCGGTGAAGACTTTGATATGCGGATTGTCAACTGGCTGGCCGATGAGTTTAACCGGAGTCAGGGCATTGATCTGCGTAATGATAAAATGGCCCTCCAGCGCTTGAAGGAAGAGGCGGAAAAGGCCAAGATGGAACTCTCTACCACCATGGAGACTGATATCAATCTCCCCTTTATCACCGCCGATGCCTCAGGCCCCAAGCATCTGAATATCAAGCTGAGCCGTGCCAAACTTGAGAGCCTGGTTGATGACCTGATTGAGCGGACAGTTGCTCCATGCCGCACGGCGTTGAAGGATGCCGGCCTGACTGCCAAGGATATCGACGAGATCATCCTGGTGGGCGGCATGACCCGCATGCCCAAGGTTCAGGCCAAGGTCAAGGAAATCTTCGGCCAAGAGCCGCATAAGGGCGTGAATCCTGATGAGGTCGTTGCCATCGGGGCGGCTATCCAGGGCGGTGTCCTGGGCGGCGATGTGAAGGACGTGCTGCTGCTTGATGTGACCCCCCTCTCCCTCGGCATCGAGACCCTGGGCGGGGTGACCACCAAACTGATCGAGAAGAATACCACCATTCCCACCAAGAAGAGCCAGGTTTTCTCGACTGCGGCTGATAATCAGCCGGCCGTATCCATCCATGTCCTGCAGGGTGAGCGGGAGATGGCCCAGGATAACAAGACCATCGGTCGTTTTGAGCTCTCCGAGATCCCCATGGCCCCTCGTGGTGTTCCGCAGATTGAGGTCTCATTTGACCTTGATGCCAACGGCATTCTTCATGTCTCTGCCAAAGACTTGGGCACCGGCAAGGAACAGTCCATCCGTATCACCGCCTCTTCCGGTCTTTCCAAGGAAGATATTGAGAAGATGACCCGCGATGCCGAGATGCATGCCGATGAGGACCATAAGCGGCGGGAGCTGGTTGATACCCGAAATAATGCCGATGCCATGATTCACGCGACCCAGAAGAGTCTCAAGGATCTTGGCGACAAGGTGGATGCCGAGACCAAGGGCAATGTGGAAAAAGAGATTGAGAAGGTAAAGGCTGCCTCTGCTGGGGATGATATTGAGGCGCTGAAGAGTGCGGTTGAGGCGCTGACCACGGCCTCGCATAAGCTGGCTGAGCTCATGTATGCGCAGGCCTCCCAGCATGCCGATGCAGGCCATGCAGCTGGTGGTGCGGCTGATTCTGCTCCAAAGGATGACGATGTGGTTGATGCCGATTTTGAAGAGGTCAAAGACGACAAAAAGTAATTCGGCTGTATTTTAGCCAAATCGACTTGGTAACAAAGTCTGAAAAATGAAGGGGAGTGAGGAAAGAGGATTTTCTCACTCCCCTTTTTTTTGTTTTTACTGTATTGTACATTGTTTCAATGTCCCTGTAGTTGTTGTATTAATCCTTTTTCCCCTCTGTTATTGTTATGAAAATTTTATCTGGAATCCAACCCTCCGGTCAGCTCCATATCGGAAATTACTTTGGTATGATGAAGTCCATGATTGCTCAGATGGAGAGTTCTGAGCTCTATGTATTCATCGTTGACCTGCACGCCATGACCTCTGTCCATGACCGTGATCGTCTCGCTGCCGGTACCCTTGAGGCCGCCGCCGATTTTTTGGCCTTGGGGCTTGATCCTGAAAAATGTATCTTCTGGGTGCAGTCGGATGTGCCGGAGGTGTGTGAACTGACATGGGTACTTTCCACCATCGCTCCTATGGGCCTTATTGAACGCTGTCATTCCTATAAAGATAAAGTGGCCAATGGTATTGAGGCCAGTCATGGTCTTTTTTCCTATCCCGTACTCATGGCCGCTGACATCCTGCTCTATCAGGCGGACCAGGTTCCTGTCGGGCAGGACCAGAAGCAGCACCTGGAGGTGGCCCGTGATCTGGCTCAGAAGTTTAACAAAACATTTGGCGAGACCTTTGTCGTACCTGAACCAGCCATCAATAAGGAAATGGCCATCGTTCCTGGTCTGGACGGCCGCAAGATGTCCAAATCCTATGGCAATACTATTCCGATTTTTCTGGAGGGAAAGGCTCTTAAGAAAAGGGTCATGGCCATTGAGACCGATGCCACACCAGTGGAAGATCCGAAGGATTCCGATAAGTGTAACCTTTTTGCCATGCTGAAACTCTTTGCCACACCTGAACGTCTGCAGGACATACGTGATCTCTATGTGGATGGGGGCGCGGCCTATGGCTATATAAAACTGGAGCTGCTTGATCTTATCAGTGATCATTTTGCCGATGCCCGGAGGAAAAAGGCTGAGTATCTTGCTGATCCTGCTATGCTGCGGGAGATCCTGAAAAAAGGTGCTGATAAGGCGCGTGCCAAGGCCATTGTGACACTTGATCTGGTGCGTGATCGGGTGGGATTGAAATACTGAAAGGTTCGACGGACATTGACAGAGCTAAATGACAAAAGGCCCTATCTGTTTTCAGATAGGGCCTTTTGTCATTTGAATTGCCAGGAATGACTCATTGCATGTTGTGTTATACGTTATCTTGCAAGGCGCCGCCTCCAAGAACCAGCCGAAAAGATGGCTGGTTCTTGGAGGCGGCATAAGGTTCCGTTACAAAAAGAGCCTTACTCTTTTTGTAACGGTATCTAAAAATCAACCAGTTCCACTTCAAAGACCATGGTGGCGTTGGGGGGAATCGGGCCACGTCCAGATGGACCATAGCCAAGATCTGCAGGGATGATGAGGACCCGTTTTTCGCCTTTGGTCATGCTTAAAAAAGCCTCATCCCATCCTTTGATCACCCTGCCTTGGCCAACAGGAAAGCTGATTGGTTCACCGCGGTCAAGGGAACTGTCAAATTTGGTGCCGTCCAGAAGCTTGCCGGTATAATGGGCCTTGACCATGGTGCCGGAAGATGGGGTGTCGGTACCAGCACCTTTCTGGGTGACTACATATTGGAGTCCGGAAGGAGTGGTGATGGCATCTGGCCATTGTTGTTTAATCTTTTTGACACTGGACTCTAGGGCTTCCAGCTCTTTTTCTCTGGCTCGTTTATCCATGCTGCCAAGCAGCGCGTCAAAGGCTGCCTGGTCACTTTTGAAGGCTTGAGCTTTCGCACCTACACGAATAATCTCCACCGATTTCAGCTGGTCATTGCCCTGGATTTTATTGACAACGTCTTGACCCTCAATCACATGGCCAAAGACCGTATGTTTACCGTCCAGCCATGGAGTGGCAATATGGGTGATGAAAAACTGGCTGCCATTGGTTCCGGGTCCGGCATTGGCCATGGAAAGGATGCCCGGACCGCTGTGCGTCAGGGTGGGGTCAAACTCGTCGGGGAAGGTGTAACCGGGGCCGCCTGTGCCTGTACCCAAAGGGCAGCCGCCTTGAACCATGAAGTCGGGGATAACCCTGTGGAAGGTCAGGTTGTCATAGAATCTGGCTCCTCCTTTGCCGGCACCACCACCAAGCTCTTTGGTGCCCTCGGCCAAGCCTATAAAATTGGCTACAGTGAGTGGGGTTTTTTCAAATTCCAAGGTACAGGTGATATCGCCTTTGGCGGTGATAAATTTGGCGTACAGGCCTTCTTTCAGTTGCGTTTCTGCCATGAGTGTTTCTCCAGATAGAATAAATAAAAGGGTAAATGTGTAGAACCATAAAAGGTTAATTTTGCGCATGGTTTCTCCTGTTTGTAAGGGTAATCCAATGTTAATAATACCTGTAGCCTTGTGCAGACCGTGATCGCAGTAAGACTCTAAGGGAAGGCCGAAAACCCATTGTTCATTACTTAATGATCGCTAAGTACAAGAATTAAAGATAAATAATCAGGAGGGCACGACTTGTCAATCATAAATTAGGATGCTGTGGTTGCGCAGGCACTGTTTCCCGGTTCTTCATCCCGATTCTGATTGACTTGAAGTGGTATTCCGGGTTAAATATTCTGGTTTTGTCTTTTTGACTTGCGTTTTTTGGAAATGACGAGGTCCTGCAAGTTTTTAAAGAGTCATGAGCCTTCAAGGATAATATAATTCTCTCCCTTGGGAGAAGGATAGGAAAAGATATGAAAGCATTGATAGCCCTGGAAGATGGGACCATTTTTGAAGGTCAATCCTTTACCGGAAGAGGCGAGGCCATCGGTGAGATGGTGTTCAATACCTCCATGAGTGGATATCAGGAGATCCTTACTGATCCTTCCTATACTGGTCAGATTGTGACCATGACGTATCCTCTCATAGGAAATTATGGAGTGAATAGCGAGGATATGGAGTCGGCTGCTGTGCATCCCAGAGCCTTCTTGGTGAGGGAGTATAATGCCACGCCATCTAATTTTCGCTCCGAGCAGACCCTTGCCCAGTTTCTTAAACACTATGGTGTTCTTGGGGTAGAGGGGTTTGACACCCGGGCGTTGGTACGTCATATCCGGACAGTGGGGGCCTTGAAGGCTATTGTCTCCACTGAGGATCTGAATAAGGAGTCCCTGGTTGCACGGGCTAAGGCCTGGGTTGGTCTGGTTGGTCAGGATATGGTCCAGAAAGTGACCTGTGATCAGCCCTATGGCTGGGCGGATAACAGGCCGGTTCCCGGTACCAGATTTTCCACCGTCCAAGCGGGAATGAGCAATCCTCTGAAGGTTGTTGCCCTTGATTGCGGAATCAAATTTAATCAGCTTCGCATCATGACCGAGAAGGGGTGTCAGGTTCAGGTGCTTCCGGCTACAACTGATGCTGACACCATCCTGGCCATGGAGCCGGATGGTGTCTTCCTGTCAAACGGTCCAGGGGATCCCGCCGGTATTCCGGGGGTGGTTGAGATGGTGCGCGCCCTTCTTGGCAAAACGCCTATTTTCGGGATATGTCTTGGACACCAGATCCTGGGACTTGCCTACGGCGGTTCTACTTACAAAGTGAAATTTGGCCATCGCGGCGGAAATCAACCGGTTAAGGATCTGGCCACAGGGCACGTAGAGATCACTTCGCAGAATCATGGTTTTGCTGTGGATTCTGACAGTTTGGACAAAGAGGTTATTGAAGTAACCCATATTAATCTGAACGATGGCAGCCTCGAAGGGATGCGGCATCGGATTTGTCCTGCATTCTCCGTTCAGTATCATCCAGAGCATGCCCCCGGACCTCATGATTCTTTGTATCTTTTTGACCGGTTTGTCGCGATGATGCGGAGTGAAAAAGCTTAATCCGTAGTAATTATTCAGCATAACATCTTTTTCCTCTGATATTTTAAGGCCTCAATCCCTAAAACCTAATATTTTTTTGATGATCCCATGCCAAAACGAACCGATATCCATAAGATCCTCATCATTGGCTCTGGTCCCATTATTATCAGTCAGGCCTGTGAATTTGATTATTCGGGTGCACAGGCGGTCAAGGCACTGAAGGAAGAGGGGTACGAAGTTGTTCTCATTAACTCCAATCCTGCCACCATCATGACCGATCCGGAGCTTGCTGACCGTACCTATATTGAGCCCATTACTCTGGAGATGGTGACAAAGGTCATTGAAAAGGAACGGCCTGATGCCCTCCTGCCTACCCTCGGCGGGCAGACGGCGCTCAATGTTGCTATTAAGCTGGCCGAGTCTGGTATCCTTGATAAGTATAAGGTGGAGATGCTGGCTGCCAAGGTTGATGTCATCAGAAAGGCGGAGGGACGAGAAGAGTTCAGGGCGGCCATGCAGGCCATTGGGCTCAAGGTGCCTGAATCAGCCATTGTTCATACTTTGGAAGATGCTATGGTTGCCGGTGATGCCATTGGCTTCCCGGTTATTGTACGTCCCAGTTTCACCCTTGGCGGAACAGGCGGTGGTGTGGCTTATAACCGCCAGGAATTGGAAGCTCTGTCTTCGTCCGGCCTGGATTTGTCGATGACCACCGAGATCATGGTCGAACGCAGTCTTCTTGGTTGGAAGGAGTTTGAGCTTGAGGTGATGCGCGATTGCAAGGACAATGTGGTTATCATCTGCTCCATCGAGAATATGGACGCCATGGGGGTCCATACCGGTGACTCCATTACCGTGGCCCCAGCCCAGACCCTGACTGATCGTGAGTATCAGGAAATGCGGGATGCTGCCATTGCCATTATTAGAGAGATCGGGGTTGAGACCGGCGGTTCCAACGTTCAGTTTGCGGTCAATCCTCAGGACGGCGAGCTGATGATCATTGAGATGAACCCCCGGGTCTCCCGGAGTTCGGCCCTGGCCTCCAAGGCCACCGGCTTTCCCATTGCCAAGATTGCCGCCAAGCTGGCTGTCGGTTTTACCCTCGATGAGATCAAGAATGATATTACCCGGGAGACCTATGCCTCCTTTGAGCCAACCATTGATTATTGTGTGGTCAAGATTCCCCGTTTCACCTTTGAAAAATTTCCAGAGGCTGAGGATGTACTGAGCACGGCCATGAAATCCGTGGGTGAGACCATGGCCATTGGCCGAACCTTCAAAGAGGCCTTTCAGAAGGCCATGCGTTCGCTGGAGACCGGTCGGGCCGGTTTCGGGGCTGACGGCAAGGAGAGGCTTGATCATCTCGAGCTCTTTGAACTGGAGACGGGCCTGCGGGTTCCAAGCTCCAAGCGGGTATCCTATCTCCACGAGGCGCTCATGCGGGGGATGACCGTTGAACGTATCTACGAGATGAGTCAGATTGACCCTTGGTTCCTGCGTAACCTTGAACAGATCGTGGCCCTGGAACAGGAGATCCGGCTGCAGGATCTGCCGGGGATGAATCGTGAATTTTTGAAACAATGCAAACAGTACGGTTTTTCGGATACTCAGCTTGCCTTTCTTACCGGTACCTCCGGCAATGAGGTTCGTGCGCTGCGGAAGCAACTGGGGGTCGTGCCGATCTATAAACTGGTTGATACCTGTGCCGCTGAGTTTGAATCCTATACCCCCTATTATTATTCCACCTACGAGCAGGAGAACGAGGCCAGCAGGTCGGACCGGAAAAAGGTGATGATCCTTGGCGGCGGGCCTAACAGGATCGGCCAGGGGATAGAGTTTGATTATTGTTGTGTCCATGCGGCCTTTGCCTTGGCAGAGATCGGTGTTGAGTCGATCATGGTCAATTCCAATCCCGAGACCGTCTCCACCGACTATGATACCTCGGACAAGCTCTATTTCGAGCCGCTGACCCTGGAAGATGTGATGAACATCATTGATCTGGAAAGGCCGGATGGAGTTATCGTCCAGTTCGGCGGCCAGACCCCGTTGAATCTGGCCGTGGCCTTGGCAGAGGCTGGTGTGCCCATTATTGGAACTACTCCGGATTCCATTGATCGGGCGGAGGATCGTAAACGTTTTCAGCAGTTTCTGCAGAAGTTGAATCTGCGTCAGCCCAATAATGATACGGTTTATACCTTGGATGAAGCCCTCAGTGTTGCAGGCCAGATTGGCTATCCCGTGGTGGTCCGGCCTTCGTATGTCCTTGGTGGCCGGGATATGCGGATTGTCTACAGTGAGCAGGGCATTCGTGAATTCATGGCCAAGCCGGGCATGGCAGACAACAAGCACCCTGTATTGATAGATAAGTTTCTGGAGGATGCTATCGAAGTGGATGTTGATGCCATCTGTGATGGGAAAAAAACCATTATCGGTGGGATTATGGAGCATATTGAAGAGGCCGGCATTCATTCCGGCGATTCTTCCTGTGTTTTGCCGCCGCATACCCTGTCTCCGCAGCTCATTGAAGAGATTAAGCAGGCTACTCGGGCCATGGCCGAAGAGCTGGGTGTGATCGGTCTGATGAATGTGCAGTATGCGGTCAAAGATGAGGATCTGTATATCCTTGAGGTGAACCCCCGTGCCTCCAGGACGGTTCCCTTTGTCAGCAAGGCAACCGGGGTGCCTCTGGCCAAACTGGCCACCAAGGTGATGATGGGCATGACCCTGGATCAGCTTGGCCTGACCACTGAGGTATCGATCAAACATTGGGCGGTCAAGGAGGCGGTCTTTCCTTTTGATCGATTCAAGAACGTGGATACCCTGCTCGGGCCAGAGATGAAATCTACCGGTGAGGTGATGGGAATTGATGATAACCTGGGGCTGGCTCTTGCCAAGGCACAGCTTGCTGCTGGAGTAACTCTGCCTGTCTCAGGTACGGTATTTCTTAGTGTGCGTGATGGAGACAAAGAAGGAATTCTTGAAGCGGCTAGGCAACTGGTGGAAATGAAATTTACACTTCTTGCCACCAAGGGGACTGCAAGCTATCTTGCGCAGCATGGTGTCCCCTGCGATCAGGTAAATAAAATTTCTGAAGGACGACCCCATATACTCGATAAATTACAGGATAAACAGGTGGCCTGGGTGGTGAACACCTCTTTGGGGAGAAGGACTACCGAGGATTCCTATCGGATTCGTCGGGCAGCACTCGAGCTCCGTATCCCCTATACGACAACGAGCAGCGGGGCTGTATCGGTGGTCCTGGCGATGCAGGCTTTACGTAAAAGTTCCCTTGGGGTTCAGCCCATTCAATATTTCATATGAGAAAAAGGTGAAAAAGGTCTCTTTGTCGAAAAAGAATAATCATCTCTCGACAATATCCTGTTATGCCTTACTGTGGTAAGCCATAACAAAATACAGAAATGAATTTTTATCGTATCCACGATAGAGATGTCAATGAGAAAAATATCAGGAGCCACCGGAGGTTTCGTTGAATACTTTTTATAAAAATTTATCTATGTGGCTGGTGATTGGTTTGACCATGATCCTGCTCTTTAATCTTTTCAACAAACCTCAGACCGGCATGAATACTCTGACCTACAGTGATTTCATGTCTCAGGTGGAGGATAAGGCCATTACCAGGGTCTCCATTGATGGTGATACCATGTCAGGTGTCCTTCAGGATGGAAAACCCTTTAAGGCTATCTATCCGGCCAACGATAATGAGCTGATCTCCATTTTACGAAAAAGTGGAGTGGATATAACAGTCAAGGAAGTGCAGAAAGATTCATGGTTTATGACGATCTTTGTCTCCTGGTTCCCCATGCTCCTTCTCATTGGGGTCTGGGTCTTCTTCATGCGCCAGATGCAGATGGGCGGTAAAGGGGGAGCCATGTCCTTTGGCAAGAATAAGGCCAAGCTCAAGGAGAAAGGGGATAATAAGGTTACCTTTGCCGATGTTGCCGGTATTGATGAGGCCAAAGAAGAACTGGAAGAGATCATTGATTTTTTGCGGGATCCACAGAAATTTACCAAACTTGGTGGTCGCATCCCCAAAGGGGTGTTGCTGGCTGGTGCCCCAGGCACCGGAAAGACCTTACTGGCCAAAGCCATTGCCGGTGAGGCTGACGTTCCTTTTTTCACCATATCCGGCTCAGATTTTGTGGAGATGTTTGTGGGAGTCGGTGCTTCACGGGTGCGTGATCTGTTCGAGCAGGGAAAGAAGAACGCCCCCTGTATCATCTTTATCGATGAAATCGATGCTGTAGGCAGGCACCGTGGCGCCGGCCTGGGTGGAGGCCATGATGAACGTGAACAGACCTTGAATCAGTTGCTGGTGGAGATGGACGGCTTTGATAAAAATGAGGGCGTGATCATCGTTGCGGCAACGAACAGACCTGATGTCCTTGATCCTGCCCTGCTGCGTCCCGGTCGCTTTGATCGTCAGGTGGTGGTGCCGCTACCTGATGTAAAGGGCAGGCAGAAGATCCTAGAGATCTACGGCAACAAGACAAAGAGTATGGATGAAAATGTCGATATGGCTGTTATTGCCCGGGGAACTCCTGGTTTTTCCGGTGCCGATCTGGAAAATCTTATAAATGAAGCAGCACTTATGGCGGCTCGGGAAGGCGCCAGCAATATCGACAAGGATAAGTTGGATCGGGCCAAAGATAAAATTATGATGGGAGCGGAACGGCGTTCCATGGTTATTACTGATAAGGAAAAAGAGGTTACCGCCTACCATGAGGCTGGTCATGCCCTGATTGCCAGGTTGCTCCCTGATACTGATCCGATTCACAAGGTCACGATCATTCCCCGGGGCCGAGCCCTTGGCCTGACCATGCAGTTGCCCACTGAAGAGAGATATACCCATTCTAAGAGTTTTCTTGAACATACCCTCTGCATCCTCTTTGGTGGACGGATTGCCGAAAAGCTTGTCTTTAATGAGATCACCACCGGTGCCGGCAACGATCTGCAGCGGGCCACGGACATGGCTCGGCGCATGGTCTGTGAGTGGGGAATGAGTGATGAATTGGGGCCACTTACCTATGGCAAGAAGGAAGAACAGATCTTCCTTGGCCGGGAGATTGCCCAGCACCGCGATTTCAGTGAGGATACCGCCCGTAAGATTGATGCGGCGGTAAAAAATATTATTGATGAGGCCACGACCCAGACAGTTTCGCTTCTCACTGAGAATCGTGATGTCCTTACGCGTATGGCAGAAGAGTTGCTGGAGAAAGAGACCATTGTTCTTGATGATATCGAGCGGATTCTGGCTGATCTGCGCCCCGGACAATATGAGCCGGTGGTTGTGGAGCCTGTAAAGCCGGTAATAAAAGGTGAAGAGATAAAACCCGCCACTGATGAGACGGTCGGAAGTGAACCCGCCGGGGATAAATCAACCAGAGTGGAAACTCCAGCTCTGGTTGCGGGCAAGGAGTAATTCTGTTGGCTGCAGTACGGATTATGGGGATCATCAATGTGACCCCTGATTCATTTTCTGATGGTGGTTGGTATCAAGACGAGGTTAGCATCGTGGCTCAAGCTGATGCGTTGGTTGCGGCTGGTGCTGATCTTCTTGATGTGGGTGGCGAGTCCACCCGCCCTTTTGCCCAGCCTGTTTCTGAAATAGAAGAGCTTCGCCGGGTCATCCCAGCCATTCAGGCTATTCGCAGGAAATATTCTCTACCCATCTCCATTGATACCCGCAAAGCGGAGGTAGCGCGTCAGGCCCTTATGGCCGGGGTCAATATGATCAATGATATTTCGGCATTACGTCATGATCCGGCCATGATTGAGCTGCTGCGTACTACAGAGGTCCCGGTTGTCATCATGCATATGCAGGGGACGCCTGGTGATATGCAGGTAGACCCTGTGTATCAGGATGTGGTGGCTGAGATACTTGATTTTTTCAGGGAAAGGCTTGACTGGTTGCAAGGCCAGGGGGTTGATCGCCGTCGTATTATCCTTGATCCCGGAATTGGTTTTGGTAAGACCCTTATCCATAATCTGCTCATACTCAAAAATCTGTCTGCCTTCTCCTCATTGGGACAACCCATCCTGCTCGGTCATTCTCGTAAGAGATTCCTGGGTGAGATCACTGACAGGCAGGTGGAGGAGCGTGATTTCGCAACTGCAGTTGTTTCAGCCCTGGCGGTGACAAAGGGAATTTCCATTGTCCGAGTTCATGATGTCTCTTCCAGTCGGCAGGCAATCCAGATAGCTGAGGCCATTGACGCGGTATAAGAAAAACATTCAGCCTGTTAACCTAACCTTACACGCGCGGATTTTACAGCAGTGATGGCTTACGCCTACCTGACTTGCTAGTGATGAGACCGATTAGCCAACCGATAACGAGTACTCCGCCTCCTGCCAGGAACCATTTAATCCGTTCATCTTTCCGCAGTGCCTGGTTTTCCAGTGTTACTTCTGTTAACTTGTCTCTGAGTTCCTTAATTTCATTTTCTCGGTCTTTCTGCGATTGTCCGACTTGCGGGAGGATTGTATTATTAGCTTGGGGTAACGGGATTTCTTCTGGGAGGACATTTGTTTCAGCTTTGGGAGGGGAAAACTGTTGTTCGGCTGGAGGGCTACTCTTCTCGGTTTGCATGTCTGACTGATTGCTGTTGGCAGGTAGGGAAGAGGCATCATCAACAACGGAAGGTGTGCTGCTCAGATATCGTTTCAGCATCCAACCTTCACGGCCTGTTGCGGTACGAATCTTGATCCAATAGCCGTTTTCCTCTAGGGAAACAACTGTATCTCCATTTTGCAGGAGGGAGACGATTTTGTAATCAGTTCCCTGGCCACTTCTGACAGGTACCTCTGAATCATTGGCGACAGAGTAGGTATCAGCTATGGCTGTTGGTGCATAGGTCAGAAAGAGCAGTAGGAAAATAATAAGAAGGAGGAAAGAAGAGAATTCTGTGAGAGTGGTTGAGAGCCCGTTTTTCTTGATGGTAAACATTTGTCTGCTGTCTCCTCACTATGGGGATATGAAATATAAAGCGGAATAAAGTGGAATCTATGGCAGTGGGAATGCACAAATCTTATTTCATTATTTTATAATATATACCTTACTAAGGTAAATTGTGCATGTGCTTTTCATGCTGAAGGTGCAGTGGCAGTAAGAGAATAATTCAATAAAAGGCATGAACAAAATGGCTGCTATACAGATGGATGGTTTTGATTTTGTTTTTGATCCCGGCGCCTGTGAGACATGTCCTGGGCAGTGTTGTTGTGGAGAATCCGGAAATGTCTGGGTGAATTTACAAGAGATCAATCGTATCTGTTTGTTCCTGCAGATACACTTCATTGATCTTGTGGAGGCTTATCTCCATCGTGTCGGAAATAGATTTTCCTGTAAGGAACGTGTTACCGAACAAGGTATGGAATGTATTTTTTTTAAAGGGGCTGAAAAAAAATGTTCCATTTATGCGGTGCGACCAACTGGATGTCGATCTTATCCCTTCTGGGATCATTTTAAAACCCATACAGAACAGCTTGTCCAAGAGTGTCCCGCTATAAAGAAGAAATGAATTGTGAGAAGTGGGTATGCAGTTAGCTCAACTAAATCATGCTTAACGTGCTGTATTTACGACACTTAATTGCTGCAGGCAAAAAGCTAGTGACTTGCCATGTTTTCACATAATTTCAAAATGGTTACATTCACTCTGGTTGAGCAAACTGCATACCCAGTTTGTGAGATTTCATGAAAGCAACGAATACGAACATGAATAAATTATTTTTTGGTTAGTTGTTTGACTTTTGTAATTGTCTGTTGAATACTTAATAAAAACAAATTGTTTTTTTGCAATTATACAAAAGACAATAATAAAACATTTCAGCAAAGGGGTGTCAGGATGGTTGTTAAAGAAATCAGAAAGATTGCAAAGGAAATGGGGATTAATGGCGCCAAGATGTTAAAGATGGATTTGATCCGGGCTATTCAGGTTAAAGAAGGCAATACACCCTGCTTCCAAAGTGGAGTTACTGCCTGTCCCCAGACTGGATGCTGCTGGTGGGGTGATTGCCAGAAATAGGAGAGCCATTTAGAGATTAAGGGTGTGCCTTTGGCATCTCCAGGTTGGAAAGTTCTACTTCCACCTCTTTTTCTTCGGTTTGTTGGCGTTCGTTCTGGTGCTGGATGCGTAATCTGACATGGTCTCCTGCCTGCCTATCCATGAGAATAATGCGTACATCCTCCATTGAGCTGATGGTAGCGTTGTTTATGGCAATCAGGATATCATTTTTTTGCACTCCAGATTGACTAGCCTTGCCCAACGGGCTGATATCATTGATCTTCAGCCATTTCTTCTCACCTTCCTGCATCTCCGTCAGCACTAGACCCATCTTGCCCACTGGCTCAAGGTCAACAGGGTCTGCCAGAAAGAAGAAATCCGCGGTCTGATGAAGGTCTCTCCCAGTATCTTCGGCGTTGATATTGACTATCGATGCTTGTCTTGCCTCTATTCTACTAGCCACCCGTGGTGGAATCCCCGAATCTTTACGGGTGTGCTGGGTCCCTGCCAGGATCACCATCCGGGTGGCGGGGTGATCAGTTAAAAATTTGGCTGCTGTCTCGGCCATGGTTTCGTCCCATATGGCCTGAGCCTGGATAAAACCGGTCAGCATCCCTTTTTCTGCTTGCTGGTTGCTGGCATGAAATCCATGCACTTCACTCAATCGTTCTGTGTATCCGGGAAGGTCCAGGTTCCGGTTCCCGGCTAAACTCTTTTTTTGTTCCGCGTTCAAGGAATCAGTATGGCCGTCTTTAAAGATCTTGCTGACAATTTCTCTTTCCAGGTTGAGGCCGATCACCGGGATCTTGTGTCTGCGGGCATAATTGAAGATATCACGAAAATAGCGCCAGTCATAGCTCCATACCTTGAAATAGTGCGAGGAGCGGAGGAAATCCTCCTCGCTTATGGTGTCGTCATTGATATAGGCGTCAAGGGCAGCTTGACTACTTCTGGGAAACATCTCCATGCCAATAGCTAGATTTGGATTTTTCTGGTGCAGGGCCTGGATGATCTTGAACTGGAGCCGATGGTCAGCCATTGAGGTATGGTTTTCTCCCACGTAGATAACTCGGCGCTGGTTCAATTGGTCGATGATGTCGCTAAAAGAGTTCAGTAGGGGGACCGATCCACCTGAGGGTAAGCGTTCCAGGATGAAATGGATGCCGGATTCGCTTTCTCGGATTTTTTTTTCTTGAATCCGTCCTTCTTGAAAATAGAGCCAGGAATATTTTCCGTAGTGGGAGAGCTTTGGTAGAGCGGCGGTTGTTTCGGCAGCACTGCTGCTGCTCATGAGGACGGCCACTTGGGCCTGACTCAGGGGGTTGGTGCGCACGTCCACGGTGAATCCCTGTTGTGGATGATCAAGTTTGGCAAAAAGTGAGCGGCTGGCTGGGCTGTTGATGCCAAGAAAGAGGAACGTCCCTTTACTCAGATCCTGGTTGCGTACCTGTTCTGCGGTCATGATCTTCCAGGAAGGTTCAGCAAGTCTTTGCAGTAGTGGCGCAAAGACTTTGGCCGCAGCGTCAGATTCCAATACGACTCTCTTCTCAGGGGCTCCGAGAAAACGGGACCAGACAGGCGGGAACTCTTTAGGGGTTAAGACTCGCAGCAGATCGTAATCGGGATCGATGATCAATTCTGTAGGATGTCCATCTACCGGCAGTTCAATGGTTGTTTGTACCTGTGAGAGTGTATGCGAAAACCGCTGTTCACCCTGCGGAGTTCTGACCAGTATGGGCAGGGCCAGGGTGAAAGGTTTTTTACTCTGTTGTTGCACAGTAAAACTGAGCACGGTCTGAGGCTTGCGGTTGTCTGTCTTGATATGAGAAATGGAAAAATTGGGAATATCTGGAGATTCAAGTCTTTCTTGGAAGAATTTATGCAAATCCTGTTTTGCAATCTGCTCAAAACTTTCCCTGATCTCGTTCCACGAAACAGCCTGGCCACGGTGGCTCTGGTAGAATTGACGTAGTCCCTCCGAAAAGAGTTCCGGGCCCAGTAACCTTTTCAACTCGTGAAAAAACATTGCACCTCTGTTGTAGCCAACGGCACGTATCGTCTGGGCCATGGCCTGATTGTGGCTTGCGGATCTGAAATCGCCCAAGGGTAATGCTGTTTGCGGAGAGACATGGCTCTGATAATTTATAATGGCTTCTTTCCGGTGGGTCGTACCCTGGCCATTGTCTTCATCATAGGCGTAGTCGGCAAGATAGCTGGTTAACCCCTCACACCAGTTACCTGAGTTCGAACGAACCTCGATGCTATTGCCAAACCAGGAGTGTAGGATCTCGTGCCCCAATGAGGTGTCCTTGATGAAAGGCAGGCGGAGTACCTTTTGGCCCAGGAGAGAAAAGGTGGGCATGCCAGAACCGCTTGGTAGGCGGTTGGCAATAATGGCATAGTGATGGTAGGGAAAGGTACCTATCTCCTGTTCGTAGCGCCTGATATATTTAACGGCCGCTTCCAGGTATTCGTGGCTTAAAGATGCATCCTCTTTGAAGAACCAGGTGGAGACCAGGAGGTCCTTCCGTATCTTGAGCGTTTTTATGCTGTAGGGACCAGCAGCAAAATGAATGGATTGTACCGGTTGTGAAAATGAAAAAGAATGTTCTTTGTCCTTGGCTGTATAGCCAAGGTTATCTGATTCTGCTATTGCCTTGAATCCTTTGGGCACCATGGCCGTGAGGCTGAACCGCATGTTTCGGTCGGGGATGGGGTGCCACATGCTGGAGAGAATGATGCCCTGGTCACTGATCATGTTGTCAAAGTCGTTATCGGGGATCTGTTTGCTATAAGAGATGAAAACTTCCAGTGGGTTATCTGTAGCCGGGAAATGGAGATGACCATCGTTTGGGATGGGCACGGGGATTGTCTCCTGCCCCATCGTGTTGATGATGATAGCGGAAGCTGATATCCCCTCGAGTGCCAGGGAGAGCTCCTGACCGGCCGGCACCGAGATATGAGCGGTACCGCTCATCGTCTGCTTTTCAGGCTGAAAGGAAATGGCAAGTTCGTAGGAGGGGACGCTGGCTGCGGCGGGAGCTGCCAGGAGCAGGAGAAAAAGCGGCAGGGACGTGAGTAGAAAGAGAGAAAGAGAAGGTGGTGAAGTGGTAAATGATGAGGACAAGGCTTTCTCCTGAGTGTTGCTTATGGTTCTGTTTCCTGTTAAAAATGATCACTTATATTATGCATACTATCATAGTAGAGAAACAACCTTCAACCTTTAAGAAAGAGTCTAATGCAGATCAAAATTGTGGCTCTCAATGCCCGTTTTACCCATTCCTGTCTTGCCTTGTTCCATGTTCGTAATGAATTGGAGAAAAAATGTCCAGGGATGGAGATAGAGTTGTGTCAGTTAACCATCAATGACTCCTATTATGAAACCCTGCTGCGTCTAAGCCATGGGGATCCGGATTACATCTTTTTTTCAGCTGCTGTCTGGAATTCCGATCGGGTGGAACAGTTAATTCACGATCTGAAAGGGTGTCTTCCTGATTGTGGTGTGGTGGTAGGCGGCCCCCAGGCCGTGGTCATTGGCCGCAATCTTTCTCCAGCGTCATGTACTGTGGTCAGTGGTGATATGGAGGCCGTGTGTGATACTTTTTATCGGGATCTGGAAACAAGAACCCTGCAACCTCTGTATGGAGGCTCCTTTCTTCAGATGCAGGATCGTGTCCTCTTGTCGCCGTATCGTGAAGAAGATTTTAGCTTACACTTGAGAAACAGAAATATCTATTATGAGAGTTCCAGAGGCTGTCCATTTTCTTGCAGCTACTGCCTTTCTTCGGCGGAAAAAGGAGTGTATCATAAGGAGCTTGGTCAGGTTCAGCAGGAGCTCGCACAGATATTGCGTCATAGGCCAGCGACGCTGCGTTTTGTGGATCGGACCTTTAATGACAGGCCGGAACGGGCACTGGCCATCTGGAAGTTTCTCGTGGGGATAGAAAGCGAAACCTTGTTTCATTTTGAGATAACTCCTGATCGTTTTACTGAAGAGATGTTTGTTTTTCTCCAGAGTGTGCCGGTGGGGCGTTTTCAGTTTGAGATCGGGGTTCAGTCCACCCACTATCACACCCTGCAGGCCGTTGGTCGTATGGTCGATCTGGCAAGCGCCTTACAGAATATCAAAAGACTTGTGCTCCTTGGCTCCATCCATCTCCATGTGGATCTGATCCTTGGTCTTCCTTATGAAACCAAGGAGGACTTTTATCGCTCATTTGCAGAGCTTTTCGCCACCGGTGCGCATTATCTACAGATGGGGTTATTGAAGCTGCTTCCCGGTACGGCGATCAGTAGAGATGCAGAAAGCTGCTCATATGTGAGTTGTAAACAGCCACCTTATGCGGTGTTGGCCAATCATTGGCTGGGTCATGCTGCATTGCGGGAACTTTACTGGTTCTGCGAGTGTGTGGAAAAATTTGTCAATAACCGTTATTTCCCCTCACTCTGGGAGTATCTGCGGAGGAAAGGAGAGGATGTGGCCTCATTTTTCCAGGAACTGCTGCGGATCTGCCAGAAGGATAATTTCTTTGCTCTGGCGGCCACCCAGGAATTTATGGGACAATTGCTCAGTTGGTTGATTCAGGGGAGGGAAGATGGTCCTTTGCTCCTGGAAATCCTGCGTTATGACTGGCTGCGTTGCGGGCATCGTTTCTTGCCTTCATACCTGCAGGTCGAGCTCGAAGAAGAACAGCCACTGGTGGTAAGGAATGAACTCTATCAGCAAGCAGGTTCTGAGCTTGCTGGTGTTTTTGATCAAGGGAGCAGGAAGCAGTTTTTGAAAAAAGGTTTTTGCTTACGTTTTTCAGGGCAGTGTCTCAGTGAACTTGGGCTCACCCAGGACGGAGAGCGGGCCGTGATCATATTTCTACCGGAACGGGAGGTAAGCCTGTATCGTTTGAATAAAACGGTGGTCGTTACAAGTTCAAAAATTCACAAGAGTTGTCAGTTAAAATAGCTGCCAGCAGTAGATTGTGATATCTCGGTCAGAATAATGGCCGAATCTGGCTCATGAATTCTGTTTCCAGTTCTTTGTCGTTGATCTCCTGGCAGAGCAGAGTGGCTAGGGACGGCAGTTGCTGTTTTGATGTTGGCCCCTGCTGTGCCCATACTTCAATAATATCTTTCATGACCTGTCCGGCAATTGGTCCAATGGCATAGGCTAAAGCGTTTTTTATCTGTTCCAGTATCGGCGCCAGTGCGGCGTCAATCTCGGCCTCTTGGTGTTTTGGTACCGCCGCTTGAGAGAGTGCGGGCGCGGTCTGTGCTTGCATGCCACCCTCGGGTTGGGCGGGGGCTTGCGCTATGGCTGCAGGGCCTTTGTTGACTGCGGTCTGGATATCATTGATCAACATTGAGAGGGTCATGTTGATAAGGGACTTATTAACGGCAGGCTCACAGACCATGACCAGAATTGCTCCCTCTGCCAGAGGTTTTATAATGAGCAGTGACACATCGAATTTGAACTCAATGCTTGCCATGTCCAGATTGGCCATAGTCCCCATCTTTATAGTACGGGTGAGAAGGTTGCCCATGGTCTTTATAGTATTTTCTTTGAAGATCGGTGGAAGTTTTGCGGCTGCCAGCTCTTGATTGCCTGTGTAAACAAAACAGCCAAAAACTCCGGGAAGCATATTGATTTCTTTGAGGAGCGAATCCATGGTGCATTTCCTTTTATAGTCTGTATTCCAGCTGGTTAGTGAGCAGTTTTTGTTGGAGAAGCTAATATATGGGCTTGCAGGCTGTAATCACAAAAGCCCCTTGCCTTTTATGGCAGAAACGATTTCTGATTATTGCATGCTAATCCTGCTTAATACGGGTCGTAATCCGGCTGCAACTGGACCGGGAGGGATAGTCTTGCTGATCTCCAGGCCAACCACAACGTCTTTCCCGCTGAGAATAAGAAGATTGTTACCACTGCTCAAGGTGAGCATGGTGTATTGCTGTTCCCCTGTTCCCATTGCCTCTTGAAGCTGCTGACTGACAACGGAAATATAGGTTATGAAATTCGATATTTGATCATCAGCTGTCTTGGCAGCATATACCAGATTGCCATCTTTTGAGACGAGAATGGAATTGCTGATTTCAGGCATTGCGTCCAGCATAGTGATAAATTGCTGCAAGATTGGATTGGCTGTATGGGTTGAGGCTGTCGTCAGGGTCTCAGCTGTCATAGAGGGAGGGGGAAGAATATCTTCATCTTCGTGGAGGAAGTCGTCAAGTCCCAGGTCCATGCCAGTCAGGTCTATGGAGTCGAGAGAGGCGCCGGAAGTGGCGGGCTGGGGTATAGAATTGGTGGGCGATGCGTTTTGCTCGTCTTGCCTTCTGCTCCCCTCCAGCAGAATAAAACCAAGAGAATCGTGGATTTTTGGTTCAGTGATTTTGCAGGAGTTGTCCAGCACAATCTCTACATTTTTCCAGCTGATGATTGTAAAGGCGGCATCTTCCCCAGAGAGATCGTCAGTGTCGGCATCCAAGAGATCACCGTTTCTAAAATACATATTACCCTGATGCTTACCAGAGCGAACAGTGACGGTGCATGTCTTTTTATCCAGTTCCAGCAACTGGAGAAATGAACTCAGAGAGACTCCGGTGATGAATCCTTTGGAGCGGCCCTCAAGTCCCTTCAGAATCTTTGTGACCAGCAGGTTGAAGTCGATAGGTTTTTCTATGTATTGAAATGCCCCGATTTCTTTTAGATTTTCTTCAATGTCCGGTGTGCCGAAGGCGGTCATGACAATAACGGGGAGCTCGGGATGGTGGGCGCTGAGGTGGGCAACCAGTGCGAAGCCGTCCATCTTGGGCATTTTCAGGTCTGTAAGGACTAGATGGATATCCTGTTCATCCAGGATGGTGACCGCTTCTTCGCCATTATGGGCGGTAATAATGCCAAATTGATCTTCGTAGGACTTAAATCCATCAATCAGGCTGAGCAAAAAGCTTTCATCATCGTCAACAATAAGAACGGTATTCATAGCAACTCCCATACCGGCTTCTGCCGGGTGATAAATGTGACAGTTCATCAAGTGAAAAGGAGAAGAGGTTTTTCTTTTCTTTCACGCAGTTATTTTGATGAGAAGTGATTTGGTACTATGTATAAATGTAGCTGAATACTTCCTTTTTACCATGCGTAGTTGGCCTGTGTCCAGAAAAAGCTGTCAAAGGCCGGGAATAACAATAAGAACCTTGGTTCCCATGTTATTTTTGCTGCGGATATCGATGGAGCAACTCATCTTGGAGAGCATTTTTTTGACAATAACCAGGCCTAAACCGGTTCCCTGGGGTTTAGTGGTATAAAAAGGTTTGAATAAATTGCTCTGTTCATGGTCATTGATGCCGCAGCCATTGTCGCCAATAATGATATTGATCTGGCCATTTTCTTTCTGAAGCATGGTAAGGGAAATATTTTTTTTTAAGGTTTCAGTAAGGGAGTCGGCCGCATTGGCGATCAGGTTGAGCAGCACTTGCTGGAAAGCACGGGGGTCGATCATGCCGATGCGTGGTTCTTTAGGGATATTGGTGGTCAGTTGGATGTCTTTTTGTTTGAGATCTGTTGCGATCAGGGTGAGGAATTTGTTGAGCAGGGCAGTCATATCTGTCTTTTCGATGATCGGGCGTTCAAATATGCTGAAATTTTTGAGTGTTTTGAGCAGATATTCAACGCGACCAATATCTGAAAGACCACGATTGATAAAACGTTTGATGTCGCTTTTATCATAGAGTTCGAGGTTGGAATCGAGAACCGAGAGAGAGACCTTGATTGAATTGATGGGGTTGCCCAGTTCATGACGAATGCTGGAAAAAATAAATCCGATATTGTCCATGAGGTTTGCGGCCTCGACAATAGATTCCAGTCGTTTCTTTTCTGTGATATTACGTTTGACGATCACTTGGTGGCTAATGCCTTCCGCTGGATTGAAAGCTGGCGAGATGAGCATCTCTTCTTCGTAGAGGGCGTGATCTTTGCGATAGTTGGCAAATTGTCCCTGCCATTTTTCTCCATTCTTCAGGGCCGTTGTAATCTCTTTCCATGTGTTGCTGTCGGTGACGTTCTCAGGATAGAGGGTTTTGATGTGTGTGTTGATGATTTCTGCCTGTGAATAGCCAGTGATGGTTTCACAGGCAGGATTGGCATAAAGAATATGGCCTGTAGAGTTGGTTATAAGGGTACAGTCACTTGATTGTTCAATCACTGTTGCTAAGCGGTCTCTTTCTGAACAATCCTGTTGGTTACGGATGGTCATGGCCAGGATATTGGCAATAAATTTTAATCCTTGGATCTGTTGCTCGGTAAAAGGAGTTGCATTTGTCAGTCTATCCATGCCGATGATTCCCCAAAGCTCATTCTTTAACAAAATCGGGATATCAAGAAAGGCCTGGATGCCGAGTTCTTTGAGCCCATTTTGTTCCTGTTCTGACATCTGAGGAGACTGATTGTTGATAATATGGCCGTTTTTCAGGAGGGCAACGCAATCAGGATTGTTAAATATCCAGCTATGATCAATGGTTGCCTGGAATTTTTTTTGCTGCCTGACTGTCTGTCTGGCGCTTGTATCTGCTTCGACGATGTAGATTCGGTCACTTTCAAGCGGCTGACAGAGGGTGGAGAGCTTGCCGCTGAAACAGTTTTGCCAGCTGTTTTGGAGATGGGATTGGTCAGTGATTGTCAAAATGGTCTTCCAGATGGCCTCATTGCGGATTAGTCTGTGTGAAGTTTTTTGATCAGTAAATTTTTGTAATTGTTCCTTGAAGTCGTTAAGAACCTTGAGGGCTGAAAGATTTTGTGATGTCGCAGGATTGTAGTCACTCCTCGGCCTTGTTTTGAGCTTATGGAGACACCTGTGGGTAGCGGAACGGAGTGTCCTTGAATAAAAATAGATGAAGCCCCCTTGCAAAAATGTGAGTGCAAGCAGACAAAAGGCAAGGGGATTCGTGTAGGCAGGTGCCTTGAAAACGAGGATGTAAAGCATGGGTATAAGGCCGATGGCGAGAAAACAATAGGCTATTATCGGAATAGCTGCGAGGTAGGTACTGAAGAGGGTGCAGATACAAAAGAGAAACAGGGTATGTATGGCATAGAGCAGCAAGGTACCATTTGTGATAAGCAGACTGCTGCTTCCCCAACAGAGAGCCAGTAGTAGACAGATGAAAAGCAGAAGACGATAGGTCTTACTAATCTTTAGCGTTGATCCTCGGTGGGCATGAACAATTAAAAAAATATACAAAAAGGAAAGACAGGTGTAGCAGAGTATTCCAGATAAAAGAAGAGCCTTGGGAAGTGTTTTCCAAAAAATGGTTGTTTCCATAAAGACCGCTGCGAGAGCTGTCAGTTGGATATGGGGGCCATATAGATAAAGGCCGCGGAGGGCGTTGTGGAGAAATCTGGTAGATCCAGAGATGGGTGGCATATGAGTTCTAGGTGAAGGGGAAAAATAAAAAAAAGTCCTATTCTGAAATTGTATAATCTCACAAAGCATAGCAGAAGATGAACGAAACAACAAAAAAATGCTGGATGTTTTTTGGGGCTTTAGCAAAGCAAGTGTGGTGAGAAGTGCTTGCTGAGATGAAGGTTCAAATAATTGTTGCAGTAATTGGCTGATATTGTAAGTAAAATAATAGTGGCTTGAGTTTTTATTGTGAAAAAAGTATAATTTTTTTTATTTTAATGGGCAATTGGCGTAAGCGTTAGTTTGGATTTTTTAACGTAACGTTCTAATATCATGTTTAAAATATTTTTATATTGTGTTTGGCATAAGAAATGCTATGTTTATTGTATCTCTTCTCTCCTGGAAAAAGCCGGTCCGCTCTTGTGTGACTGGCTTTTTCTATTTCCAGGGTTCCTGTTTAGCTCTCTTTCTCTCTTATGGTTGCATCTATCTCTGTTGCTCTTGAGCGTTGCCAGGGGTATGAACGTAAGGTTCTGCAGTCTGTGCTTGAGCGAGTCATTCCGTGTATTGGTGAATTAAACCTGTCGCCTGGTACCAGGGTTTTGCTGAAGCCCAATCTGATCAGCGCCAGCGCTCCCTCTCTTGCCTGTACCCATGCGGGGTTTGTTGCCGCTGTTGCTGCCTGGTTTCTTGATCATGGTTGTCGAGTCGTGATCGGTGATTCGCCAGCCTTTGGCAGTGCCATAAATGCAGTGGAGCGTCAGGGGATTGCCAAGGCCGTCCTGGGGATGAATATCCAGGTTGTCGAATTCGCATCTGTTGTATACAGGCGCTTGCCAAGCGGAATCTCCGTTGGTATTGCCGCGGAGGCCCTTGATTGTGATCTTTTGGTGAATCTTCCCAAGATTAAAGCCCATGACCAGATGTATGTAAGTATGGCAGTGAAAAATATTTTTGGTATAGTGAGAGGGCCACGCAAGTCCTGGCTCCATATGCGCTATGGGGGATCGCATATGGAGTTTGCCAGGATTATCTTGGACCTTCAAGAATTATTGCCGGAGAACATCACCCTTGCCGATGGTATTGAGGTGATGCACAGGCATGGCCCTATGCATGGAGAGTTGCTGTCTCTAGGGTGTCTTGCCGGCTCAAAAAGCCCGGTGGCTCTTGATACAGCCATGTTGGCACTTCTTGAGCTTGAATCCGTCAAAAGTCCATTGTGGCGCGTTGCCAGAGAGCGTGCTCTGTCTGGTGCGCAGCTTTCCGGGATAGAATTTCCTTTGTTGGCACCATCTGACTTCATCGGGTCAGGTTTTATGGCTCCGAAAATTTTAAATCCTGTACGTTTCAGGCCACTGCGATATGTTTTTAATTCCTTGAAGCGAGTTGTTCTTGGCTTGCATCGGGAATAATAATAGTATTAAGTGTGCAGATAAGATCTGGCATAACAGATAATGGAAATTACCAAAATAACGCTTTAATTTAATCTATTTTTACTGGGATATATGTCATGTTTGATTTACAGGGAAAAGTCGCTTTGGTAACAGGTGGATCACGTGGGATCGGCAGGGCAATTGCCATCAGGCTGGCTGAAAATGGTGTGCAAGTAGTGGTGAATTATGTGCGGCATAAGCGCGATGCCGAAGAGACGGCAAGTGTCATAGAAAAACAAGGTGGTCGTTGTCTTCTGGTTAAGGCGAATGTGGCTGAAGAGGCTGACGTCGAGGCAATGTTTGAGATTATTACCAAGGAATTTGGCGTACTGGATATTCTGGTTTCCAATGCGGCCTCTGGGGTTCTGAAGCCGGTTATGGAACTTACTCAGCGTCACTGGGACTGGGCTATGGATATCAATGCCAGGGCTTTGCTGACCTTGGTGCAGAGGGGCTTTCCGCTGATGAGCCGGGGGAGCAGGGTTTTGGCGGTCTCCAGCCTCGGTGCCACCCGGGCTATTGAAAATTATACAACAGTGGGTGCCTCAAAGGCCGCCCTGGAGTCTCTTGTGCGGCATCTGGCTGTGGAGTTTGGACCTGAGGGGATCAATGTGAATACCCTCAGTGCTGGCGCAGTGGATACGGATGCCTTGAAGAAATTTCCCAATCGGGATGAGATCCTTGAGACAGCCTTGCGCCGGACTCCGCTGGGCCGACTCACCACCCCTGATGATGTTGCTGATGTGGCATTGTTCCTCTGTTCGCATCTGGCGGCAATGATTCAGGGGCAGGTGGTTACCGTTGATGGCGGTTATGCTATCAGAGGGTAATGGGCAAGGAGATTGTCAAAAATGATGGTGGAATAGATAAAAGGTGTCATGTGCACAATTCGTCATGCAAAAGGAAGCTGCAGCCAATCTATCGTAGCTGTAAATCCTTGGTTCTGGCGTCAGCTTCACCTCGCCGGCAAGGATATCTTCTGGATCTTGGACTGGAGTATCGTGTCCATGTCGCTGATATTGATGAAACGCCATTCCCGGAAGAAAAGCCGCACGCTTTTGTTCGACGGATGGCTGTGGAGAAGGCCAGGCCGATTATGGATCTTTATCCTGATGCTTGGATTGTGGCTGCGGATACGGTTGTCAGCCTTGCGGATGTCATTTTGGGAAAACCAAAAGACAGCGTGGATGCCGTGTCTATGTTGATGCAACTTTCCGGGATGGAGCATTGGGTGCAGACAGGGATATGTCTTGCCTGCCGTCAGGAAGGGGTTGTTGCTGTGCAGTCGGTGAGTACCCGTGTTGTTTTCAGTTCTTTCCCCGAGAAAGTGGCGCAGGCGTATGTGGCAACCGGTGAACCTCTTGACAAGGCTGGTTCCTATGGGGTTCAGGGAAAGGGGGCTTTTCTGGTTAAAGAACTTGAGGGCTCTTATTCAAACGTGGTGGGCTTACCCTTGTGTGAACTGTTGCTTATGCTTGAAGACCATGGTGTCATTGCTGTTGCAGTATAATTTCTCAGTCGGACAGGCTGGGTAAGCTACCAGGTGAGACCATGTAATGGTATGTTTCAGTCGTTATCAAAAGTGCCTCTATACAATTCTCAGCAGAATTTACTGAATTGCCCAGCAATAGGGTTATTCTGTAACAGCGACCTTCTTGGCTACAATCAAGTCTCAATCGCCCCGAGGCTGGCCTCCTTCAACATTTCTTGCTGAGAATTGTTGAAGGAGGCATATTATCAAATGACTTGATTTTAAGGGCAAGGATTTGTTCAGAATTGATCAGAAAGAGTTTTGTGAGAGGGATTCTAAGCCGTTGTTCAAAAATAACTGTAACAATGCAGTAACATAACGGCCCCTAAATAAGAGGCCGCATTCCTTGACTTTTACGGTTTATTTATGGTAGGCCAGTAATAATAATGATATTAAGAATCTTTTCGCGGTGAGACTGGTGAATAGATGGCAGTTTGTGACTGCAAGAGTTTTGAACAGTGAGTAAAATAAATATCTTGAAAAAAGAAGATAGGGTATTTTATGGTAAGTGTTGATCGGCAACAACATGCTTTAGAGGTCTTAAAGTGTATCAACAAGGCGATCACTAATCTCCGCCTTTATCCTGAGCAGTCTGTACAGGTAAGTAATACAGTGGAGAAGGCCTACTCTGAGCTGAAGGTCTTTTTGCGTCTGTATGGAACCCTCAATTTTGGTTTTCACAAAGGTGTGCCGACTCTCGATGGTGTTATTTTTGAAAGAAAAGGACGGGAACAGTTGGATGACCTGTCCCTGGTTGATTTTCTGGATAAGGCGGGACTTACGGGTATGACTCTGGCTCAGGGGCTTGATCGTAAGCGATTTAAGCAGGTATTGTCTTTTTTTACCACCCATCATGAGCAGATTCAAAAATCCGGGGGGATTGCTGCGTTTGTGAAAGACACTGGTCTGGGCGCTGTTTTCCTTGAAGATAGTGATAGCGATGTGGTTCAGGAACAGATTGTTACCCACAGCTTTAGTGATTATCTGCAACAAATAATGGTGCTGGGTGTTCGGCAGGATCAGTTTCGTTCTTTACTCCGGCAGGGAGAGGAAAAACCGCAGAACGAGGATATACAACATGAATTGACAGGGGCAAAGGGTATTGATGTCTTTGTTGCCGCTGTCTGTTTTGTGCTTCAGGACTTGCAACGGGCAGGTGTTTATGGAGTTTCTTCTGGTTTTAACCAGTTGCTGGAGAATATGAGCACTGCGTTGAAAGAAGAAGAAATTCGACAGGTCGCAGTTGGGGCTGCCTCGAAATTGAATGTAAATCTGGACAAGGGCTCCATGGCGCTGCTCGTCTGTCAGAGCTTTGCAACGCGTTTTGGCGAATTGTTGTTTGCCACTCTTATTGCCGCCATTGACAAAGAACGCTTTCGCTCTCTGGTTGATTTCCTGAGACAGGAAGGAGAGAGGCTGGATGGATCTCTGAATCAGGTGGATGCAGAGTCCAGCCAGCTAGTGAATGAAACCTGTCAGCGCCTGCTGGAAACGGGAAAAGGACGGCAGCTGCATGCCATCGAGAACATGGGCATGACAGAAAAACAACGGCAAAGTAAGCGGTTGCAGTCGGGATTAATCGCGCTTACGCGAGGCAATCTGGATGGATTAAGAAATAAAGAGATATTGCTGCATCTCCCCGTCACTTTTGAGCGACTGTTAATAAATAAAAAAGAAAATGTTGCTGCTGCCATTATCCAGACCCTTGTGGGGGCGATCAAACTTGAAGATGAGGAGTTGCGTCTTCGTTCAGGGCAGAGTCTTGGTTTAATCGGGGAAAAGCTGGTTGCCCTGGATTATTGGGGATGGTTGGAAAAATTAACCCCCACATTCCTTTTCTGGGTAAGAAGAGCTGAAGATGTAGATGATGCCTGTACTCTTATTGTTAAGGTGTTACAGGAGATTCTGACCCATGCTCAAAAAATAGAAAATGAGGATCTGGTTGATAAGATTCTCCCCCTCTTCTATGCTATTCGCTCCGGGGCATTAGCGAAAACGATAGAGATTAGGAATCTGGTGGGCCAGATTCAGGATAAGACTGTAGACCAAAGCGTCCTTCAGGCATATCTCGATCAGTCCTTTGTGAAACCGATTAAGGCGATGTGTTGTCAGAAGATTGTCATGCATGGTCCGCTGGGCATCCAATTTTTGCTGGACGCATTGTTAACGAATAACAGTAGGCCAGAGCGGATCAGGCTGTTGAAAATTCTGGCTGGCGTCGGCGGCGAGCTCTCCCCACTTCTTCTTGCGCGATTGCAGGAGCCCATGCCTTGGTATGGAAAACGTAATCTCATCAGGTTGCTGGCTGCAACTGGTAATGAAGGAGACGTCGTTGCTGTGCAGGGATATCTTACCCATGATGACCTACGGGTTCAAAGTGAGGCCCTGTCCTGTATTTATAAGCTCAGTGATCAAAAAAAGAAGCAGTATCTTCTTGAAGTGTTACCGCGGATTAGTGAGAAATTGAAATTTCAGGTGGTTCAAGCCTTGGCCGCAGTGGTGGACGAAGAGGTGGTCGAGGTCCTGGTTGAACTCTTGCAGGATGAAAAGTATTTCTCGGATGATATCAAAACAACACTTCTGGTCAGTATCTGTGAGACTCTGGGGCGGAGTGGCTCTGCTCAGGCGCAAAAAGTCTTGCAGCTCATGTCAGGAAAAGAAAATGTCCGCTCTAAAAAGATGGCCAAAGAAGTGTGGCAGGCTGCTCAGCGGGGATTGGCATTGCTTGATGTGAGTCGCAGGCAGCAGAAAGAGCGGCATTCCGAGATTCAGAAGAGCTCAAAGAACGCGGTCAGGCTGGCTCAGTCCGGGCAGAACAGGTCCGGGACAGTGTATACTCCGGTAACAAATCTGGCCGAGGAGCAGGAAATCTATACATTGCTTGCTCAAAACAAAAAAGTAGCAGCAAAAGGCCTTCTTTTGGATCTGATCTCTACCATGAGCTATCTCCGGCAGTTTGATCAGGCAGAAGTGCTTTGTCAACGTTTGGTTGAGATTGACCCCTTAGCCATGGAAGATATTATAAAAGCTACTGAACTGGTTGCAGAACAGAGAGCTGCCGGTAGTGATCAGGGGCAGAGTCTGAGTTGGGTGGAACTTTATGATTTTCTGACCACTGAAGAATTCAAAACCTTTTATTCTTCCATGGAGCAGGTGACGTTTAGCCCCGATGAGAAAATTGTGGATCAGGGTGATCTGCAGCAACGTCTTTTCTTTATTAATAAGGGACGGGTTAAGCTGTTCTCCCGGGATCTTCATGGCAATGATATTCTGTTGAAAACAGTAGGGCCAGGGGAGATTTTTGGTTTAGATTCTTTTTTTAAGGCATCAGTCTGGACCGTCAATGCGGCAAGTGTTGGTACGGTTGATGTCTTTGTTTTGCCTCACGAGGCACTCCGCAGATGGCAGAATAGCTTTCCTGATCTGGAGTTCAAACTGCAGAATTTCTGTCAGCAGCTTGTTGAGCATGATGCTCTTAAAGTTATGGCCATTGATCGTCGCGGCACGGAACGATTGAGGTTTTCAGGCCGGCTTGCCATGGCCATCCTTGACGATCAGAATAAGGAGACAGGCACTGTCTTACAGGGTGAGAACGGTGATGTCTCGATCGGTGGTATTTCTTCTACGGTTCGCATCTCTCAAAAAAGAAACATCCGTCTACTGTTGGGGCGGAAAATATCTGTCAGTTTAGTGGATGGGCCAATTGACAGTCAGTTGACGTCTGGGATGACAGGTTTTGTGGTGGCGATCTATGTCGAGAATTCGATCCACGGAGAGTTGACTGCCTATGTGCATTATTCGATCCATATCCAATTTGATCAGCCCATGCAGGAAGCTGATCTGACAGCAGTCGCCTCTGGTGTTTGACGTTTTAGGCGCTGCTTTCCGGTCCCCATTTTTTTCAGTTTTATCTCTTATTATTCCACCAAAGGAGCTGCCTTGGTATGGATCCAAATGAGGCTGTATCCTTATTTTATCACGGGTATCTGCAAAACATCTGTGAAGAAAAAAAACATCTCAGTGCTGATTGTCCTTTCTGTCAGAAGCAGGGTAGAGACTATAGTGGCCGCTTGGTGGTGTATCTCAATAAGGTCGGTTTTTTTTACGGATATTTCCGTTGTCTGAATCATTGTGTGCCTGGAGGGTTTCCGCTCTGGTTTGCCAGATTGATGGGAATCAGCCCTGTTGATGTGCCAGGATATGACCCTGATCGGGAACTTTTTCTGCGGAAGATAGATTATCCGATAGTCAATATCAATAATGAGATTAAGTTGTATCAGGACAGGCTCAGTGGAGAAATTCTGGCTCGCTTTCAGAAGGCGGGAATTGGTCCGGCTGTCCTGGCAGAGTTAACGGTTGGCTATAATGGCCGTTATCTTGTCTACCCCTATATTCAAGACGATGGCAATTGCTATGCTGCTCGTTGTGTCTTTCCGGAGCGGAAAGAAGATTTCTTCTGGCATGGCGATGAACATTTTTTTGGTGATCAGCACCATATCTTTAATATTCAGGATATTCAGCGGTGTGAAAATGGTGCCCTTTTTGTCTGTCAAGGAGAGGAAAATCTTCTTGCCCTGAAGCAGCTTGGTTTTCCGGGTGTTGCTGTCCCTGACTGTCACAGTCTGGAGGCCCTTGTTCCTGAGCATTTTTCCTTTGTGCACACCGTTTTTATTGTCATGGAGAATAACGCTGAAGCAGAGGCTGCGGCGCGTAGTGTTGCTGCCAGAATTGGCTATAAGGCCCGTCTCTTCAGGTGGCCTGCTGCTCTTGCCAGAGATTATAGTCTTTGGCAATTGGCCTGTGACAAGGGAAAAGATTTTAAGGCTGCTGTTTTGTCGATGATCCAGGTGTCCAGCGCCTTCTCGCCGTTCGCCAGTCCAAGGCGGGAGTATGATCGTTTTCTGGCGCAACTGGCCTTGGAGTCCGGTTCCGCTTATAGTGCTCTCAGCTCCGGGTTTCCTCAATTTGATCAGGCCCTGGAGGGTGTTCATGGAATTAATGTTATTGGTGGTGCACCCAAGTCAGGAAAATCCTGTTTTGCCATCCAGATTGCCACCGATATGGCACGGCGAAAGGTACCGGTGCTCTACTATGATTTTGAGAATGGCAGACAAAAAATCTATCAGCGAACCTTGAGCCGTTTGAGTCGTCTGTCTACAGGCGATATTAAGAATGGTGTTGCACCAGGTGTGGCGGGTCAACATCTTGATCGTGCATGTCAGGATTTTCAAGACATGCTCCGTTCTTTCCGGGTGGTAAATGATCGAAAACTCAATTCAGAGATCATGCGTCGTCATATAGACTTTATCCGCCATGAGACCCGGAGCGACTATACGGTGGTGGTGATTGACAGTCTGCATAAATTGCCTTTTAAAGATTTTACCGAGCAACGCTCCGGGATTGACGCCTGGTTACGACAACTGGAAGCCATCCGGGATGAGCTGCAGGTCTCTTTCCTGATTATCTCTGAATTGTCGCGGGGAGCTGGTGATGGTTATACGGATATGCCCCATATGGGAGTTTTTAAAGGTTCCGGAGATATTGAGTACAGTGCTGATAATGCCCTGGTCCTTGCCCCTGAGTGGGATCCGTTGGGGCAAGTGGTTAAAGAGCAACGGCAGAATAAGCTGTGGCTGGTGGCCAGTCGTGAACACAGTCCCGGCCTTGTCGCTAGGTATCGTCTGGATTATCCCTATTGGGGATTTGTGGAGCTTCACGAGTAGGGGCGTACGGAATAATATTATGTTTCGGTGAAGAGAGTGGTCAAAGATCATTGTATTCCTTTTTATGAAACGATATAGTAAAAAAATGTGTTGTGGGCTGTCTTCTCAATGTCTGTTGTGTTGAACATTGAGTTGGTGAAGGGAATAACGAAAAGAGTAGAGGAATGAAGAATGCGACGAATAACTACTTGTATTGTGGCTGGTCTGCTCCTGCTAAGTGCTCATCATGCGCAGGCCTTTGATGAAAAGGGGGGGAATGCGCTTTGGGGTAAATATGCCATCCAAACGTGCCGTTCCTGCCATAAGGAAAAAGGTTTGAGCAGTTTGGCGCCGGAAGAAAAGAGCGGTGCGGAGTGGGAATCGTTTTTTGTCGATCGATATAAGAAATTGCGGGATATGAACCATAATTTTTCAGCAATAGGGATTAATGAACGTCAGTTGGAAAATATTCATCGTTACCTGCTTGAAGATTCAACGAAAAGAGAGGCGGCGGATAAGGCTCCCGATACCACTCCGCTAAAAACCATTGGCGCAAAGTCTAAAAAGGTACTGGCAGATGACGAGAAGATGGAGGGGGCTGGTCTGTATAATCCTTCCGCAGGGGATGGTCGGAAGGGGCGCTATGTCTTTCGAAGGTGTCTGACCTGCCATAAAAAAAATGATGCGCCGATTATCAGTCCTGCTGATCGGACAAAGGCTGCATGGGAGCGTTATTTTGCCAATGATTTTAAAAAATTAAAAAAAGATATGCCCAAGTTTGATACCTATGGGTTTTCTATGGGGCAGATGGAAGATCTGCATCAGTTTGTCCTGCAGTACGCACTGGATGCATCTAAACCTAAGACCTGTGAATAGAGGGACTCTCGGAAGTTAGTTGTCTCTTGGAGTAGGCATCCTGGGTTTTCATGATGCCTCGGAAAAATAGTAGTGGGCAGCAGAAGAGCAATGCAGAAAGCGAAAGGCTTTTTTACCGGTTTGGTAAAAAGGCCTTTCGCTTTCTGCTATTTTTTTATATGAGCGATGCTCTTGTGTTTGCTACCAGCGATATGCCAGATTGACATAATAGTTCCACATAGTATCGACCACTGGCATAAAGGCGTCCAGAGACGTCAACTCTGAGATTTTAACCGGATCACCCATGGGGCTGCCGCTGCCTGAATAATCATAATCATAATACTGGGCACCCACTGAGAGTACGAGTTTGTTGTCAACAAAGGGCTGGTTGTAGAAGATTTCATACACACTTCCCCGGGTGGCCAGTTTACTGCCGGCAATGTTGTCCTCGCCACCAGTGAAGCCTAACCAGTATTGGGAGCCCCAGTTGTACTCGAAGCCGATGGTGCCTTCAGTCCAGGAGACCGGAGCTTTCAAGCCTGCCCAGATGGAGTAACCGGTCCGGTCAAATTGCTCGCCGTTACTGTTAAGTAGTCCGTCTGTTCCGAAAAATTGCATCAAGGGGCTCATGGATATTCCGGATGGACGGGTATGGCTGAGGGCCATGTCGGCAAAGAAGCCTATGTCCTTATATTCAGATTGACCGAGGAGAGTTACGATATCAATGTCGCCGATGTTGGCCGTAGGCTCTGTCCGACTGATATAGCCGCCGGTGTTTGCCGCCATACTGAAGCTGTCATAACGGCCATCCCCATTCATATCCATACCAGACATGGTAAAGGGCATGACTACAAGTCCGGTAAAGCCGTCTGTGACATCAAAAGCGTGGGCATACATGTTGGTCACTTTTGTTTTGTCATTTTCGTAAAGATTGGCAATCCAGCCGGCAAACTGCATGTCATTGACGTCCGAGGAGGATGAGAAAGAGTAGGAGTTTCCAGACCCTGCACCGGATTCAAATCCATTTCCCCAGCAAATTTTGAAGTCGGATCCTTCTATGCCTGTTGTCTCGGCCAGATTGAAACCCAGGGATGCCCCGTCAAATTGCCAATTGATGCCGTGAGCCATGGGAGAGCCGCCGACGGTGCTGGCATTACTGAATTCCGAGGGTGCTCCATCAAGAGCGGGGCGGCGACCGATGGAGAAATGGTAAGGGATTCCAGAGATATCGTCAAAATAGGTGAAAAAAGCACGTTCCAGGCGAATGGCTGAATCGCTGCCGGTGGAGTGCACATTGCCATCCATGGTAACGGCATTAGGGCCGCCATTATACCATTTGACCCCGGAGGAATCGCCAAAGACTTTGTTAGCGGAAAGCCTTCCCACAAAGGAAAGGGAGTCGGCAGGACGGGCCTTCATGTCAACGCGGATCCGAGTGTCAAAGATGGTGTTATTGTCGATATCCTGATCTTCCGGTGGGGGCAGAGGGCCGAAAGCGGCTAGGGCAGCCTTGGTGAAAGGAGTGCCGTTTGCCATGCTCATGATGCCGTTCTGCAAAGACAGCGGCATACCCTTGGCATCCATATGCAGGGAGTTCAGTCTTGTCTCCAGGTCGGCACTTAGATTCAATTTATCCAGAGTGCTATGTTCTTCCGTGCCTGATACCCGTTTGTCCAAATCGTCAAGCTCGTCCTGCAGTTCCTGCCCATGACCACCTTGTTTGTTTTGCTGTTCCAGAGAGAGTTGCAGCGTTTCTTCAGCAGTTGCCAGGCGCTCATTGAGATCCATGACAATGGATTTCAGCATCTCGATTTCCTGTACAAGCTCCTGGCTGGCAACAGGGCTGCCGGCAACGGCATTTCCTGTCAGGCCTTGGAACGATAAAAGTAGTGTAGCTAAACTTGCAAGTCCGTAACGTTTTATCATGAACGCCCCTTCCCATGTTGAGAAAGCCTGTTGCTGCACAAGCTTTCTTTTTTTATTGAAAAAAAAATTTTTTCTACCTCTTCCTCAATGATTTCTATAGAGATACGATGGATTTGTCAAGAAGAATCAACAATAAAGTCTTGTGTAATCAGCTAGTAAACATTCTTCTTGCTATCGCTTTTGGGCCAAATATTGTGGATTATGTAATTTTCCGATTTCCATTTCGTCTGTAGTCGTGCTATGTTGATAAGGGATATCAGAAGGCTGTAAGGCCAAAAGATGAATGACTGTTGTGATTGCAGTCTTATTAATGATGCTTCATTGGAGGTAGAAATGGGAATTCGTGCTAAATTTATTACCATTATCAGTGTGTTGAGTTTGTTGGCGACGCTTGCTATTGGCTATACCAGTTATATGCTCAGTCGGCAGAATGCCTTGGCTGATGCCAAAAGTAAAGGGGATATGCTTTTTAATTATATCGGGGCCAGTGGGAAATTTTTTTCTAAATATCAGAAGCCGTTGATTGACGAACTGGTGACCGATAAGGATGTATTTATTCCTGAGCTGATGTCTCGGTTTGTGGTGACGCGTATGGAGTATGATATTTTTGCAGAAACCCAGACGGGATATAAGTTCAAACAGGCAACCATTGATCCTCTCTGGCCGGACAATAAAGCGGATGCAGATGAGTTGAAAGTCATTAAATATTTTTCTGCCAACCCAAGTTCCAAGCTTCAGGAGGGAATTGTCACCAAGGGTGGTGAACAATTTTTCTATTCGGCCAAGCCAGTGAAGATCGATAACGATTTCTGTCTTAACTGTCATGGCGATCCTGCAACTGCCCCTAAAGATCAGTTGGATATATATGGTGCAGATCATGGCTATAATTGGAAGCTCGATGATACGGTGGGTGCCTCTATGATCTATGTCTCTATTTCTCCGGCCCTGGTCTTGGCCAAAAAGTCGGCGATGAAGATCTTCTTGATTGGTCTTGGTTGTCTGCTGGTGACCATCGCCTGTATCTGGGTCTTCTTTGATAAGGCGGTGGTGGGACCTATTGTTCGTCTTTCTGATACGGCTAAGGATATCAGTATCGGCAAAAATCTCTGCGACAGCGTCCATTCCGATGTCAAGGATGAGATTGGTGTCCTGGCCAATTCTATTGATCGGATGCGAATCAGTGTAAATAAATTGTTGAAACGCAGTTGCCCTGATCGAAAACAGGGATAGTCTCCTGCCGAAACGAAAGAGGGGAAAAGGTCTGTCAGTATCTTGCTGTCAGACCTTTTTTTTATTGCAATTCGTTCTCACGCTGCCATCTGGCCAGCGCTTCCAGGGCTGTGCTTGCTCTGAGATCACCACGTTGGCGCTTTCCCATCTTGGGCATGCTTTTATCCCACTCAGGAAAAAGACCAAAGTTGACATTGGAGGGTTGAAAATGTTTTGGATCCGACAGGGTCAGATGGGTGATGAGGGCTCCAAGGGCAGTCTCAGGAGGCGGAATGACCAGGCTTTTCCCCGTCAGCATCCTGCTGGCATTGATTCCCGCCAGTAGGCCCATGGCAGTTGATTCCACATAACCTTCCACCCCTGAAAGCTGTCCGGCCAGGAACAGGTCCGGTCTTGATTTGAGTTGCAGGGTCGGCTCCAGAAGCTCAGGAGCGCAGACAAAGGTGTTACGATGAATGGATCCCAGGCGGGCGAAATCGGCCTCGACCAGCCCCGGGATCATGCGGAAGATACGTTTTTGTTCTCCGTAGGTTAGTTTGGTCTGGAAACCAACAAGGTTGTACAGGCTTCCCTGCTTGTTTTCCTTACGTAACTGGACTACGGCATAAGGCCATCTGCCGGTTCGCGGGTCGTCAAGCCCTACAGGTTTCATTGGTCCGAAACGCAGGGTGTTGTCACCGCGGGCTACCATGACCTCGATGGGCAGGCAGCCCTCAAAATATTTGACCTCCTCAAAGTCCTTTAACACAACGGTTTCCGCTTCTTTTAGGGCTGTGATGAAGGCAAAATATTCTTCTTTGTTCATCGGGCAGTTTAGATAATCTCCAGGCCCGTCGTCGTAACGTGATTTCAAATAGACAATGTTCATGTCCAGAGATTCGGCATGGACGATCGGGGCTATTGCATCGTAAAAGGCAAGACGTTCACGCCCGGTCAATTGAGCCAGAGAATCTGCCATGGATTCGGAGGTGAGCGGTCCGGTGGCCAGGATGAGCGGGGCATTAGAAGGAGGTGGAATCTCGGTCTGCTCCTGGCGCACAATCTCCACCAAAGGATGTTGCTCAAGGTGCTTTGTTATCTCTTGGGAAAAATGATCTCGGTTGACGGCCAGGGCCTTGCCGGCTGGTACGGCAGTTTCTGCTGCCACCACCATGATGAGCGAACCCAGACGGCGCATTTCTTCTTTTAACAGTCCGACAGCAGAGTTCTGGGCATCAGAGCGCAGTGAGTTGCTGCAGACCATTTCGGCCAGCAGAGGGGAGCTGTGGGCGGGGCTGAACCGGTGGGGCTTCATGTCATAAAGGCGAACGGCGCAACCACGATTCGCTGCCTGCCAGGCGGCCTCGCAACCAGCGAGTCCGCCGCCTATGATCTGTATTTGGTTTTTTTTTGTCATGATAAATATGGAATAAAAAAGTTGATTGGTTGAAAATAGCTTGATCGTGATATCAGTGTCGCAACGAACATTCGTTTTCAGGACTTTGCTTGCCAACGGAAAGAATTATAACGGTTTCTTCAAGAATGAAAATAGGTCAGCGGGGGAAACAAGATTGATATTGGCAGGATGCCAGCGGAGCAGTAACCTTGATCGTAAGGTGGTTGTTAGAGAAGAAAAGTCCTTAGTATTTTTCTTGTTCCCACATTTCTGGTGAGAATCGGACAACCCTGTTTCTTCCTTCGTTCTTGGCTCGATAGAGGGCTACGTCGGCAAATTTAATTGCCTCCCAGAAACCTTCTGTGTCTCCAGGGAATTCACTGGCGCCAATACTCAGGGTCTTTTTCAGGGTACCGTCAGGGACATTGATTACCGTAAGTTCCATGGTGGAACGGATTCTTTCGGCCAGGTCCAGAATGTCTTGGCTGTTTTTTACATCAATGAGCAGGATTACAAACTCTTCACCGCCATAACGAATCACCATATCTGATGCCCTGACGCAACTTTTCAGTACTTCTGCCGTTTTGATCAAGACCACATCCCCGGTCTCGTGGCCATAGGTGTCATTGACTTCTTTGAAAAAATCCATGTCACACATCAGGATGCCAACCGTGGTTGCCCGGCGCATAGTGCTGGCCACCAAGGTGTTAGAGTAGGTTTCAAGAAATCGTCTGTTGTAGAGATCGGTCATCGGGTCACGCAGGGTGGTTTCCTGCAGGGCCGAAGCAAACCGTTTTGCCTCAATGACGGGTGTCGCCTCCTTGATATAGCGGGTTGCCCTTTTTACCAGATACTCAAATTCATCCCGTTTTTCTGCAGAGCTCCCCCGCTCAAAGAGCAATTGTACGACTCCGACGACCTTACCGTTGGCCATCATGGGAATACAATGATGTTCAAAGCGGTCTCCATGTGGAAATTTTTTACAAATCTCAGGAAATTGGAGGGAGGATATGTCATGCCCCGTGCGCTTTGCCCGGCAATAATTGGCATCGTCAAAAATATCGGGGCTGCATACATTGTCAAAATTCGAGGCATAGGCCACGGACATATTGTTTTTTGTGCCGGTAACTTCGTAAATATAAAGCTTATCCAGATGATAGCGATCGCAGAGGAGATGGGCCAGACGTTGATTGACCTCAGTGGTCGATTCTTCCTCCTCTATTATGGCCTTGAAGGTGTTGAGGCTGAAGGTGTTGTCCACCATGATGTTGAGCTGATGGGCCAGTTGTCCGACCTCATCGTTGCTTTTGACTGCAATATGCTGGGAACGTTCACTGTCACCTTTGGCAATCCAGGTAATTTTATTAAGGATATCCTGCATTGGTTTGGCGATAAGTAAGATATAGAGCAGGGTGGCTATCGTTAAAACTGCAGCAATACAGATACCGATTAAAAGAGAACGGGAAGTTGAGGTGGTGATAATATCGTTAAGTTTTGTAAATTGATCCGTATGCTGGTTGTTACTTGCAACTGCCATGGTAATAACCAAATTATAGAGCTTGTCAAGGGAGCCGGTCAAGTCCGCGGTCAGCGGTTCCTTTTTCTCTGCAGGGCACTGACTGACCAGACATTCGGTCAGGGCATGAAAGGCTTGATCGAGAAGGTGTGATTCCTGGGCCAAAGAGGCGACCAGAGTGTTTACCTCAGGATCGTTTGATTTCTGGACAGTGAACACATCAAGGGTCTTGTTGGCAACCTTGGCCACATCCAATACTGGCCCCCCGTTCTGCAGAGCGTCGATCATGGTCTTTAGATCGCTTAACCGTCGCTCATTGGCTATGATGTTACGATCGTCTTCTGTGAGTTGTGGGGCATTAAGGATGTAGATAAGTGAGATCTTAAAGCCATTGATGTTGCGTAAAATGTACTGACTTATCTTGTATTGAGGGATGGCTATATCTCTGATGATATGGTTTCGGTCTGCAATTTTCTGCAGGGAGATCGCATTAAAAAAAATCAACAGGGCGAATCCAAAGAGAGATACAATCAGCATGCCTATCAATTTTCCAGTGATACCGGTATCCAGACATTTTTGGAGAAAACATCCCGGGAGTGTCTCTGATGAGCAGGTAATGCCAAGCAGAGAGAACTTTTTACTCGTAGATGTACCTGTTTTAGGTAAAGACATAGAATATCCGGTGTGGAGGGTCGTAAAGGATCTTTTTCGGGAATCTCGAAAATTTTACTTTTTCAGATTTTTTTTATTAATGTATCATTATCGAAATTTTGAAACGCTTGTCAAGGAAAGAAAGAGCTTTATTTCGATAACATATCAATTGTCGCGGTAGAAAAAGAGTTCATGGCAATGTCAATCGCTGCAAGATAGTGTTCCTCTGTACTGGCTTTTTTGATTTTTTTCCAGATCTTTTGTTGTCCAGGGAATGACGCAGCAAGATAAAACCATATCTGTTTCATCCTGCCGAGCAGGTGACTGGGGCCGGCGAGGCTTTTTTTGTAGCCCGCATACAGCTCCTGGTGGAAGGATATCAGCATGGCGGTGCGTTGCTCGGGGCTGAACTGTTCGCCCTTGATCGTTCTGGCCAGAAAGGGGTCGGCTAGAACTCCCCGGCCGATCATCCAGCGCTGCACCGTGGAAAATTGTTTTTGCAGGCCGTGAAAGGTGGCGCTGTCGGTGATGTCCCCGTTATAGACCAGTTGATGACGGCTCAGTTCCATACAATGGCCGAAGCTCTCCGGATCGGTTGATCCCTTATAGAGTTGCTTGCCCAAGCGGGTATGAATAATGATCTCCTTCAGCGGGTAGTCATTGAGTCTTGGCAGAAGTGCTGCCAGCTCATCTTTGTGGTTCAAGCCCAGTCGCGTCTTGATGGAGAGCTGCATGGGCAGCTTGGGCAGAATCTGGTCGAGGAGGGAGGTAATGGCCTCGGGATAGGGAAGCAGACCGGAACCCCGCCGTTTACGGGTGACCATGGGGGCCGGGCAACCCAGGTTCCAGTTGATGTGCGTGTACCCCAGATCATGCAGTCGCTGAGCCAGAGAGAGGAGGCCGTTTATCTCAGTATGGAGAAACTGCGGTACCACCGGCAAACTCTTATTCTCCTCAGGCTGAAGATCGCGAAGCTGCTTCGGGTCGAAGGGTGAGTGCGGCTGCGGATTGACAAAGGGGGCAACCGCCTGGTCAAAGCCGCCAAAATGGTGCTGAAACAGGTTGCGGAAGAGGCAATCGGTAATTCCGCGAATGGGGGCGAGATAAAGAAACGGCTGGTCAGTCACTATCAGGCGAGACCTCTCGAATCCATCCTTCCACCTGGGCCAGGGTAGGTTTGATCCCTGCGACCTTGATCTGGCCGTTAATCATCAGGGCAGGGGTAGAGGTAACTCCCAGGCGCCAGATCTCATCCCGATCATGGATCTGTTCGATGTCGGCGGCAACTCCAGCCCGTTCCATGGCATCGATGACCATGGTCTGCAAGCCGTTACAGCTAATACAGCCAGTCCCCAGGATGCGGATGGTCAGTCCCTGCTCCTTCTCGTCATGTATGCCCAGGAGTTTACGGTATTCCCGGCCTATGGCTTCCTGGTATTTCTCGACCATGGTGGAAGGGATATAGTTGTGCTCTTTGACAGCTCTGAAAATAAAATCAACTGCCTGATCAATGGGCATCTCTGCGGCCAATGCCTTGTTTAAAGCAATGTCGACTCCGATCAGGCCAATGGAACTCTTGCCGATCCTGATCATTCGTTGGGTAGGACTATCCATATTTGTGCTGATGTGGTAATTGTAAATGGACTTTTGATACGTTAATTTTCAACCTATGTTTCTTTACATCTTACGATAAACCAAAGTGCTGGCAGATGGAAGAAGAAAGAAGCAATAACCTTCATGACCTGACACTGTTGCGTCTAAGGATGGGGAGTTATCCGCAACGGCTGATTGCGGGCCTGTTACGGGTGGCGGAGCGACATGTGCTGGACTTTTTTGTCATTGGCGGCACAGTGCGGGACTGGTTGTTGGGCAGGACTCCTGCCGATCTTGACATTACGGTGGCCCATGATGCCGTCTCTTGTTGCCGGGACCTGATTGCCGAGTTGGGCCGGGGGACCTTCGTTCCCCTCGGCTGCTTTGAGGAGGATGCTGGACGGGTGGTGTGGCAGGGACTGACCATTGATTTTTCCAGCTTTCGGCAAGGGGCGCGAGATATTGAAGCCGATCTTGGCCTTCGGGATTATACGATCAATGCCATGGGAGTTTCCCTTGCCTCCCTGGTGGACGGCTCGGTTGCACCATGTTTGATTGACCCTCTGCATGGTGTACAGGATCTGGAAGAGGGTCTCCTGCGTGCCTGTCCTCATGCCTTTGTTGCGGATCCTTTGCGGATGCTGCGTGGATACCGGTTGAGTGCCACCCTGGGTTTCAGAATAGACGAGGCGACGAGAACGGAGATCGCTCAACATGTACTGCTGATCCGTGAAGTCTCGGTCGAACGGATCAGTCATGAGCTGGATCTGATCATGGATTCTGATCGGGCGCACACAGTGATCGGGGAGATGGCAGGAATAGGGTTGCTCTGGCAGATTATTCCCGAGCTTGCCAGGGGCATGGGGGTGGAACAACCGGGATTCCATCATCTGGATGTATTCCATCACAGCTTGGCGGCACTTGGATTCATGGAGGAAATTGTGGCAAGTCCGGACCGATTTTATCCGGAGAGTGCGGCAGAAATTAAGGAGTATATTGCCCGGCCAGGGATGAAGGTGCGGCTGAAATGGGCGGCCCTGCTCCATGACCTGGGTAAACCTTTGACCATGGATGTCCGTGCTGACAAGGACGGTCGTGTCACTTTTTATGGTCATGATCAGGCTGGAAAGGATCTGGTATTGAAGTTGGGCTGGGAATGGCGATGGAGCAATGAGAAGCGGGAAAGAATTGCCGGGCTGATCGGGATGCACATGCAGCCTTTTCATCTCTGTAATGTCCGGCGGGAACAGCCATTGAGCCGTAAGGCCTGTTTGAATCTCAGCAAAAAGGCTGAAGAGAATCTGATTGGCCTGTTTCTTCTCGCCATGTCTGATAGTCTGGCGGGAAAAGGGGAAAAAAAGCCGCCAGACATGGAGGCGGAGCTGGCCGGCTTGCTGGGTGAGGTTCTGAAGATTTATGAGCAATATATTCAGCCTGTTGTCAAAAATCCGCGTTTGTTGAGTGGTCAGGATCTGATTGCATTATTTTCATTATCGCCAGGGCCTCTTTTTGCAAAGATCCTTGACGCGCTTCAGGTGGCGCAGGTGGAGGGTGAGGTGGTTTCGGTGGAAGACGCGCGACAATGGGTACGGCAGTATCTTGCGCAGGTCCAGGAAGTAGGGGGTAATGAGGCGTAGGGACGAGTCTGTTCAAGGCTGTCCGTTGTTTTCCGTCTTGTCAAAGAACTGTAAATGGAATAAAGTGCGAGCATAAAATATGCGTAAAGTAAAAGACTTTTATTATAAGAAGGCCAAACAGGACAAATATCCTGCCCGCTCCATTTACAAGCTGGAAGAGGCGCAGAAGAAGTATCATTTCCTGCGTCGGGGTGATTCGGTGCTGGATCTGGGATGCTGCCCCGGAAGCTGGTCACTCTATACCTCAGAGACAGTCGGTGAAACTGGCATCGTGGTGGCCGTTGATCTTCAGGAGAGTGAAAAGGCCCCGCGCTCTGGTGGTGCTCCTATTCACTGGATTGTTGCGGATATTATGGATCCTGAACTGGTGCAGCAGGTGCGGAAAATCAGGCCGGCCTTTAAGGTTCTGATCTCTGATCTTGCCCCGAAAACCACGGGTAATCGCTGGGCCGATCATCAACAGTCGTTGAATCTGGCACGTCAGACCTTGTTTATGGCCGAGACCCTGCTGCACGAGAAGGGGCATTTTTTCTGCAAGGCCTTTCAGGGGGAAGATTTTCCTGCCTTTGTACTGGAGGTTCAGGCCCGTTTTGAGCAGGTCAAGGTTGTTAAACCCAAGAGCTCCCGAACTGAGAGCAGAGAGGTCTTTGTCCTGGGAATGGGGTTTAAGAAACTAAAAGGTATACCTTGCAAGGAAGAACAGCAGCCCTTGGCTGTCGATTCAACTTGCACTCCTTAGCCTTCAACCTTCAGCATTGTCTTTTTAAATTTTAATTATCACTTTATTACTTTTAACTCTTTTTCAGGAACACATCATGTCAGGACATTCCAAGTGGTCAACAATCAAGCATAAGAAAGGCGCGACCGATGCCAAACGAGGCAAGATTTTTACCCGGTTGATCAAAGAGATCACCGTGGCTGCCCGGATGGGTGGCGGTGACCCCGATGGCAATCCTCGGTTGCGTTCCGCCATCGCTTCTGCCAAAACAGAAAACATGCCGAAAGACAACATCGTCCGGGCCATCAAGAAGGGCACTGGCGAGTTGGAAGGGGCCATTTATGATGAGATCCTCTATGAGGGTTATGGGCCGGGTGGGGTGGCGGTTCTGGTTGAGTGTATGACGGATAACCGCAATAGGACCGTTGCCGATGTGCGCCATTTCTTCGCCAAAAATAACGGTAATTTGGGTGCATCCGGCTGTGTCGCCTGGATGTTTGATAAGAAAGGCTTGCTGCAGGTGGAAAAGGAAGGGCTGACGGAAGAACAGTTAATGGACATGGCTCTTGAGGCCGGGGCCGAGGATGTTGTGGAGGACGATGACGAGTTTCAAGTGATCACCGCCCCGGAGTCCTTTGACGCGGTGCGCGATGCCCTTGAGGCCAACAAGGTGCGGTTCATTGAGGCCGCCATTACCATGATCCCCCAGAACAATATTGAAGTGACCGACGAGAAGATCGCCATATCCCTGCTCAAGTTGCTGGAAAGTCTTGAGGATCATGATGATGTCCAGAATGTGCACGCCAATTTTGATATTGCGGACGATCTGATGGAGAAACTGTTATAGGTGGTGCTGGGGTGGCAGGGAGTTTTCAGTCTTCAGTTTTTTTCCCATGATCCGCATCCTGGGCATTGATCCCGGTTCCCGGTTGACTGGTTACGGTGTGATTGAGGTTGTTCCCGGCAGGATATGCTTTGTGGCCTGTGGGGTGGTAAAGACCACTCCGCGATTCCCTTTTGCTCATCGCCTCAATGAGATCTTTGATGGCATCAATGAGGTTATTCAACTTCATAATCCCGAGGTTGCGGCAGTGGAAGATGTGTTCATGGCCAGCAATGCCAGCTCTGCTCTCAAACTAGGTCAGGCCAGGGGGGCGGCGGTGGTTGCGGCCATGCAGAATGGCCTGGGGGTCCATGATTACAGTGCCAAAAAAGTTAAACGATCTGTGGTGGGCTACGGTCAGGCGGAAAAAGGGCAGGTGCAGCATATGATCAAAGTCTTGCTGGGTCTTTCTTCCTTGCCCAGTACTGATGCTGCCGATGCTCTGGCGGTTGCTATCTGTCATGCCCATCATCTGTGAGAGAATAGTGTCTCAAAATCACTCTTTCGTCTTTGTCCTTCCCTGAAATGATATGATATGATTGCCACCCTGATAGGAAATGTGCTGATGACGGGCCCGGATCGGGCCGTTATTGATGTAGGCGGGGTGGGATATGAGGTTTTCCTCTCCACGGACGGATTGGCCCGTCTGCCCGAAAAGAACAGTCAGGTTTTTCTCCATATCCATACCCATGTCCGGGAAGATGCCATTGTCCTCTTTGGTTTTCTGGAGGTGGAAGAAAAGGAGCTGTTTCTTATTCTCAAGACGGTATCCGGTATTGGTCCTAAGCTCGGTCTTGCCATTCTCTCCGGGATGCGGGTGGCTGAATTGTGTCAGGCCATTGTTCGCGAAGATATCGGTCGTCTCACTACCTTGCAAGGGGTGGGGAAAAGGACAGCCGAACGGCTCTGTGTGGAGTTGAAAGACAAGGTAAGTCATCTTCAGGGCGCGGGGGATGGGCGTGAAGGTGTGGCGGAAAGAGCAACAACCCTGTCTTCGGCTCCGAGTGGTGCGGTTTTAGATACCCTGTCGGCACTGGTCAACCTCGGCTATCCTGATCCTGTGGCCAGACAGGCCCTGACTGTAGTGAAAAAACGGGTGGGGGCCGCCTCTTTCGCCACAATGCAGGTTGAAGAACTTATCCGGGAAACCTTGCGGACACTGGCATGAATATTGAGGAAGAAATAGGCGTTGGTGAACGTTTGGTCACCCCAAGGGCTGTCAGTCGTGAACCCTTGAATGAGTATGATTTGCGGCCCAAAAGGCTGGCGGATTATATTGGCCAGGAGTCCTTGCGCAAAAGTCTTGATATCTTTATCCGCGCTGCCAAAGGGCGCGGCGAGCCTTTGGATCATGTTTTGTTCCATGGTTTTCCCGGTCTTGGTAAAACCACCCTCTCTCATATTATTGCCAATGAAATGGATGCCGGGATTAAGGTGACTTCCGGCCCGGTCATTGAGCGCCAAGGTGATCTTGCCGCCATTCTCACCAGCCTGCAGGAAGGGGATGTCCTCTTTATTGATGAGATTCACCGCTTGAATCATGCTGTGGAAGAGATCCTCTATCCAGCCATGGAGGATTTTCAGCTTGATCTTATTATTGGTCAGGGGCCTGGCGCCAGGTCTGTGCGTATGGATCTGCCCCGTTTTACCCTGGTTGGCGCCACTACGCGGACCGGTCTGCTGACTCCGCCGTTGCGAGATCGTTTCGGGGTCGTTCTCCGCCTTGAATTGTATGCCCCTGAAGAACTGGTCATTATTGTCCAGCGTTCGGCCCTGATCTTAGGGATGCGGATCGATGCCAGCGGGGCCCTTGAGCTTGGCCGCCGGTCTCGGGGTACTCCCAGGATTGCCAATCGGCTGCTCAGGCGGGTGCGGGATTTTGCCGAGGTCGGCAACCACGCGGTCATTGATGCCGGGGTTGCTGACGCCGCCCTGAATATGTTGAACGTAGACGGCTTTGGTCTGGATGAAATGGATCGGCGGATTATTCTGACCATCATCGATACCTTTCAGGGCGGTCCCATTGGTCTCGATACCCTGGCCACTGTGGTCTGCGAAGAAAAAAATACTCTGGAGGATGTTTATGAACCTTTTCTGATCCAGTCCGGATTCCTGGCCAGGACCCCTCGGGGACGGATGGCTACAATGAAGGCTTACCAGCACTTTAACCGGACACTTCCACAACAGGGAAGCCGGCAGCCTTCGCTCTTTGATACCGGAGAATAATCCATGGCCAAAAGAAAGACCGTAGCTGATATCATTGCCATGAAAGCAGCAGGCAAAAAGATCACCATGCTTACCGCCTATGACGCCTCCATGGCGGCCCTGCTTGCAGGTTGCGATGTGGATGTCCTGCTGGTTGGGGATTCCCTCGGTATGGTGGTGCTCGGCTATGATTCCACTGTGCCGGTGACCATGGATGAGATGATTCATCATGCGGCCGCAGTCAGGCGTGGGGCACCCGGTGGTTTTGTCATTGGTGATATGCCCTTTGGTTCCTATCAGAGCAGTCCGCGCGATGCCATCATTAATGGCACCAGGTTTCTCAAAGAGGCGGGATGCGATGCGGTGAAGCTTGAAGGTGGGCTGGAGGTGTGTGCGACGGTGGCAGCCATGGTGGCGGCCGGTATCTCAGTTATGGGTCATATCGGGCTGACTCCGCAGACGGCCACCCAGCTTGGTGGCTATAAGGTGCAGGGCAAAGATCTGGAGTCAGCCAGGAAGATGGTTGCCGCGGCGAAAGGTCTGCAGCAGGCAGGTGCCTTTGGCCTGGTTCTGGAATGTATCCCTGATCAACTGGCCAGGATTATATCTGAAACACTCTCTATACCCACCATCGGCATTGGCGCTGGTCTCCATTGTGATGGTCAGGTACTGGTTACCCATGACCTTCTGGGGATGTTTGAAAAATTTATCCCCAGTTTTGTCAAAACCTATACCAGCCTCTCTCCTTTGATCAAAGAAAATGTGATTTGCTATGCCAAAGAGGTCCGCAACGGTTCGTTCCCTGACGAATTGCACAGCTTTCACTCTCAGTGTGATTTCAGTGAGCTTCTAGGGCCGAAATAATCGGTATTTTGAGCATATTCAGTCCTGTCTGTTTTTGTAGGAGAGAAATCGAGTAGATCTTTTGAATGCTGGTTTTTCATACCGACGGCTTAGGATATTGATATAGTCGATTCCGACGAAAAACAGGTTTATCGTTGCCATGAAAAAAACTCTATTTACCATGTTATTTCTCGTTCTCCTGTTTGCTTCTTTTCGGGGAGGGACCTGGTACAGTCAGTATTGGACAGGCGGAAATCATAACCTGGGAGAAGAACGCTCGATTCTTCACTATGTCGATCCCATGAATCCGGGGAATGTCTCTGATCAACCCGGAATTGCGCCGTGTGGCATGCCTATGGAACCTGTTTATGGCGATGGAACGGGTGTAGGAGATCTCACAAGTGCCGGAAGAATGATGCCAGCTGGTACCGTGAAAATAACACCTCAGAAGCAGCAGGTCATCGGTGTACGAATCGGTACAGCAGAGAGGGTATCTGAAACACACGAAATACGAACATTGGGCCGCATAGCGGCGGATGAAAATCGGATATATCCCCTGGTTTCGGCTGCCGATGGCTGGATGTCGTATATCCCTGAGAGTACCATCGGCAGCCTGGTTCAAAAAAATCAACTCATGGCTCTGATCAGAATTTACAGCTATGATTTTTTCTCTTGGCAGCAGCGATATCTGACTGAACTTGCCAATACGGGACGCAGGCGGTTGCCCGCAACAAATTTTACCGGAGCCCGGCAACCAGCGGCGTATCCGTATAGATCGCCTCGTAAAGCGATGCAGCCATCAGTAGGTATGCAGAATGAGATGAATCTGTCGCCTGCAGCCATGTCGGCTGAAAAAGCGACTTCTGCAACTCTGCCGTCTGAGACATCATCTACAGAGTTGTTGCCGTCCGAATCTCCCCAGACCGAGCCCCCACAGCCAGGAAGCCAACCGTCTCTTGGAATGCCGTTTACCGCGATGCGCTCCAGTGTCTCTCCGTCAGCAGTATTACAACCCGATATCCACCAAGCCGAAACACCTCCGTCTGATACAATTCCTTCCGTTGAAAAAGCGCGTTCTGCGACTCTGCCGTCTGAGACATCATCTACAGAGATGTTGCCGTCCGGATCCGAACCTCCTCAACCTGGAAGTCAACCGTCTCTTGGAATGCCGTTTGCTGCGATGCGGTCCAATGTCTCTTCGCCGGCAGCACTTCAGCCTGCTATAATTCCTTCCGGCGAAAAAACGCCCGTACCCATGCAGAATATGAACGAGCATTCGATGCATGAGGAAGAAGAAAATCCTGCAGACTATGCAGATTTTGCATTCATACGTGAAGATGATATCCTTTATGCCAACAAGGCAAAACTGGAACTGTTGAATCTGGGTGTCGGAGCAACGCAGCTCGAGGGGCTTGCCCGTAGCGGCAGATATGTGAAGACCATTGAAGTTAGATCTCCGGTCACCGGTCTGGTGACCGAACGCAGTATCTCCCCTTTGCAAAAGGTTGATCGTGGCACCGAATGTTTTCGGGTGGCTGATTTGAGCCGCGTGTGGATTCTGGCGGATGTTTTCAATACTGACGCGCAATATATCCAACCGGGAATGAGGGCCAGGATATCTCTTCCTCGACAGAACAGATATGTTGAAGCCCATGTGAGTGACGTTATGCCGCCGTTTGATGCCAAGACGCGTACGTTGAAGGTGCGTCTGGAGATGGATAATCCGGACTATGTATTTCGTCCCGAGATGTTTGTCGATGTCGAGTTTCTCATTCCTCTGCCGGAGGCCATCACGGTTCCGGTAGATGCGATCCTGGATTCTGGAAGCAGGAAGGTTGTCTTTGTTGCCTTGGAGGAGGGGCTTTTCGAACCTCGGGAGGTCGTAACTGGTTGGCGGTTTGGTGACCGAGTTGAAATTATCAAAGGACTGGATTCGGGAGAACAGATCGTTATTTCAGGTAACTTTCTCATTGATTCTGAGAGCCGGATGAAATTGGCAGTAGCCGGACTCATGAAACAGCCCGAAACTGAAGATGTGATTTCGGATAAATTAAAACCCGACACTTCCGGTCAGGGTGAGCTCAGGCATGATTAACCGCATCATTGATTTATCCGTTAACAACCGGTTTATCATTTTTACTCTGATTGCTGCAGCCTGTATCGCAGGCTGGTGGTCGATGAACCGCGTTGCTCTGGACGCCATTCCGGATCTTAGTGACACTCAGGTAATTATTTATTCACGATGGGACCGCAGCCCGAATATCATCGAAGATCAGGTCACCTATCCAGTCGTGACCGCGATGCTGGGTGCGCCACGGGTAAAGGCGGTTCGTGGTTTTTCCGATTTTGGTTACTCCTATGTCTATGTCATCTTTGAAGAGGGCACCGACATTTACTGGGCTCGCTCCAGAACCCTGGAATATCTTTCCGGTGTGTTGCCGCGCCTCCCGAAAGGGGTGCAGACCGAATTGGGACCGGATGCCACGGGTCTGGGCTGGATTTTTCAGTATGCCCTGGTGGATGAGTCCGGGCAGCATAGTCTTGCTGATCTTCGATCCTGCCAGGATTGGATGGTGCGTTACCATCTGAAATCGGTTCCCGGTGTTGCTGAGGTTGCTCCCATCGGCGGTTTCAGCAAACAGTATCAGGTAAATGTGGATCCGAATCGGCTGCAAGCCTACAACCTTCCCATCAGTCGCGTGGTGGACGCGGTTCGGGGGGGCAATAGTGAGACGGGCGGCCGGATGATCGAGTTTGGTGGGACCGAGTATATGGTCCGGGGGCGAGGATATGCCAAGTCCATTGCCGATTTTGAAAATATTCTGCTGGCGACCGATGACAGCGGCACCCCGATTCGTATCAAGGATGTGGGACAGGTGGCTCTGGGGCCGGATTTGCGCAGGGGGATCACTGATCTTGACGGCGAAGGTGAGGTCGTCTCCGGCATTGTGGTCATGCGGCAGGGACAGAATGCCCTTGATGTTATTGACCGCGTCAAGGCCAAAATCCGGGAAATTGAGCCTGGATTGCCTTCTGGGGTGAAGATCGTTCCCATCTATGACCGATCTGAGTTGATCCTTCGGGCCATCGACAACCTGAAGTCCACCCTGGTGGAAATCATTGTCACTGTAGCGCTGGTGATCCTTCTTTTTCTCTGGCACATTCCCAGTGCCATCATTCCTATGATCACCATTCCCATTGCGGTTCTGTTGACCTTTATCCCCTTTCAGCTGATGGGGCTCACCGCCAATATCATGTCGCTCGGGGGCATTGCCATCGCCATCGGCGTCATGGTCGATGCGGCGATCGTCATGGTTGAGCAGACGCACAAAAAGCTGGAGGAATGGGAACAAAACGGCCGGAAAGAGGATTGCCGGACGGTTATTATCGCTGCCGTTAAACAGGTTGCCGGGCCCAGCTTTTTTGCCATGCTGGTGATTGCAGTCTCTTTTTTACCGGTGCTGACCCTTGAGGCTCAGGAGGGCCGTCTGTTTAAACCGCTTGCCTACACCAAAACTCTTTCCATGTTTATTGCCGCTGTGCTGGTTATCACCCTGGATCCGGCGTTGCGACTGTTTTTTACCCGTCTCCATAACTATGATTTCCGGCCCCGGTGGATGTGTCGGGTGGCGAACGCCGTGGTCGTGGGAACCATCCATTCTGAAGAAAAACATCCGATCAGCCGGGTGCTGATTCGGTTCTATCAACCCATTGCCGAGTGGACGCTGCGACGAAAATGGATCGTGCTCGCAGTGGCCTGTATTCTGGTGATCGGGACTGTTCCGGTCTTTCTGCAACTGGGGTCGGAATTTATGCCGCCACTTGATGAGGGGGCAATCCTCTATATGCCCTCAACCATGCCGGGTATTTCTATCACCGAAGCGCAGCGCTTACTTCAGGCAACGGACCGGATTATCCATCAGTTTCCGGAAGTGGATCGAGTACTGGGTAAAGCCGGTCATGCCGAGACCGCTACGGATCCGGCACCGCTGTCCATGATGGAAACTGTGATCACTCTCCATCCTAAGGCACAATGGCGGTCCGTGCATACCTGGTATTCTTCATGGGCGCCGGAGTGGGCCAAGGGCATATTGCGCCGTTTCTGGCCTGATCGCATCACCACGGAAGAGCTGATCGGCCTGATGAATGATGCCCTCAAACTTCCGGGGCTTGTCAATAGCTGGACCATGCCGATCAAGGGGCGGATCGATATGCTGACCACCGGCGTACGAACGCCGGTCGGGCTTAAAATTTCCGGGGCCGACCTTACGGTCATTGAGGGGATCGGAACTCAGATTGAAGCCCTTCTACCGGCGGTAAAAGGAACCCGCAGTGTCTTTGCCGAACGGACAGGCAGTGGTTATTTTCTGGATTTTGATTGGGATCGTGAGCAACTGGCCTTTTTCGGGCTGAGTATGGACGAGGCCCAGGCTGCAGTTCAGAATGCGATCGGCGGAGAAACGGTGACCACGACCGTTGAAGGACGAGAACGCTATTCGGTTAACGTGCGTTACATGCGTGATTTTCGGGCGGATTTGGATTCTCTCGGCCGTGTTCTGGTTTCAGATCCGACAGGGCAGAAACAGATTCCTGTTGGCCAGATTGCCGATATCAAGGTAAGCAGCGGGCCAGCCATGATTCGCGATGAAAACGGCTTGTTGACCGGCTACGTGTATGTGGATATGGCCGGACGTGATCCGAACAGCTATATTAAAGAGGCTGGAACCCTGATCAGAGACAGGGTGAAGCTGCCGGCAGGCTATGTTGTCTCCTGGAGCGGCCAATATGAGGCGATGCAGCGGGTGAAAGAGCGTCTGGGGGTGGTTCTGCCCCTGACTGTGTTCTTGATTTTTCTGCTGCTCTATTTGAACACCCGCTCTGCAATCAAAACCTGCATTGTTTTACTGGCAGTACCGTTTTCTGCTATTGGTGCGGTATGGCTGTTGTATTTGCTGGGGTATAACATGAGCATCGGAGTCTGGGTTGGATTAATCGCCCTGCTTGGTGTAGACGCGGAAACCGGTGTCTTTATGCTTCTTTATCTTGATATAGCCTATGAACAGGCCAGAAAAGAAGGCCGTCTGCGCAGTCTGGATGAGCTGCGAAAAGCCATTCTTGAAGGGGCTGCCAAACGTCTTCGGCCGAAGTTTATGACTACGGCCACGATGTTTCTAGGATTGCTTCCGATCATGTGGTCCACGGGTGCAGGGGCCGATGTCATGAAGCGAATTGCGGCGCCCATGATCGGCGGTATTTTCACCTCATTTTTGTTGGAACTTTTGGTCTATCCGGCGATTTATGAAATCTGGAAATGGAACTTCGAGGTCAAAAAAAACATAAAACGTGAATCGTAATGAGGCAATGCTTCCATGGCCAGCCGTTACGATTTACGAAAACGTATATTTTTTTAACCAAAAGGAGAATGGTATGAAAAGAGGATTTTTTTTCGTTATGTTAGTTGTGTTTACGTTGTCCCTGGCTGGAGTTGTAGTGGCTCAGGATGATATGCAAAAGGAGCCATCCTGTAAGCTCTGTGGTATGGACAGGGCCAAGTTTGCGCATAGCAGGATGTTTGTGACCTATGATGATGGAACAACGATTGGAACCTGCAGTATTCATTGTCTGGCCATTGACCTCGCCGTGAATATCGACAAAACGCCCAGCTCGCTTGAGGTGGGAGACTTCAACAGCAAAAATCTCATCGATGCGGAAAAGGCATTTTGGGTTATTGGTGGAAACAAGCCCGGAGTCATGACAACACAGGCCAAATGGGCCTTTGAAAAGAAAGAGGATGCGGAACGATTTATTATGGGAAACAGTGGAACCCTGGCGACCTTTGATGAGGCGATGAAAGCGACCTACGAAAGTATGTATGCCGATACAAAGATGATACGGGAGAAGAGAAAAATGAAGATGATGCACGGAGCTGGGCATCACTAAGGGCTATCAATCAGGAGGAATTCTCATGCATGTTGTTCGGCTGATCGCTGTTGCTGTTTTTCTTATATTGGTATTGCCGCTGCCGGGCGGAGCCGCACCCGTTATGGTAGCAAAAACGGACAAGTGTCCGGTCTGCGGCATGTTTGTAGCAAAGTATCCAGATTTTCTGGCCCAGATCATCTTCGCCGATGGCTCCTATGTGCTTTTTGATGGCGCTAAGGATATGTTTAAATATTATTTTAATATTAAAAAATATCAAGCGTCGAAGGATCTGTCCGACATCGCCTTCATTTATGTCACGGATTACTATAGTATGACCCCGATCGATGGTCGGACGGCCTGGTATGTCGCAGGTAGCGATGTCTTTGGTCCCATGGGGCGGGAACTCATGCCGTTTGTACAAGAAGCGGATGCAGCGGAATTCATAAAGGACCATTCCGGGAAAAAACTGATTCGATTTGATGAGGTAGCACCTGACCTGATTCAAGGGCTGGATTGATGTTGGAGAGAAAGTCGGATCTTTTTTTCAGTGCTCTGGTTGCGGGGGCGCTCCTGATTTGTCTGATGTTCATGGATGCGGCCATCAGCCAGCGTCTTGATAGAGAATTTGTTCAGGAACGGCGTGAGGTCGTCAGGGTACTGACGCTGACTGATTTGTGTCTGTTTACCGAGGCGCGCTACACTCGCCATCCCAGTATGGCGGATTTACATACGCCGTTTCAGGACCATCCGATGTCTTTTGACCATTTTCCATCGGGCGCTATTATGGCGGTACCACCTCATTTGAAACGTAAGGCAGGGACGCTCCAGCGATGGATAAGCGACCCACGGGAGCGGCAGTAAAAATATGGGAGCCATTGAAAAGCAACGGAATATCCTGGATTTTACCCTTTCTTCTCTGGGGAGGAGAAAGGGTAAAAATATCGCCTTGGTGGTGGTCTACACGTTTGTAATCTTCCTGTTGGCCTCTGTTTTGTTTTTTACGCATTCTCTGAAGAAAGAGGCGTTCCTGATCCTTCAGGATGCTCCTGAGATGACGGTTCAAAGACTGTTGGCTGGCCGGCAGGACCTGATCCCAACGCACTATATCGATACCATCAGGCAGATCAGGGGGGTTCAGTCAGTTGCGCCGCGCCTATGGGGATATTACTACGACGCCATGAGCGGTGCAAATTATACCTTGATGGTCAATGCGGAGTTAAACGACCGGGCCGGAGAGATCATCATCGGCAATGGCGTATCAATGCGGAGTATGAGCGGGAAACGCAATCAAGCCCTTCGGAGAAATGACATCATCCCCTTTAAAACCTACGACGGATCTGTCTTGACTTTGAAGGTAAGAGGGCTTCTTCCTTTTGCCTCAGAGCTGGTTACTGCTGATCTGATACTGGTATCCGAGGCAGATTTTAGAAAGCTCTTTTCCATTGCTAATGATCAGGCCACGGACTTAGTGCTCAATGTCAGAAATGCTAAAGAGCTTTCTACTATTGCCGCCAAGATTACCCAAATCCATCCGGATACGCGCCCGATACTGCGGGAAGAGATACTGCGAACCTATGATGCGGTTTTCGACTGGCGTGGAGGGGTTATCTTCATGGTTCTGTCAGGCGTTTTCTTTGCCTTCATCATCCTGGCATGGGACAAGGCAACGGGATTGAGCGCGGAGGAAAAACGGGAAATCGGCATCCTCAAGGCAATCGGCTGGGAAACCTCGGATATTCTGCTGATGAAATTCTGGGAAGGTTCGGCTGTGTCCATGGCGGCGTTTTTCATGGGAATATTTCTGGCCTATCTGCATATCTTCCTGGCATCTTCCATTCTGTTTGAACCTGTACTGAAAGGATGGTCGGTTCTCTATCCCAGTTTCAGGCTTACGCCGTATATCAGTGTTTATCATATAGCGACCCTGTTTTTTTTAACGGTCATTCCCTATACCGTGGTAACTATCGTGCCGTCGTGGCGATCTGCAACGATTGACCCGGATTCTGTTATGAGGATGTAATGTTATGATCCGTCTCCAGAATGTCAGAAAGGTCTTTAACGCTGACAAAGCCAATGAGTTTGTGGCCATCGAAGGCGTGAATCTCTCCATCGACTCTCATGGGGCCACTGTGCTGAAAGGTCCGAGTGGATCAGGGAAAACTACGCTGTTAAGCATATTGGGATGTATGGCCAGGCCGACCTCGGGCAGGATTATGTTGAAGGAAAGGGAAATCACGAGTCTTCCTGAGCGTTTTCTTACGGAAGTCAGACGGGAAACATTCGGCATCGTCTTTCAGCAGTTCAATCTCATCAAAGGCATTACTGCCCTGGAAAATGTGATGCTTCCCGCTTATCCCAATGGCGAGAAGCACGCATCCCTGAAAAAACGGGCGATGGAGCTGCTCGATTTGTTAAATCTTATCGGCAAGGCGTTTTCCAAAGTGGAGTGGCTTTCCGGTGGAGAGGCGCAACGGATCGCAATTGCCAGGGCATTGATCAACAATCCTGCCATCATCATCGCCGATGAGCCGACTGCCCATTTGGATACCCGGCTCTCCCGGGAATTCATGGAAATCATGAGGCAGCTTAAAAAAGAAGGAAAAACCCTTCTTATCGCCAGCCATGATCCTATTGTTTATGACTCAACCGTCATTGACCGGATCGTCGAGATTAGAGATGGAAAGATTGTATCTTCAGGGGATATCCCATGATTTTTCATCCCGGTATCCTGGCATTACTTTTGGGCTCGGCTTTAACTACGTCTATGCTTTGCTATTCAGCATATGAGGGCGTCCGAATCATCCGGAACTGGGATATCAGGAGTGGCAGCGAGCGTCAACTGGAACTTGAACGAAGAACCTATCTGGTTTCGACGGTCATGAGTTATGTCCTGGGGTTTCAGCTTCTTTCCCTGTTTCTGTTTATCTATACGGCCGATACTCTCAGCCCTCTTTTTATCGGTGCCATGTGTGCGGCAGGGAGTCTCAATGTCAATGGATTCGGTTATTCGGCTCTCGTTTTAAAGATCGTTAGTTGTCTTCTTGCCGGTCTGTGGCTCGTTGTCAACTTTACCGACAACAGGGCCTATGATTATCCATTAATCCGCAAGAAGTATTGGTTACTGCTTTTCATTACCCCCTTTCTGATTGCCGAAACCAGTGTTCAGGCTGGATACCTTCTGGGCCTCAGGCCGAATATCATCACCTCCTGTTGCGGGACGCTCTTCAGCACGGACGCTAAAACGGTCATGTCCGAGTTCCTTGCCCTTCCCCGATTGCTGTCAGAAGCAGCCTTTTTTTTAAGTGCACCAATCACCGTGGCATTAGGACTGTATGTGTACCTGAGATCCAAAGGTGCCTATCTTTTTTCCATCGTCTCCTTTATCCATTTTCTCATATCCATTGGTGCACTCATCTCGTTTATCAGTATCTATTTCTATGAGCTGCCCACCCACCACTGTCCGTTCTGCATTTTGCACCCGGAGTATGGATATGTGGGGTATCCCATGTATCTGGCGATTCTTGTGAGCGCCGTTTCCGGATTGGGGACTGGCATCATCAACCCGTTTCGTAACATTGCAAGTCTCTGTAACGTTATTCCCCGTATTCAAAAAAGACTTGCTCTGATCTCGATCCTGTCAAATTCGGCTTTTGTTTTAATCGCCGGATACGGCATTCTTTTTTCAAACCTGAGCATGGCGGCATATTAACCTAAGGTGCCGGGTTGATCGAGAACGCCCACCTTTTTTTCTAAGGGCAGTGATGGCCTTACTCCCCAAAGCATTCCCGTCGACCCTATGAGGCAGTGGTTGAGCGTAGACTCAACGACGAGTGAGCGGTAACGAAGCAGTACGGGTAGACTTCTGAGTTGTTCCGTCAATAATAAATTAAATAAATCCCAACAAAGGAGAATTTGTTCTCTTTAATGTTTGTATGTATTTAATCTCATCATAGGGTGTCCTGTTTTTCCAACAGCAGTACATGATTCTGATCCACTTAAAACCTGAATTCCCGAACTATTGTAACGAGGCGGGAGGCTTGACACCCAATTTGGAGTATAGCTCCATCTGACGTTTGGTGGTTTCGCCAACCTGAAGTCGTTGCCCTGGCACCTCAAAGCATTCAATAACATCCAACTCGTCGAGAACTTCTTGCAGGGTATGGCTTTTAAATAGCCTGTTTTCCTGCATCTTCTTTGTGATATAGGACAGAAAAATCAACGCGACAAACTGCACGAAGAGTTTGACATCAAGGCTTTGTTCCGAGGAGACAGCCAACCGTCGAAGATTAAGCCGTTCTTTCAGGTTGTCGAAGGCCTTTTCGACCACATCCTTATTTCGATAGATCTCCAGTGCCTGTATAGCGTCCCGGATGTCATTGCCAAGCAAGGCGAAATAGCCGAAATTGCGCTTCGCTTCAACTATCGCTTCATCCTTGGCAACGACCTTGATGCCTCGAGCGGGCGTCTGCTTGACTTCAAAATATTTTGCATAGTGCTGCTCATGATCCGGATGGTGCTGGCCGCTTTCCAGTTCCAGTTCCTGTTGCATGTCGAAAAGTCGACTGTTGAAGGCTTTTTCGTCCTCCAAAGCCCGTTCCGGAGAAAAATAAAGATGAAGATGCTACTCTCACCCGCCCGAAAGTCTACTGTAAAACGTTCAACGTTAAGTAAGCTCATTCGTAACGAGGAGAGGCGCATTCTCTTAAATCACAAAGTAATCATTTTATATTTTTCTCTCATTGGAACAACTATAAGTAGGGTGAGGAGCCGTACTACCCGTAAAGTCGATAAAGGTGCCGTTTAGAAAGTAAATGGGAAGAATAATTCTTTCTATTGTGGTGGCGATCCCTTTGTGAGTAAACTCTCCCGATAAATGCATCTTAGCAAGTGTAAGTGTCAACAAACAGAGAATGATAAAAAGTCCTATTCGTGTAAAGTTAAAAGGAGTAGGGTAAATTAAAATTTGACATATTTTCCGAGAGTGATAATCTTTCTTATATGGTTTCAGTATAAACTGAAAAATCTTTCGAATGCAGTATGCATTTTTTAGTTTGTGTTTAAGGAAGGGAATACTTGTCTAGCAATAATGAGTGAAAATACATCTTTCTGAAAGGAGTATTTTTATAAGCTCATTGTATTCTGGTGTTTGGCATTGAATCGAAAAAAATAAAAAGGGGTGGCAGATGAAGCAGGATAATGTTTTCAGGCATATCTTTGGATGGTTGCTCTTGTTTGTTTTGTGCCTAGGGGCTGGCCCTGTTTATGCTGCAACCATTTCCGGGACAGTATATAATAGCGGTGGAGTTACTCCCATTACTACCAGTGGATATGTAGATGTATATACCTCCACTGTCGGCCCCTGTGATGCCGCCACTTACACTTATGTCGACACTGCCTTTATAGAGGCGGATGGTATTTACACAACTATCTTGACTGACCTTCCGGTTGGGGACTATTATCTGAAGGCCTTTTCCTACGGTAATCATGTCCCTGAGTGGTGGGCAGATCCCGCGAGCAGTCCTGTCTGCGGCGCTGCGCAGATTGTGGCAGTGACAGATGTAAACCAAACGTTTACAGCCACGAATTTCCAGCTTGATCCCGGCGCCACTATTTCCGGCACAATGAATGACAGTAATGGAAGTCCCATTCTCGTTGGTGGGGTTATTGAGGTCTATGCCAGTGATCCCTGCTCCGGCATAAATTATGTCACCACTGGTCTCGTCAACACCAACGGCTCCTATGCGATCACTGGCCTTTCAGCCGGCAGCTATTATCTGAAGGCCGTTTCCAATGGCAATCATATCCCTGAATGGTATGCAGGTGCCACGAGCACGTCTGACTGTCTCGTGGCGCAGGCCGTGGTCGTAACAGCAGGCCAGACGGTTGGTGGTAACAATTTCCAGCTTGATATCGGCGCTATCATTTCCGGTACAGTGACAGATAACGGTAGCCCTATTGTCGGTGGTGGGTTGGTAGAGGCCTATAGCAGCTATGACTGCGTCACCGACACTTATACCCTTGTTGGTGTTGGTTCGATTGGTCTAGGTGACGGCACTTATGCAATCACTGGCCTCCCGGCTGGTAATTATTTGGTGAAGGTCTATCCCTCCGGTAATTATAACTCAGAATGGTGGGCCTCTCCCGCGAGTACTCCTTTCTGTACCTCGGCGCAGACAGTGACAGCGGTCGTAGGCGGGACGGCTCCTGGCATTAATTTCCAGCTTGCTGCCGGTGCCACAATTTCCGGCACTGTTTATGACAGCAGTGGAACAACTACAATTACCGGCGGGGGGTCTGTAATTGCATATAAAGATGCTTCCTGTACTGGTACCAGAGCCGGTATCGGCTTTATAGCCACGAATGGTACCTATACGATCAGCGGTCTCCTGGCCGGCAACTATTATTTAAAGGCCTTTCCCGCCGGTAACTATCTCTCCGAATGGTGGGCGTCTCCCACGACTCCCACGAGTACTCCTCTCTGTGGATCGGCGGCGGTCGTGTCGGTAGCAACATTATCAATCACAACCGGCATGGACTTCCAGCTTGATAGCGCTTTTTTGGTGACGACATCGGCAATCCCTGTTGCAGGCGGTATTATTACCGGCGGCGGTACCTATCTCTCGGGAGATCCCGCGATCTTAGAGGCAACACCGGCAACAGGCTATACCTTTGCCAATTGGAGTAGTGCCACCACGACAATAACAAATCCTCTGGATAATCCTCAGAATATCACGGTTATTGTAGACACAACTATCATTGCCAATTTTGACCGAATCCCTTATCTGGTGACGACGTCGGTGCTTCCGGCTGCTGGTGGTGCGGTTACTGGTGGGAACATCACTTATCTTTATGGTGATACCGCCACGTTGACGGCAACTCCGGCACGAGGCTATGTCTTTACCGGCTGGAGTGGAGATGTCACAGCAACATCAAACCCTCTGGGATTCCCGGTTTATTCAGCCAAGAGCATTACCGCCAATTTTGTGCTGAAGAAGCATCTTTCTTTCCCCGTCCGTGCAAAGGATGGCACGATCGTCATTATTCACTTGTAGGGTGTCGGGCGTAGAAAAAATTATCTCAACAATTGAGTAAAGGAGCAGTTATGTATAAGAAAATTATATTTCCTGTCGTCTCTATCGTCATGTTCTCGATGTTTCTTTTCAGCATTGCCGGTGCTGCGGTTCCAACGCCGGAGCAGCAGGTACAAATTCGTGCCGAGCGGATGCAACTTGAGTCAGAGCGGAAAAAAACATTGATGAATTGCAATCAGTTCAAGGAGGTAAATCCTGATAGTTATGTCCGGTGTGTGCGTGAACATACCGTTCGGCATGAGGCGAATGTGCAGTTGTTGATGCAAGATCCAGATGTTTATTTTGCTAAGAAAGCAGCAGGTTCAAAGAAATAAATGACAAAGAGTGGAACCGAAACACTGTACAGACTTCACTCTTTATCTTAGCTGCCACTGTAACTCAAAAGGGGGTTGGATTGAATAACCGTACTTTGTTGTTTCTTTTCTGTCTGATTGCTGCCGTGACGTTGGGTGTTTTGGGAGTTGAACAGGGTGTCTGTGCGCAATCTCAGCTAGACATGGAGCCGCCGCCTGAATCGGGAGGGCAGGCCGCGCCAGACAGATCTGTTGAGACTTCTGTTATCAAGACCCAAAAGGATCAGGTTAATTACGCCATTGGCGTCAATTTGATCGGCAACTTTAAAAAACAGGGTGTTGATATTGACCTGAACTTAGTGATGAAAGGCATGGAAGATGCATTCGCTGGAAATAAACTGCTCCTGTCTGATGCCGAGGTTGGAAGGGCTATTAAGCAGTATCAGGCTGAAGTGCGGCGAATGCGGGCGAAAATTATAATCCGGGAAGCGGAAGAAAACAAAAAGGCGGGAGAGACGTTTCTCTTGGAAAACAAGAAAAAAAAAGGGGTCGTGACCCTGCCCAGTGGCTTACAGTACCAAATCCTGAAATCTGGAGATGGCAAAAAGCCGTCAGCAAGCGATACCGTCGTGTGTCATTATCGTGGAAAATTTATTAACGGTAAAGAGTTCGATAGCTCGTACCGTATGGGCCATCCAGCAACATTCAAGGTTAGTGGTATTATCTCCGGTTGGGGAGAGGCTCTCAAGCTTATGCCGGTTGGTTCTAAATGGAATATTTTCATTCCTTCTCAGCTCGCTTATGGTGATCGGGGGGCAAGTGGTACCATTGGAGCGAACGCCACACTTATTTTTGAGGTCGAGTTGCTTGCTATTAAATGAATATCTGCAGTTTATGAAAAGAGTGCAATATAAGTGAAATATGATTGAAGAGTTATTTGTCGATGAGTTTGTCGTACCATTGAGCTGAAAGGGAGGAGGGGAGATGAAAAAAATTTCTTATATAATCGTCTGTATTTTGCTCTCGTTGACGGGGATTTATCTGGTGAACGCCAGAACGAATAACAGGACGAATAGCAGTCCATGGATGCAGCCACTACAGGGGCAGACCCAGCCATCAGTACAGAATGACCAGGTCGGAGGCTCAGGGGATATTTATGGGAACGGGCAGGTTACGAGTAAGGCTGAATCTGCTGGATCGAGTAACAACCTGTCTGTTCTGGATCAACAGGTTCAGGTGCAGATATCCGCAAAGAGTGACCAAACTATGGAGTCAGGAGTGAGTCGTTCCCGCAATGAACAGGCTGTGAGGAAAGTTGAACCTGCCTGGTCGAATAACAGCCTGTCTGTTGAGGAGCAACAAGTTCCGGAACAGAAATCCGTACAAAATGACCAGATTGATGCATCAGGGAAGGATAATTATCGGAAGGAACAGGCTGTGAGCGGGGGGCAACTCGTCAAGCCGGAGAGTCTTCAGCCGATTCAGCAAGAACAGGCGCAGGCAGCTGCAGTGAGTGATCAGACCAGACCTTCAGGAATGGATATTTCTCAAAATGAGCCAGCCGCAAAGGATCTTGAACCAGTAGTCCCGAGTAGCAGTTTGCCGGTTCAGGTATCACAAAATCCGGGGCAGACACCTGCAACAGGTGATCAGATTATACGGCCAAGGGCAGGTATTTCCTGGAAAGAGTTAGTTATGAATCAGCGTGATATTAGAACGCGAGCAATAGCCAGTCGGAATACCTTGATAATGCAAGCGGTGAGTAGCGGTCAGAATGACACTCAGAATGGAATTCAGGATGAAATTCTGAATGTCATGCAATGAACGTCATTGATGATACCATAACCGATACCCTCTAAAACACTCTTATTATAAGTGGAGGAAGGAATGAATAGACAACGGTTTTCAGCCATGATTGCCATGCTTGCTGTGTTGGCGGCCCAGGTTTCAGGAATTGGGCAGGGAGAGGCAGTGGCCGGACCCCGCGATAGCGGTGTTCCGGATTATTATAATACACCTAATTGGGCCAATAGCCCACCGCTCCGGAAATTTGTTGATGGACTTCCAGGGCTGAATGTTGGCAACGCAAATAATCTCGGCCAGTATATCCCTGTAGCTGTTCCAGATACAGAAACTTATCCGGGAACGGATTATTATGAAATCGAAATCGGCCAATACCGGGAGCAAGTGCATAGTGATCTGCCGCCGATAGTTGTAAATACAGGAGGCACCTTAATGCGGGGCTATCGGCAGACTAATACGACAGCACCTGGGGTGAGTAGATTTCATAGTTTGGGGCCACTGATCGTCACTACCAAGGATCGTGCGGTGCGCATCAAGTTTACCAATTCGCTGCCAACTGGTGACGCCGGTGATCTTTTTATCCCGGTTGATACTAGTATTATGGGTTCTGGTGAATTTACGATTGACTATGATCCAGAGACGAAGGATCCGATAACTACGACTTATGGCGTGTTTACCCAGAATCGGTCTGTTATCCATCTTCATGGTGGTCGGACTCCGTGGATAAGTGATGGAACCGCCCATCAGTGGATTACTCCGAAGGACGAAATTACAGACTATCCCAAAGGTGTCAGTGTCTCTTATGTGCCGGATATGTGGTTTGATGCTGCTGGGACACATATTACAAATGTTACTTATCCTGGCTCAAATTGTGCAGGAAAGACGTCCTGCGGAGTTGCGGGTGCGACAAACAATCCCGGATCAGGAGCGCAAACCTATTACTATACCAACCAGCAGAGCGCAAGGATGATGTTTTATCATGATCATAGCTGGGGAATTACCCGTCTTGGTGTTTATGTCGGTGGAGTAGCAGGCTATTTGATCAAGGATCCTACCGAACAGGCTCTTATTGATGCCGGGAAAATTCCTGGTGCTGTCGCCGGTGAAGAGATTCCCTTGATCATTGTTGACAAGACCTTCGTAGATGGTGTTTCAACGAGACCCACGTATGTGCTTAAAACCGATCCGACCTGGATATGGGGAAGTCAACCTGGAACAATTCTTCCTTGGAACCCCATCGGTGCACTTCCCGTAACCGGAGACCTCTGGTGGCCCCATGTGTACATGCCGGCGCAGAATCCATGGAATCCTGACGAGAGCGGGATAAATGCCTTTGGTCGATGGCATTATGGCCCCTGGTTTTGGCCACCTACCACTAATATCTCCAACGGGCCGGTTGCGAACGAATATTATGACCCAACCTGTGTACCAAGCGCCATCAATAATTTTTTCTGTCAGCCGCCGCAGCGGCCCGATACCCCCAATCCGTCCTGGGGTGCAGAGGCTTTCATGGATACCCCGTTAATCAATGGAACTGCCTATCCCGTACTGAAGGTTGATCCCAAGGAGTATCGTTTTCGGATCCTGAATGGAGCCCATGACCGGTTCTGGAATTTGCAGATGTATGTGGCGGATCCTGGCCGGGTCTTTCAGGGAAGGCTGACGGAAGTAAAAATGGTTCCGGCAGTAACGACTATCGGATATCCTGAGAGTTGGCCTGCAGACGATAGGGAGGGTGGGGTACCTGATCCGGCCACCAGAGGTCCAGCCATGATCCAGATCGGAACGGAAGGCGGTTTTTTGCCAGCTCCGGTGTTGTTGCCTAATCAGCCGATCAATTGGAATATTGATCCGACAACTTTCACTGCCGGATTGGTGCTGCAACAGAACCAGGGTGGCGGCACGCTGATGTTGGGCCCTGCGGAACGGGCGGATGTCATTGTTGACTTTTCCAAATTTGCCGGTAAAACCCTGATCCTCTATAATGATGCTCCGGCACCATGGCCGGCACTCGACCCCCATTATGATTACTACACGGGCGCTCCTGATAACAGATCAATGGGTGGTGCTGATACGACTCGGTTCGGCTATGGCCCTAATACCCGAACGATCATGCAGATTAAGGTTTCCGGAGCCGGCGGAACAGCGCCCGTTAATGACTATAATTCAACGACCTTGGCCACTTTGGAGGCTGCATTTGCAGGACCGACTGGTGTCTTTGCAACCGGGCAGGACCCGATCATTGTCGGGCAGTCTGCTTACGATACCACTTATGATAAGACCTTTCCCGCTACCGCTCCCAATTGGGGACTGTCGCGAATCACTGATAACGATTTGAGTTTCATGAGGGTTGATGGGTCAATAGTCTCTAACTATCCGATGAAGCCTAAGGCTATCCAAGATGAAATGGGTGAAGTTTTTGATGAGTTCGGACGCATGAGTGCCAAACTTGGTCTTGAGCTGGCATTTACCAATGCTGGAATTCAGACCTTTGTCCTGCAAAACTTTGTTGATCCGCCCACTGAGATCATAGCTAAGGATCAGGTACAGATTTGGAAGATTACCCATAATGGAGTGGATACGCACCCTGTGCATTTCCATATATCTGATGTACAGGTTCTCAACCGGGTTGGCTGGGATGGTTTTATTTATCCACCTGATCCTAACGAGTTGGGCTGGAAAGACACGGTCAGGATAAGTCCGCTGGAAGACACGATTGTGGCTATCAGGCCGGCTCAGTTTACCTTTCCCTTTACTATCCCTGAGAGTATTCGACCACTTAACCCAGCCTTTCCTCTAGGATCTACGGTTGGCTTTTCGAATCTTGACCCGGTGACCGCTCAAGCACTTACTCCTGCGACGGTCAATATAATGTACAACTTCGGTCATGAGTACTTGTGGCATTGCCACATCCTCAGCCACGAAGAAAGCGACATGATGCGTCCGATTGTCCTCAACCCCAATACCAAAGTGGATATTCTCTGGAGAAACATCCGTGATGGAAAAAATATGGCCTGGTTTATGGACGGGATAACTACAGTCTCACAAACACTCCTTCCATTGGAGCCTGATCAGAACTGGAATATTGTGGGCAGGCGTGACTTTAATGGTGACAGCAAACCCGACATTTTGTGGAGGAACACTTTGACCGGTGCAAATAGGGTTTGGTATATGGATGGAGACATACGAATTGGGCAAGTGCCTATTGTCCCTGTTGTTGCCGATCAGAACTGGAATATTGTGGGTACAGGTGATTTTAATGGTGATGGTCAAAGTGATATTCTCTGGAGAAATGCGACTACGGGCCAGAACCGGGCTTGGTATATGAATAAAATATTGTATGCAGGAAGTGGAGCGATAGAGCCTGATCTTGATCTATCTGCGATAATTGCGGGTACAGGTGATTTTGATGGCGACGGTAAATCTGACATTCTTTGGAGAAATACAACAACCGGGGCAGTAACGGTTTGGTATATGAACGGAGTGACTGTGAATGGTCCTCCAGAGTCTACTACATCCGAAACTGATCTTACTTGGGAGATTGTAGGTGTCGGTGATTTTAACAGCGATATTAAACCGGATATTCTCTGGAGGAACAATGTGTCAGGCGAAAACAGGGTTTGGTATATGGATGGAATGGTAAGACTTGGGGAGGTACCACTTCTCCCCACCATTACCGATCTGAACTGGAAAATTGTAAATTAAGGTAAGGTATCTTTGTCCTGGCGGCAAATCCGTTGATTTCTACTTGTAAGTTTATTGACGGATTTGCTCAGTTGCTTCTATGGAAGTTATTGCAATGAACACCGGCGGTACTTATAACGGTGTTTATTGCGACGGTCAGATCTTGCCCATCAATAACCTTTTAAAATTTTTTGAAAGGTTATTGATTTTTTTTAAAATTTCCAATTGTTTTGCCTCTGGCCAAGAAAGGTGTGATTTCTGCAAGCATGTGTGTAATGGCTTGTTGCCAGATCTTTTTCATAATATTACTACCCCGTTTCTTTCTTGTCTGGGGAGTCTCAGTGAGTTTCCAAGGCAGAAGTAATCGGTGCCAGCAATCCTATTTCGAAATATTTTTATTCATCCTTCCCTTCCCCCTTGGAACTATCCCGCATTTCTCATTAATAGAGAGCAAAAAAGGCCACAAATGTTGTATAATTATTGTGATTTCAAGACAATAAACAATACAACAAGAGTGACCTTATGCAAACAGAGTGTACAAGAATCTACAATTC
>Ga0180732_1000127_pt1 | contig 75589 bp, 96 predicted proteins | sample KR11_01MetaG_FD_148674 | JGI IMG/M metagenome (GOLD analysis project Ga0180732, IMG submission 148674) | Groundwater microbial communities from the Olkiluoto Island deep subsurface site, Finland - KR11_0.1 MetaG | ecosystem: Environmental > Aquatic > Deep subsurface > Groundwater | place... | reverse complement strand
CCAACGGTCGTTGTGCTCCGCACATAGGGACGCTAACGCGTCCCGTTGGAAGGCACTGCTCGGCCGCGTGGCGGCCTCATCGGAATCCCATCGTCGGGGAGGGTGCGGGAGGGGGTCGCCCCCACACCCTCCCCCGGGACTCACGGGCGGTAGTTGGCGGGGCTGGTGCCCTCCTCGATTGCCTTATCGATCAGATCCCCCACCCAGCTCAGCCGGCGGCTCCCGATCCGTTTCAGGGCGATGTTTGCCAGCGTCCCGTTGCCGCACCAGTAGGCGTTCGCGGCCAGCACTTCGAGGCAGGCGGTGGCGCGGTTGTCGGGCAGGCAGGCTGCCATTTCGATCAGTCGATCGACCCGACTCGGGTCGTCGGCGAGCCTCTGCTGTACCCCGCCGAAGTCGGCCTCCTTGGCGGTCATGGGCAAGCCGATTGCTGCCCGCACCTGGTGGTGACTGACGCGTAACGCGTGAGCGGCCAGGGCAACCTGGTCGTTGGTGAGATGGTCGACCGAGTCACACCCCAGGACGCTCTGAACTGCCGCCTCAGCCTCCTCGGCGGTCATGCGCCCGCTCAGGTGCGCCATGGCCTCCCCCACGGCCGCAGAGCGCGGCCCAGCCGCGACCCGTTCGACGATGGCCTGGCGGGACACAGCCGCCTCCAAGATGCCCTCAATCCGCGTCGGCGGCGGCACCTTCCCGATCGCGTCGCATCCGGGATCGGTGCACATGCAGTGATAGACGGCATCGCCGTTCTGGTCACCGGTGACGTAGATCGGGGCGTGTGGGGTGATGCCAAAGGTGGGCAGCGCGTCGAGCAGCAGGTTCACTAGCGGGATCGCGTTGCTGTTGGGGCTGGTGTGGTAGCCGACGATGAATGCTGAATCGGCGTGGACTTGGCGAGCGGCGGCGGTGACTTGTCCCGCCAGATCCATCTGGACCGTTGTCTCCTCAAGTCCGAGCCGGGCCGCGACCACCATCCGACCCTCTCTGGTTGCGACCACGACAACGCAGTCGTCGGGCACGAAGCCAAGCAAAGGCGGGATGATCCCCAAAATGTCAGTAACGGTGTGGATCGAAATAACTTGAGTCATCGAAAACAACCCCTTTCAGGGATTCGTGGGAGGTTTGTCGTCCTCCCGGGTGGATAACTCCAATATTGCCGTCCACCACTGACACTTTCCGACCTGCGGTGTCCCTGTTGCACCCCGGGAGGGGTGCAACAGGGACACAAGGAAAACGGGGTGCGGCGGTTAGCCGGCACCCCGTTCAGGTCATGCTCTCCTAGTAGTCCTCGCTGCCCCAGCTCTCGCCGGCATCTAGTGGGCTCCAGTCGTGCGGCGGCTGCTCCGGGTAGCGCCGCAGCAGCTCATCCTGCCGCCGCAGGCGGGCCTCCCAATGCTTCTCACACCGAGGGAACGAACGACCCGATGCACTCAAAGGGGTGCGGTTCTCAACCGCGCCTTGGCAATCACCAAACCCGTCGATGCACTCCAGCACCGTGGGCTCCTCAACGATCAATTCGGGCATAACACCGTCTTTCAGACTCAATCGGGGCTTGTCACACCCCGGCATTTGGATATCTCCATACTGCCACTTCCCTCTGACAAAAGCCGCTCATGTAGAGGACGCAGGGTTCGCCGTACACCTATACAGCGATCAACCCCAACCGGGGTCACCAAGGAAAGCCAAAAAGATGAGCACAAAACAGACACTCCCGGAGCGTTTCGCCAGCCAAACCTGGCGTATCGTCCTGACGATCGGCGCTCGGTTCGCCGAGCTGGCCGGAACCACCTCAGGCGTCGGTGTGGTCGCTACTGGAGGCTGGGTGCAGTTGGCCGACGCCGTGGCGGCCGTGGCCTTGCCGGCGGCCGCCTCAGTCCTGGAGAGGATCCGCGACCGCCAGCAACCGCCGCCAGGTCACACCGAGCGGTGATCCTGGATCTCGGCGTACGGGACCCGGCCGCGGCCGAACTCAGTCGCGACTGTGACCGTAGTCGGGTTCACTCGGACCACCTTCCGCCACCACCGCCCGATCCGGACTGCGTCCCCGACCTTTACATCCTCAGGCCCGTAGTTCGTCGTCTCGCCGGCGGCGACCTGGTCGGCGCGGATCTGCTGCCAGAACTCGAGCTCCTCCTGTAGCTGCACCAGCACCTCAGCTCGCTGAGCTCGCCAAGCCACCACCTCAGGGCTCTCGTCACCACTCCGCTGTCGTGCGCTGGTGCCGTTCACGTCGCGCTGAGTGGCCCGCACCTCAGCCTCGATTCGGCGGATGCGGTTCGCGACCGTGATCGGGGAATAGCGGCCCTTCGTATGGCTGGCGGCCGCCGCAGCGCGTCTCTCGGCCGTCTGCTGCTCGGTATTGGCGGCGAGCGCTTTAGAGACCGCACGATCGGCCCGAGCGATCGCGGCACGGTGACGACCCTCGGAATGATGGCCGATCTTGATCGGCTCACCGCCGGGGGGAAGCTGGCCAATCCTCGCGTCGACGTTCTCCCAGGCGGCGCGGGCCTGCGCCGCTGCGCGCTCTGCGCGATCCTCCAAGGACTCAACCCGCGCCTCCTGGCGGCTTGCCCGGGCCTGCTCAACCTCAGCTATGGCCGGCCGCGCCTGGTCGACATCGACCTCCACCTCGAACCCATCCGACACAAGCGCAGCCCGGACAGCTTCGATCGCTGCGGCATTCGCCACCTGCTCTCGGCTGCGCGGCACAAACCACATACCGATGCTGCGACCCCAGCGCCAACCATGAGCCTTCAGTATCTCGGCCGAGCCATCGCCGCGGCTCGTGCCCTCAATCAACGTACCTTCAAGAAACCTGTGAACAATGCGAAGCATTAAGCCCTCCTGGGCATTAAGGGAGGGGTTTGTCGACCCCTCGGGTTGGATAACCCGATCCTGACACCCACCACTGACAACAGGGCCACCAAAACACTCGGGGAGGGGTGCGGTTTGGCCGCTGATACTTCTGGGTGAGTATCCAAGGAAGGGTGGTGGCGCGGCCCACTCCCCCACTGCCGCGCCACCACCGGCTCGTCTAGTCGACGTCGGTGCCGTCCAGGTCGAGAGCCAGGTGTGGCCACCCGTCGCTCTCCAGCTCGTCACGCACCCGACGCAGGTCAACCACCGCCAGCGCTTCATCCTCGCTCGTGGCGGTCACCGAGACGACAACAGACCCGCTGTATGAGGCTCTCACCGAGTACTCACGCTCACGGCGTGGCAATTGCAAACTGCTCAGGATGTCGTCGAAGTCCTCACACCAGTCCCGATCATCGGCTGCTTCGTGAGCAACCCGCACAATCTCGTCTATCCGAACAGCGTGATCCGCACCCATTTTGTGCCGGCTGGTGGCCTCAGCGGCCAGCGCCCGGATGAGCAGCAGCTCTCCAGTGTCGACCGGCGCAGCACGACGAACCACAACCCGGAGCACGTCGCCAAGCGACATAACGCCGACGGTCTGGTCGAACACCAGACGCGACCCGTACACCTCCCCCAAATAGATGCCCTGCAGGGTCTGATGGGAGCCGACCACCTCAACCTCACACCCGACTTCGAGGGTCGGCTCGTAACCAGGACTCAGGGTCGGACCTTGAACTTCAACGACAGCCGTCATGGGATACGTCCTTCGACTATTGGGCCGGGGTTGTGACTCCCAGCGATTGGATACCTCCATCATCACAAAGACACTGGGCCACTGGGGCACCCCGGGAGGGGTGGCCCAGTGGCCCAGTGGGCCGAAGAAATCAGGCCGAGAGACCGAGCCGGCGCGTCTCCTCGGAGAACAAGACTCGGACGACTGTGACCTCACTGCGGTACGCGTTGCGACTCGGATCCTCTCCTGTGCGGCACACCCTCAACACAGTCACCTTTTGTGGGTCGAGCGAGTACGCCTTCGCGATGAGGTAGTCACCATTGACCCAGTGATCCGGGCAGTCCTGTGTGGCTTGGAAGAGGGCGAGGTCACGTCTCGCAGAGTCAGAGGATGCCTTCCATCGGGCCACGTGAGCGCGCGGAGAGAGTGTTGCGTTGCGGGTAGTGCAGGGCACTCCGACCCCAGCTCGACAGAACGGGCAGGTCACCAGCTGGGTGAGGCTTGGGGCCATGTTGGTTGGTGTGGTGTCGATGTCGATCGCAGGCAACTCAATCTTCCCTTCTGTGGTGAATCAGTACCGTCTAGTGGTGATCTTCGCCATTGTCACGTTCTGCACCTCAGCGTCGTAGACGCCACCTTCTGCCCCGAAATAGTTCGCCTCGAGGTCGGAGGCCAAGAACTCCGCCAGGCCGGCCTCTCCGCCGGCCAGCCATGCTGAGTGCACCCCTCGCATGGTCTGCCCGTCGAAAAAGCGGTTGACCGAGCGGCTCCGCTGGTCGCTGGAGATCCTCGCGCTGAAACTCAGGGAGACGCTGGCGCCGATGAATGCCTGTTCCATGGCCGAGGCTGAGTCGGTGAGCAGCCGCGACCGCACCTCGGTGCGCAGCTCGCCCTGGTGTGCCATGGTGGGCCGGGACTCACCTCGCAGCCAGCGGCCAATCGTGCGAGCCGAGACCCCGAACGCCTGCGCGGTGGCCGTACGGTCTATGGATCCGTCGCTACGCCGGATGGACACCATCTCGAGCTGGCTTCTGACATCACGCTCGGCCGGCGCGACTCCAACAACAGGGATCATCTGCGCCACTCCACCGCTATCGGGCCCGCTGTTGAGCCACTGTGGTCGTCGGGCCTCACGGCGCTCGGCTCGCTGCAGTGCTGCTTCGCCACGGGGTGAAGCCAAACCCTCACGCATCCTGCGAACAGTGTGTCGGGAGATTCCCAGTGATCTAGCGGTGGCGCTGATCGAGGCGCTCTGTCCAGCGTGGAGGGTGAAGAGCTGATCAAAACGTGATCCGTAGTCGGGGCCGTCTACCACTGCGTGCCCCTATCGAGAGCCAACCGGATCTGGCTGACAGGTCGGCGGGCGTTGGTATTTTCAGCCATCGCTTCAAGCCATGCGCCTAACCGGATGTAGCCGGCGGGCTTGAACTTCCCCAGAGCTGGGTTAGTGAGCGAATCGCTGCCCTGGCCCGGCCATGCCTCAGCAGGATCGGTCGACGGTCCGATGTAGGCGATCGCGTCAGTCAAACCGATCGCGATCGGCGCCACACCACTGTCTGACCAGATCCGCTGCACAGCGCGCAAAGTGTTGGCGGTGTGGGTACCGACGACTTCGGCACGCCAGTGTGGCCGGTACCGTCGCGCCGGCTCGTACTCAGGTCGACCCGCCGAGCGGGCTAGGGCGCCAAAGCCGTCGGTGTAGATGCCCTTGAATGCGCGTGTGCTGAGTAGTGAGGTTGCCGTCGGGTCACCTTGCGAACGCAACTGCTCCAGAGTCTCGGAGGCTTTACGGATTGTGGCCTGCCAGGTCTTCAGGCGGCGTCCACCGACGGGCCAGGTCACAGCCTCCAGAATCCCTACCTCGGCCCCTTGCTGCTGCAAGAAGGCCATCGCTGCGGCACTAATCCAGCCTGAAGCTCCGCCAGGAATGGTGGCGGGATTGAGGAAGTCAAAACCAGCCAGGAACGGCAGGGGCTGCGCGCGGAGCTGCTCGAGCCGGTAGAACCCGGCCATATTCGGATCCCAGTCACAACCATTGGGGTGATGCACAAAGGCCCCATCACCAACCAGCGCGTTGCCAGCGCCAGCAAGGAAGCTCTTACGCCGATCAAAAACGTGGACGAAGCTGTCGCTGCTGGCTGCATCGATCGTGTCGGGATCGATCCATGAAGGGTTGGCCGCGATGTGGTTGTAGGGGACTTCCGGCACAGGGACGGCAGGCAGCCCATCCTTCAGCGCGTACTCGATCGACGCGAGGCCGGTCTGGGCAGGGGTGACAGTGAAGGGGAATCCGATCGTGCGACACAACAGGCCGAGCCTCTTGGCCAGATGCTCAGCACCCGGTTCCCCCTCCAGGATCTCGTCGTAGCGGCCCCTGGCGCCGTCGATCGTGCCCCAACCAACCCCTGTCACAATCGCCGACTTGTTTCCCTGGTGGACCTTCATCCACGGCTTGTCTTCAGCTCCGGCCACCTGCCAGCCGGCGGCCGGAGCCGCGGCGAAGAAATCACCGGCACGCATTGCGCGCAGCTGGTCGGCCGCCTCCTCACCAGTCTCCAGGAGTCCTGGCAGCCCCAGCTGCTCACACAGGCTCAAGTCGAGCCAGATCCGCCCCGGTTCGGGCAAGTGCTGTGCGGTGCCGCCGAACCCCAGCCTGACAGTGGTGGCCCACTCAGCCAGGTCCCCGACGTGGTTGAGTGCCGGCAGCGGGACGAGCTCGCCGTTCGACAGCCAGGCCCCTTCGGTACTGAGCACAGCGCTGTCGGCAGCGAACCGAGCCTTGCGAGTCGAGCTCACCCGGGCCGAAACCGGTGGGGGTGCATCGTCGGTGGTCGGCCGCTGCGTGCGAGCCTGGAACAACTCGACGCACTCACCGACATGCAGTGCAACGCCGTTGAGGGATTGACTGGTTGGTTCGTCACATACCGCGCAGGCAGGCCAGGGCTTGGGCAAACTCACCCAGGCCTCGCCTTGCCCAAGGGTGAGGCGAGCGCGTTCCTGGCTGGTGGTGCGTTCCCAGCAGGGCGGATGGGTTGGTTGGCCATCGATGGCGATCGCGCAGCGGATTCCACAGACGATGCAGGTCCCAGCGACATTCAGGTTTTGAGTCCAGCCTTCCCGGCCGGACCGGTCTAGCCACTTCGTGGGCTCAGCCATAACGCTCCCCTCAGCGATAGCGGTGCTCTCACCCTCCGCGGGTGCGCCCACGCCTACGTGCGTGTGTACGTGCACGTCATGCGTACCTTTGTTGGGAACACCTAGAACACCTAGCACACCCCTAGTCAGTGCGGGTTTGACGCCTAGAACATCACCTGGAACATCTTGGAACAGATCCGAGTCAGTGCCTAGAACAGCCGCAGGATCGCTGGCGTCTTCGACCGGCTTGGTGGGTTCCGGAGCTGGCTGCCGAGGAGCTGGCGGCGGGGTGGATTCGTCGAAGTCGACATCGGGCATCATGACCTTGTAGCACCACGTCGCCGACGCTTCGGTGCCGCGACCCCAGCGCACCCGGGTCTGCCAGGTCTGGGTGCGGTTTTTCGCCGATTTGTTCCGAACCAGGGTCCCGGACGCCTCGAGCTCGCGGTGCGCCTGGTCGACGTTGATTTCCGCGGAATGCGCGAACTGCTGCCAGACGCGGGGCAGCACCGCGATACCGCCATCAGGGGTACGCAGCCCAGACAGCCCGACCTGCAGCATCTTGTGCCGATCAGCCGAGTGCTGACCCGATGAATCGGCAACGAAGGCCTCGTGATACTCAGCCTGTGTCGGCCACGCTGCCGGATCCGACATCAGCGAGTCACGCACAAGCGCGAGTAGACGATCGCCCTCGCTCTCGCCGGGCAACCACTCATCCAGGGTGTCGGCCACATTCTCAAGCGCCGCCAAGGTCAAGGTCTGGCCGGTGTCGAGCAGGTCATCAATCATGATGGCGCCCGCCAAATGGAGCTGCAGGATGCGAGCCACCTCGCTCGCATCACCGCCCGGATCGGGAAGTAGCTCGGCCGCCTGATCCAAATAGGCCGCCGCCTGGTGGATGGTGACCCTGTCAACGATCTCCATGCCCAGGTGGCCATAACAGCGGTTAATCAGACCGGCCTGGCTGATGCTCGAGTACACCAGCCGCTTAGCCTGCTCGGCAGTCACCGTTGCCGGCCCCGGGATCTCGATCACTCGACGAATGACGCCTTGGTACGCCCCGGAGTCGATACCCGAAGTGAGGTGGTCGTTGGAGTTGGTAAAAAGAATCGACCACCAGCTCTTGTCGATCTGGACTCGCCCATCCCGCACATTGGTGCGCTTGCGCGACGCTCCAGCACAGGTGCGGTAGATCAGCTGAGCCCACTGCTGCTTGGTGTAGCCAGCAGACCCGGCATCGTCGAGGAACGCTGGCATAATCCCAAGCTCGCCAAGCATCTGCGGCACAGCTTGGTTCGATGCTGACCACGGCCCCATCAAAGTGCCACTTGCAGTCTTGGCCACCGAGTTACCCCAGATCGCTGCCGCAACCCGAAGGCCAACGGTCTTGCCTCGACCCGGAGCACCGGTGATCGAGATCCAGTGAGCCAAAGAGTCAGTGATCGAGCTCAAGAACGGCGCGATCGCCGCAGCACCCAAAATATGAGCAATCTTCGGGGCCGTACCAGCCTCATCAATGATGCTGCGCCACACCTGCAGCGCATCATCGCGGTCGATCGGCGCGAGCTCAAAGTACTGCTCACCAGGCTCCGCCGGCAGATCAAGATGGCCGGTCTCAGGGTTGATCCGAGGAACCTGCTCCTTCTCCGCAGCCGACATCGCGAGCGCCTCGATCGCCGTGGCCGCAGCCTGCCGCACCTTCGGGTCATGGCTCAGCGCCCAGCCCAATCGTCCAGACCACCGACCGTCACCGAGTTCGTCACGGTTGACCACTTCGCCACCATCTTGCGCCGTAGCCGCCAACAAGAAGTCGGTGGCGATACGCCGGCCCCGCCCATCACGGCGCACAATCCGGGCCTGCACAAAAGGCAACTTCGCCATCTGCCGCCACGGCGACGACCGGGAAGCCCAGTAGACGCCCCGCTCCCACCCGTCGCTGCCATCGTCGTAGCGCCACTCCCCCGGCATGTCGATCGCGAAGCGGGGGCCACTCTCACCCCGCAAAGGCAGCGTGAACACTTCGGCATCAGCACTGTCCTCATCGTCGACCTTCAGCACCGCCTCCAGGTCAGAGTCGATGCTCGCCGCAGTCGAGGCGTACAACTCAGCAACCACAGGGATGGCGTCACTGAGAATGGCCGCCATCCGAGAAAGGTCAGCTTGCTGAGCTGCCGGCATCGCCCGCAGCTGGCCACGCAACTGCAGCAAGGTCCTCAGGTAGTGACCGCTAGCCGATGCCCACAGCTGCGCATTCTGCTGCGCCGCCAGCGCCACCTCAGGCTCACCAGAACCCGCACGCTCCAACCACGCCCCAGCTTCGCGGCGGCATTCATCGAGCGAGTGGGCCATCTTGTGGTTGCTCGCCTTGCCACCGCCGGCGGCCGCCAAGATCTTCAGCACCTCAACCCGCCCGGAGTCGACCTGCACAAAATCGTCGATGCCGAATCCTGCGGCGAAGTGATCCCAAGCGTCATCACCGGCCGCCGTCGTGGCGGGCAGCCAGAACTCAACCCCAGCCGCGATGCCATTCAGTGCCGTGGCAGCCTTGAGCGCCTTCTCATACCCAACGACGTCATGGTCAGGAATGATCCGCACCAGGCCACCGCGCAGAGCCTCAGCCTCATCTGGATGCAGCTCGCCGAGCAGCACCGTGCTCGCAACCCCGCCAGCCTCAATCACCGCTCGAGCAGCCTTATGCCCCTCACACCACCAGATCGGCACGCCAGCCTCGATCGCAGCCGCGACCTCCGCCAACTGCCAGATCGGCACAAACTGGCCCGGCTGCTTGTTGCCCCATCCACCTTGACCGTCGGAATACTTAGGCAAGACGGTCTTCTCAGTGAACAACGTGTCGTCGGCTGCTCTGCGCTGCTGCTCGGATCGCACGCTGACAGCCACAACCTCACCGTTGAGGTCGATGTGCTCAAATCGGGCCACTTCCCGCCGCGGCCCCGCGGCCTTCGCCACAGACGCCACGTTGGCAGTGACCCGTGCGGGCAGCTTCGGCAACCGCTGCGCCTTCGGCCGTGCTGCAGCCTTCGCCGCAGGCTTGCGGCCCGCGCAATGGTCATGGATGTAACGGCCCGATGTGTCCGGTATCGATCGCTTGCCGCACACCTCGCACGGCTGAGGCTCGTCGTCGTGGGCCGCCCACGCCTCCAAGCGGAGTGCCTCCAAGATGTCGCCGCTGGAGCAGTCGACCGAATGGCACTTCAACCGAGTCAAGCGCTCCTCGGGGAAGTAAGTGATCGACAGCGCTGGCGTGTTGGTGTTGTCGTGCGCTGGACACAGTGCCGTGGCCTGATTCGGCCCAGACCTGCGAACTCGCTCCAACCGATCAACGATCCGGTCAAAAGACCGCTCGTTGATCGCCGGCACCAGTGAGCTCACCCCACCACCGCCGTCGTGCTAAACCGCAAGCCAGACAGCACAACAGCCGCCCACGGCGACGCGCCGGGGCCGCGTTCTAGCAACAGTGAGGGGGTACCAGGTACCCTGAGCACAGAGCCGGTCATCGTCTGGCCTTCCGAATCGCTCCCCGTGCTGTCCAAAACCTCGGGGAGCGATTCAATTTTGTGGTGTGTGTGTGGCGCGTTACGCGCTGAGAAGCGAGACTCCGAACCCCTCCCCCTGATGGTCAGCAGCGGGGACGCTAACTCCCAACGCGATCCGCGAGTACTCCGCCAACGAAATCCCGCGCGCCTTGGCGGCGTGGGCGTACTTGGCGTGATGATCTGCAGGCACCCGAACAGTGATGTTCTTGCGCGGGATGACGGGGTAGACCGGTTGCTCAACATCGAGTGAAGGCTGGATGTAGGTCGGCACCTCAAGCTCGTGCTTGAGAGCGAGCTCAGCGCACACGTACTCGCTGATGCCGAGTCCTCGCCTCCGGGCTCGTTCACAGAAGTCCAAGTAGGTCTGCTCGGGCACCGTAATGAAAAGCATGCGCCGATCCCCGCGGGACTTGCGTCCACCTCCGCGTCGTGGCGTGAGCTGATCGTCCATAGCCGCCATCCTGCCCTGTGGTCGAATCTGATAGGTGCCGACACGCCGAGGTCTATCAGATAGCCCTCTTGTGTCGCAGTGCAGTACCTCACACCTAGGGAATAGAGGCCTACGCGCTGAATCTGACACAGCTGGTGCAAATTGCCCGGAATGAATCGAATCGACGACGACTCAGCCCGGTGTGCCACTACTGCGGCTACACCGGGCTGAGTCGGGCCGCGGTTTTGGGCTGGATCCCCTAGGTCGCGGCCACGCAGAGACCCGTTGCCCACCACCTATGCAGCGGCCTCTCTGCATCGATGGTGCCATCGCTTGTGTCAGATCCCGCGGTTCTGTCGCTATTCATAGTGACCGCAGCTATCGAAATGAGCCATGTATGGATCCAGCCAAGGTGGCGTTCCGCATCGCCGAACCACAATCACCGCCGACCGAGATCACTGGCTGCTGTGCCCGCTGCTCAACCTCCGCTCGACTCACCCCAACCCGTGAGGTGGTGTCGCGGTCTTTCACCGGCTGGGACAGATGGACCGGCCCCGCCGGCGGCCTGTGCCCGGCTTGCACCTGGCTGTACCGCACCACCGAACTCCGCACCCTGCCGCACCTGGTCACCGCGACACCGACCTTCGCCGCGCAGACCCTGACCGAAGTCCTCACCCTGCTACTCACTGGCGCACTGAAACAATCCGCTGCGCTCTCCCTTCCCCTTCGCCCGGGACGCCGGCACCTCTTCGCCGATCTCACATGGGGAACCATCCGCACTGATCACGCCAACCTCAGCTGGACCGCATCAGACGCCGCCAGGCTCGGCGCCGTCCACCACCTCCGGCAGGCCGGGTTCACCGCCACTGATATTCCCTCCCCCGCCCCACCGTTCACCAGCCTGCGTCGGCTGCCATCAGAGCAGTGGGCAGCCATCCAGCACCTGTGGGATTCGCTCGCCCCCTGGAGAACTAACCCTCATTGGCTCGCCGTGGCCCTGAAAGTCACCTAGAGGAGACACCCACATTGACCAGCTCAATAACCGCCGGACTCTTCACTGTCACCAGCCCCGGCTCCAACCAAACCCACCTATGCGCGTCCTCCCCCGCCTTGGTGGGGACTCGGCCCGATCAGGTGCCGCTCCTCACGCTCTGCGCCCGCACCGCAGGGCTGGTCACCTTCACCTTGCCGGTCGCCGAAGTGGGCTGCCCACTGTGCCTGATCAACAGCTCCGGCTACCTGGGACTACCCGGCTGGGCCGCTGGCCCCATGAGCCTCCCCTCCGCCCACCCATCACTAGGCGGCGAACGATGATCACCACCACCGACACACCCACCGACAGATGGCTGCAAAACCTCGCCGGCACCCTTCCACCCCTAACCGGCCACTCCGGCACCGCCGAGCGCCTACTCCTACTCCTCCACTACGGCATCGATTGGGACACCTCCTGGGTTGCAACCCACCGCGCCGCCTACTGGGACCGCCACCTACCCAACAAGGTCCTGGTCGCCACCTATATGAGCTCCTCGCTGCGCAGCTGGTGGACCATGGTCGCCGGCGACCTCAACGCCGCCCCTCGGAACGCCGCCGAACGAGCCGAGCTGGCCAACCTGCTCGAAGAGCCCAGCCAACCCGTGCTTCGTATCCTGCGCGAACAAACCGAAGCCCTCATCCTCCGCACCCGAATCGTCGCTGAAACAATCCGCGCCAATCGGCCAACTCAAAGGGGGGCCTCATGACCGCACGTCTAGCAATCGTCCTGACCTGCGATTCCTGTAAGGGTGAGCTCGTCACTGCGGACACGATCTATGAACTCGCACTCAACTCAGCCCGCGGCTGGCAGGTCATCAACGGTGAGCACACCTGCCTCAACTGCGTCGAGTTGTTCAACACCATGGCCGCAATCACGGCCGGTCTGATGTGGGCGGAATGCAGCGACTGTGGCGCCACGACCGACACCTGCAGCGAATGGGCCGATCCGGACCGATGCGCCAGCTGCAGCCGCACGAAGCCCGCCCCCTTCGCATGACCTGCCAGCGCTGCCAGAAGCCGGGCCGATTCGGCCGCCGACAGCTCTGCGCCGCCTGCTACCAAAAGCTGTGGAAGGCTGGCGAGCTACCAAGCCTGTCGCCACGCATCTACCCAGACCCAGTCGAGTGTGCTCACGCGGCCAAGCATCAGCACGGCACCCGCGCGATGTATGTGCTCGATCGTTGCCGCTGTGAGCCGTGCACTGGAGCAAACCGCCTCGACCAACAGCACCGGGCGCGGATGAACCTCGTCGCACAGTGGCACCCCGAAAAGGCGCCCTATCTCGACGGTGACACCGTGCGCGATCACCTTCAGACCCTCATGAAGGCAGGCATGGGCTGGCGCCGAATCGCTGATGTCTCCAAGGTCTCGAAATCAACCATTCACGGAGTCCTCTACGGCAAGTACCCCGGCAACCCTGCCCACCCCGAGCACCGTCCCCCCCGCCGCAAGGTCCGCCGCGACATCGCTACCAAGCTCCTATTGGTCGAACTTAGCCGCGCCAACGGCGCCACCCTCGACAGCGCCAGCACCCGCCGTCGACTCCGCGAGCTACTAGACCTCGGCTGGACTCACACCAACCTCGCGGCCCGCCTGGGAATGTCGCCAAGCAACTTCGGCGCCCTACTCACCCGATCACGTGTCACCAAAGCAACGGCCCGAGCTGTACAGGCCCTCCACAACCAGCTGCGCGATACCTCACCCACACAAAAACGGGCTCAGTCCAAACCAGCGATAGGCGCATAGAAGGGCGCCGTCGAAGACAAAGGGGAATCTCATGATGACAACGACCACCGGCATCAACGACCTGCTCAAGGCTGCCGCGGAGCAGTTCCACGCCAATCACGGCCTGAACCAAGCACAGATCAGCCCAGGTCGACCATTCCGCTTACGTGCCCCCATCGCCCCAGTGGAACCAATCCCGTTGCAGGTCGGCCACCAGGTGAAGTTCATAGGCGATCGCCGATGGTGGACGGTCCGGGCCTGCAACCCCAAATGCGCGGCGCTGACCCGCTCTGGTGACTTTGGTAGAGATGCGGTCTACACCGTGATCGTCTGGGCCGAAGGCCGCCGCGGCCCCCACGTCTCATGGGGCCACGAATCCATAACCGATGCGGGCTGCGAGCAGATCGCCACCGACGTCGCCGCCGGCACCCTTGCCCTGTCGGAGCGGCGAACCATCAGCCTCGACCTCGAGCGCGTTCGCTAACAAGGGGCGCCGACCATGGCCTACAAGCTGACCGTCACTCGACGCATGGAGTTTCCTGACGGCCGAGTCATCGACCTGGACCCCCACACCATCACAGGACGGGGAACACCCGAACTGGCCCGAGCCAGCAGACTGAACAGGTACCGCGTCGCCGGCACAACACACCGCACGAGAGGCGGCGTGATTGAAGCCAGACACCCGGGCTGGCTGGGAGAACCGTGCACCGAAGTCACTCGTCTGGAATGGTCGGATCCAGACCAACCGTCTATCGAACAGGACCACTGATGACGATTCCCGCAATCACTTGGGCGGGCACGCTCACCGCAACCTCCTCGATCGCGCACGACGGCGAGACCAGGGGCATGATTTCACTCCTACGGCGCGAGCAGATCATCCAACCCGACTCGAGTATCGCTCTGGTGCCGATCATCTCCGGCAACAGCGTCCGCGGACGTCTGCGGCGAATCGCTGAAGAGCTCCTGCGGGACATCCTGCAATACGAGGGCCACCTCACCCCATCAGCTGCGCATGCCCTGCGCGCTGGCGGGTCACTAACCAAGGTCGCCGGCGAACCCCTGTCAGGTTCGAGGCTGGCCGCGATCCGTGCCCACCTGCCCCTCATCGGGGTGTTCGGCACCGCCGCCGGCGGCCGAATCATCGACGGCTGCCTCAACGTTGGCAAACTCGTCCCCCTGGTCACTGAAACCGACCACCTCACCGGCCACCACAGCGCCCTGTCGGCCTTCAGCATCGTCCAGGCGGAGAGATACACCCGCCTTGACGACTCCAACACCCACAATTTCCCCATCACCTCCGAACCCAACCCAGCCCCAGCTGAAACCCAAATGCTCTTCCAAGTCGAAACGTTCATGCCCGGCACTACCTTCACAACCCAAATCACCCTCCTGCGCCCCACGGAACTCGAAGCAGCCTTCTTCGCTGCGGTCCTCGCCCAGTTCCTCGCTCGCCCGCGCATCGGTGGCCATCTGGCCATCGGCCTCGGCCACGCCCTGGCCCACCTGGTCCCTGACACGGATCCGCCCGCGATGGACTGGGCCAAGTGGCTGCGCAGCCACCGCAAGCAGGCAATCGACGCACTGGCTCAGCTGTGATGATTCCGCTCACCGTCACGGCCACCATGACCACCGGCATCGCTCACTCCCTGCCGTGGGGCATCGCCTTGGACGGGATCCTCGCCTCGGCGCTGTGGTACGCAAGTAAACCCGCGGCCACACACATTCCGGCTCTTGACGCTGATAACCCGCCAGATCTCGACCTGCCGCTTGCTCGCTGCCTTCCGCCAGCTGGCCCGTGGCATTGGGCAGCTACTTGCTCTTGGCCCGACCCCGCACCGATCCAGCCAGATGTGCACTACTGGACCAGCCGCGTCGACCACCGCAGCTTCGAGCACCTCACCGCCGCCCTCCCGAAAGTGATCTCCGACCGCCAAGGCCGTTGGAAAGCGCACCGGATGCCGCTGATCACCTACCCGTGCCGCACCCTCACCTGGTCAGCTGTCGGCGACCCTGACCAGATTCGGGCCCTCCTGGCCACCATTCCGGCGATCGGTAAGAAGCGGTCCCAGGGCGAGGGCCAGGTACTGGCCTGGGATGTGTCCCCAGCCCCGCACCTCGACGCCTTCACCGCCGCCCATCTCACCCCGACCGGCGAGCTCGGCCGGCCCGTCCCCCCGGCATGCCTCATCGATCGACACATCGCCACTAGCGGGTTGGGCCTGGCCGCGATCCGCCCACCATCAATGCACCCCTCACGCCTCCACGAGCTGCACCTGCCTGCACCGGTGATGTCATGACCGACCCAGGGCTCAACATCGACGCGCTGCGAGCGCTGCGCCAGCCCAACCACGACACCCGCCAGATCATTGGTCGTATCGCTAACCACCTCGGCGCCCACGACGGCTACCTCGCCCTCTCCGGCGGCAAAGACAGCCTCGTCACCCTTGACCTGGCCCGCCAAGCAGACCCAAACCTGCCGGTGGTCTTCTTCGACTCAGACCTGGAGTTCCCCGAAACCTACGACTACCTAGATCAGCTCCAGCAGCAGTGGCGGCTCAACCTCCAGATCATCCCCGCATCAACACCACTCATCAACATCCTCATCACCGACGGATCCTGGGACCACAACGCCCCCGACTACACCACTCCAAACCTCACCCAGGCCCTGATCCTCGACCCAGCCAACCAAGCCCACGAACAGACCGGCGCCGGCGAAATCTGGGGAGTCCGCGCCGCTGAGTCAGTTGGACGCCGCGCCGCCTACTACACGGCCCTCGCCGCAGCCGCCAAAACCTGCAGCTGCTCCGCCGCCCAGCACAAGACCCGATGCGGCGGCATCATCACCCGCACCAACGGCACCATCGCCTACGGCCCAATCTGGGACTGGTCCGACAACGACGTCTGGGAACACATCGCCCGCCACCAACTACCCCTCAACCCGGTCTACGCCAAGCTCCGCCGGCTCGGCGTCGACCAACGGTCACTGCGCATCACACACCTCATCGACGCCGACCAGCTGCAGTACGGCCGCGCGGTGTGGCTCAAACATGGCTGGCCAGACCTCTACGAACGGCTACGTGCGGCACTCCCCCGCCTCGCTGAACACACTTAGCGCCGCCGGCGGCGCAGCACCGCCCACAAAGCCACATCAGATGTCGACGGCTCAACCCCCGCGCCAAGAGTCGCTCGGCGATGCTGAGCGATCGCAGCCAGCAACCGCTGGCTGTACGACCCCGAACCTCCCTGCGCCAACCGCGCCGAGTCCAGCGCCCGTAACCGCCCCACCACCTGCTCGTGGAACCTCTGCGCCCGCTTGTCGTCGGGCTGAACCCTCAACTGCTCCTCGCAGGCCCTCAGGAACCCAGTCAAAGCCTCCTGAGCGTCCACCTGCAGATCCGGCCACTCCCCCAAAACCCGCCACAGCGATTCCCAAGCTCTTCGGCCGGACTCGCTTGCGGAACGGGGAAGCAGGTGGCCGCGCAGTAGAAGGTCGAACTCCGGGTCGTCGAGGCCGCCCAACCACTCGTGTGTCACGACCGGCGGTAACACCATCGGTGACTCGACTCGATCCCAAACCGGCACTTGCCCCACTCCTCTCAACGATCACTCCAGCAGCTTCGCGCCGCGCCTGCACCAGGTCCGCGATCCGCGTCCGAACCTCATGCCGCGCCCTGGCCCTGGCCCTTTCTTCGCGCCGCGCCAAGGTGTGCGCCTGCCGGCACTCGCTGCACCGACAAGCACGGTAGCGGTAGTGAGTTGCGCTCCCCTCCCCCACAGGGTGAGCCATCAGCTCTGGCGATGACGCCTCAGTGTCGACGGTCTTCAGAATCGCGCCGGCATCACCTTCGGCCCCCAGCCGCACACGCTGCCTGGTCGTGGTTCCTGCCCAGTAACCCTCAGTGGGCCGCTTCTCCGACCCGGTGTGCATCGCCTGCAGCAAACACTGCAGGCGGCCATCGCAGGATCGGCAAACTTCGGCCATCGGCTCCGGGACCCGGGCCGCTTCATCTGCGGGGACCCAAGAATCCGGATCCGTACCAACACAGGCCGGATCCCAGATCTGGCGGGAAGATGCCGCGGGGGCAACGCTCTCAGATGAAGGTGCCCCCGTGGCACCCAGGGTGTTTTTAGTGTCTACAGCGTAGCTGATCATGGTGTTCCTTCGGGCTTGTGAGGCCCGCTCGGTGGATGGCCGAGCGACTCGGAAAATGGGTATTCAGTTGTGCCGGGCTGGCGCCCCCCTCGCTGTGTTAGCGAAGGGCCGCGAGCTCAGCCTCGAGTTCTGCGATGTGTTGCCTCTCCATCGCGATTGTGAGCAGCATCGCGGGGATTGCGGTGCGAGCCTCGGCGATAAGCCGCGCATCTTCGTCGCGCACGGCGTAGGTGATGCCGTAGCTTTCGATGAACAGCTGCCCTTCAGCATCATCAACGCCGAGGTGTCCGTAGGCTTCGGTGGTCTTCCAGGGGCCGGGTGTGGCCGCGGCCGCGAGTTCTTCCCACCGCTTCAGGTCAGCATCGCTGGGAGGCTGGATCTGTTCAGTCATCTCATGTCCTTTACTTGGTTGTCGGGGTTGGGGATTGCTGCGGCCGGGATGACCCAACCCGCCTCCCCCACTTTCACAGCCGGCAGGCTGCCGTTGGTGCAGCGCTTAATTACTGCGGTTCGAGAGATCTGCAAGGCTGCAGCTGCTTCGCTGGTTGACAGCAGCGGCGGGATGAGGCCGATGCGTGCCAGCTCACGGCGCCGATCAAAATCGGCCGCGGTCTCGATGGTCAGGCCGATGGGCTGGTACTGGATGAGCAGGGCACGTGCGGTGCTCATGGCTTGCGCCAAGGTTTGGGCTTGGACCGACATGATGATGGCCACCCGGCCCAGATCTGAAGTTGTCAGCGCAGCGCCAAACTCGCTGAGCTCTTCGAGGATCTGGTCAGTGCCCGGGCTGGGAATGTGGGTCTCGCCGAGCGGTAACTCGACGGTGATGGTCCACACGCCTTGGCGCGTGTCCACCTTCTTGGTCTGCATGATCAGAAACTAATACCGCAATGCGGGGTTGTCAATCATAAACCGGCGTTGGTGGCAACAATCACGCCGAAGACACCGAGAAGCCAACTGGGGGCCAACGGAACATGCCCCCGCCAGCTCCGCCGTTTGGCAGCCACAACTACCCCCCACACCCCAGCAGTCACGATCGCGGCCGCGGCGCCGGCCCCGGCGACCAGCCAGCCCTGCCAGCCCAGCATGAGACCGAGCGACACCGACAGCTTCACGTCACCCCATCCCAAAGAGCCGAACATCGACCACACGCCGGCCGCCACCGCAAACACGGCCCCGATCGCAACCGCTTGCCCGAACCGAAGCCACTCCCCCGATACCTCCGCCGCGCCGAGAAGCCCAACCAAAGCCACAACCGCCGCAGCCCAGCTGAGCCGATCAGGAATGCGCTGCTCAGCAAAGTCGACAAATCCGATCCAAAGCCAAAGGAGCATAACCAGGAGCAGGATCCACCCCGGCCGGTACCAGCTCAATGCGATCGCCAGCCCGCCACTACCGCCGAGAACAGCGCCCAGCACCATCGCTAGGGGACGCGCCGGCTTGGCCGAGGCGTGGCCGACCGCCGCGCCAGCGACCAGGCCGACTACGCAGTAGAGCCAGATCACTGCTTCGGCTGATCTGCCGGCTGCACCTTCCGCGGCTCGGGCATCGAACCAACCAGGAAGGATCGGGGCATCGATAGTTTGCTGCGATCCTCCCGAGGCTTCGTGGTCTCACGGTCGCTCATTGTTCGCTCCTTCGTGCGGGTTCGGGGGTGGCGTCGACCAACTGGATTACCATTCTGCTCCCCTGCTCCCCCGCCCTGCCTTGATATGTGGCGTGGTGCACCCCAACGACCCGCAGTTGCATGCCGCGAGGCAATAGATGGGCACTGTCGTCGCTCCCCTCCGACTTGCCGAGGTAGATGCCGCGGCGGGTCTGGATCTCGAAGACCGCCACTCGGCCCGCGGGATCGTCGACTGGCGTGATCTCGTGCAGAGAGTGGGCCGCGCCGGTGTATCGGTCAAAGGCCACTTCGTCGCCGGGCTGATACTGACGTTGGGTGTACGCCTCAATATTGGACCGGTTGATTGCGGTGGGCAGGCGGACGTTCGCATAGACGACGTGGCCACGGTCAGTCGCGGCTTCACAGGCTTGAATGGCTCGGTCGAGGCGCCGTACCCCAGCCGTGTCGCGTTCGCTCAACGCCTCGATGTCACCTGCCGAGGCCGACAGCTGATCATTGATCCGCGCCCATCCCCCAGAGCCTTCGTCCATCAGATCAGTGAGCGCACGATATTGGGTCGATGGCAGCTTGTTGAGCACAGCGAGCGCCGCCTTGCGTCGTGCCTTCTGCTGTCTGCCTGACAGTGGCTGCCTGGTGGTGCCTGGCGCGAGTAGGCGCCGCTCTTTCATTGGGTGATCGATGTCGGCGGCGGCATCTCGCGGCGAAATGCGCTGCGCGTCGCGTTGGGCTCTGGTGAGTCCTTGTGCGCGTTCTAGCCGAGCGTCGAGGTCTCGCAGCCCCGCGCGGTCGTCCTCGCGGTGTGCGGCGTCTTCGAGGGAGATGGGGATTGCAGACTTGGATTGAGGGGTGGACTGGCCGCGGTCGGCGTCCAGGACGGTCGATGTCCTGGCAAGGCTCTTGCTGTATCGGACCATCGGGTGTCTCCCTGCTTGCCGGGGTGGTTGAGGTCTCTACTGAGAGTACTGACCGGCGCGGAAGGGGGCACCTACCCACACCCACCAATTCCCCACCGGCCCGCCACAGTCGCGCCACAGTCGCGCCACAAACAAACGGTCAACGCGCTGTGGAGCACGGTCGCCGAGGCGCCGCCAACGCACCACATCCCGCAGCCAGGTACGCGCAACAGACCGGAAACAGTCGCGCCACAAACACACCCAACCCAGCCGCACTGTGGCCCGCCATACGTAGCAGCGACGCGCCGCACGCACAGCACCAACGCAGGATGGACGCAACACAAACGGGCACCAGGCAGCCAATGGCTACCTACAACAGAGGCAGGAGGGACGCACCACAAACCGCGCAACAAACGCCACCATGAACGCAACGCAACCCGGCACGGCTGAAGCAACAGACGCACCACAAAGGGCACCTACCCGGCCCACCACACGGGCACCACACGGGCACCACACGCACGCAACCTTGACAGCCACATACGCAGTACCGAACGCAGCACACACGCACGGTAAACACCACCACCCACGCACCACAAACGCACCACCGCCGGAAAGTAAACCCAAGCCATGAACGCCGCACGCACCCACCCCAGACGCAGTACCAACGCACCACAAACCCCGCCATAAACGACACCACATGGCACGCAACAAACACACCACACGGAACGCAACAAACACACCACGGACATAGCAGGGGAGAGGGGGAAACCCCGATAAGCTGACACCGCCCACGCGCCACGCACAGGCAACCCACGCACCACAAACCACGCAACAAACACACCATAAAGGCACCCCACACGCGCCACCAACGCGCAACTGATGTGCCTAGGCTGCAGAACAACAGATGTCAGATCATCCCCACAACCCAGCTATTCCATCTACAGAGACCCGAAAGGAGGCGCCCATATGCCCACGGTAGAGCCGGACCCACGGCAACGGAACGCCAACGTCATCGCCCTCGCGAACAACAAGGGAGGTGCCGGCAAAAGCACGATCACCGCGAACCTCGCCGGCGCCCTCGCCGACCGGGGCCACAAGGTCCTGGTCCTCGACATCGACCTGTCAGGCGACCTCCGCGTCGCCTTCGGCATCGACAACCACGAACTCAACGATGAAGGCACCAGCCTGGTCGACGCGATCCTCGACCCCTCAGCACCGCTGCCAGTTATCGTCGAAGGTATTCGACCGGGCATCGACTGGATCCCCGGCGGGATGCAGATCTGGCACCTGGTGCAAGCCCAAATCCGTGAAGACTTCCCCATCGCAACCCGGTTCGCCGAAGTCCTCGCAGAGATCTCCGGCGACTACGACTATGTGCTGCTGGACTGCCCACCCAGCAACCCGCCCCTGCAAGAGATGGTGCTCGCAGCGACCCGCTGGCTCATGGTCCCCGCCCGCCCCGACCCAACGAACTGGGCCGGACTGCAAAAAATCGGCCCAGTCGTGCGCCACGTCCGCCAGTGGTACAACCCGCACCTGGCCTGGCTCGGTGTCGTGATCTTCGGCATGCCAGCCGGCGCATCCAGGATCACCCGAATCACCCTGGACTACCTGGGTGCAGCCTCTGGCACCGTGCCGGTGCTGAATTCCACGATCCGCTACCAATCCGCCGCAGCCTTAGGCGGCCAGGTCAACGGCCGCCTCGCCGCCGAGCTCGCTGCCGATCGCAAGGGCGAGACCACCGCGGTCATCAAAGCGCTACGCGCCCGCAAGACCCCCGCAGTCGTCTCTGATGCTGACCGGATCCCCGCCTCGATCGACAAACTCGCCGCCGACTACTCCCGCCTGGCCGACGAAGTCATTTCCCGGACCACCGCAGCGCCGGCGAAGAAGCGAGGAGCGACGAAATGAGCCCAAAGTTCCAGCTCGGTGACATTGAGGGCGGCGCCGTTGTTGGCTTGACCGCCCCCCCCGGTCTCTCCGCCCCCCGGTCTGCGACCACCGCACGGCCGCAGACCGGTTCCCAGCCCCGCACCCCAGCCCAAACCCCGGCCCGGAGGCCCCAAAGGCGTCAGCAGGCAACCTCGCCCCGCTCACAGCCCATCCGGTCTGCAACTCCCGCGCCTGAACTGCCGCCGGTTGCACCGGTGGGGGAGAGTGACCCCCGCCCGAGCCCCCGTCCGCGCCGTCCCGGCCGGCCGACCAAGCCACAAGACGACAGCGATGCCGCCCGCCCCACCAACATCACCGTCCCGGTGGCGCTGTTCGACCAGATCCAACTCGCACGTGAGACCCGCAGTGTGTCCACCGGTGAACTGATCGCCATCGCGATCGAGACCCACATCGCCGAGCTACCCGATCTGATCGCAGCCAGTAACCGGCCCGCGACCGGCGGCATGTTCAGCACCCGCGCCAGCCGCCTGCCGCGCCGCGGCGACGAACCTGAGCGGCCGATCACCTACCGCATGACCTCTCAAGACCTGGCCGTCATCGACAACCTGGTCGAAAACTATGGCGCCCGCTCCAGGGGCCATCTGATCACCACAGCACTCCGCGCCGAACTGGCCACCACTAAGGACAACTAGAGATAGGAACCGACCGCAAATGACCACACCCACCCCCACCCAGGCGGCTGAACAGATCCTTCCGCCGCCGGCATCCCGGCAAAAGCGAAGCCGGATCTGGATCGCCGGCGCCCTCGTCCTGATCACCCTCGGTGGTTTGCTGGCTTGGTTCGTGGTCGCGAACCTGCGCGACACCACCCCGGTCGTAGCTCTGCGCACCGATGTGCCCCGCGGCACGGTGATCACCGCGGCGAATCTGACCACCGCCGACATCAACCGAGACCCGAACCTGAAAACCGTGCCAGCGACCCAGCTGTCGACGATTGTGGGCAAGCGCACCAATGCCGAGCTCAAAGCCGGCACCCTGCTGCCACCGGCTGCGATCACCGACACCTTGCTTCCCCCAGCCGGCTTCTCGCTGATCGGTCTCGCATTGGCTCCTGGACAGCTGCCCGCTACGCCGCTGCAGCCGGGCGACAAGATTCGGCTCGTCTCGACACCGAAGGACCAGGATGACCCGGCCGCTACGCCGCCGACGGTGACCATCCTCGGCGAAGTGGTGGCATCCACGGCTCTGACTGACACGGCCAAAACCCGCGTCGACGTCCTGGTCTCAGTCAACGACTCCGCGATCGCCGCCGCCATGGCAGCCACGAACCGGGTCGCCCTGATCGTCGACTCCAGCCAGAAGTAGGGGAGCGCACACATGGCAATCACGACCCTGTTCAGCGCCGCTGGCGCCCCAGGAACCACCACTACAGCTCTTGCAGTGGCACTTTCCTGGCCCCGCCCAGTGATGCTCATCGACGCCGACCCCACCGCGTCGGCACCGATCCTGGCCGGCTGGCTCAAGGGCCAGCAGCCCCACTCCCGCTCCATCGTCGACCTGGTCATCGCTCAGCGGCACGGCCAAGTCGCCGAAACGCTGAAGGCGGCCACTTTGCAGCTGCCGAACTCAAACGTCAGCTTCATGCCGGGGATCCAGGCTGTAGGGCAAGCCGCATCCGTTGCAGGCCTGTGGCCCGACCTGATGCCCGTCCTTGCCGGCCTCGACAAAGCCGGCATCGACGTGATCATCGACGCCGGACGCCTCTCGGCCCGATACGCCCCGATGGCCGCCATCAGCGCCGCCGACCTCGCCGTCCTGGTCACCCGCTCAACCCTGCCCGCCATCGTCGCAGCCAGAGCCTGGCAACCGACCATCGAAGCCGCCACCGACCCATCCGCGTTCGGCCTGGCGATCGTCGGCCCCGGCCGACCCAACCCCAGCGACGAAATCCGCCGCGTCCTCAAACTCCCGATCCTGGCCACCATGGCCTTCGACCCGGTCAACGCCGACGTGTTCGCCTTCGGCGAGGATCCCGCCCGCCCCGTGAACCCGAAGAACTTCAACCACTCGGCGATGGTTCAGTCAGCGCGTGCCGCTGCCCTGGCCCTGCAACAGTCCGCGAGCCGCCGCCGAGCCGCGATCCACACCGTCAGCGAAGGTGGCCTGTCATGACCCTCAACTCCGTTCCGGACGCCCCACAACCCGGCGGCCTGGCCACTCTGCCGCTGTTTGAGTCTCCGGTTGCGTCCCCGATTCAGCTCCGATTCGGAACGGCCACCCCGGCAGTCCCCAGCACCGTGCCAGCGTCACAGCTCACCACCGCACGCCGCGCCGTCCAAGAGACCGTCCACGCTGCGTTGACATCCTCCGATGACCTGGACTGGGCACTTATCCGAGAAATGCGATCCAAGGCCGCCGATCGGCTCACTGAAGCTCAGCTCGCCGCCGCCAAAGCGGGCGAAAGCTTCGACGAGCGTCAAGCGGGCGGAGACATCGTCGCCGAACTCCTCCAGGAGCACGCCTCCGACGTGCTGCACTCCGGCATCGGCCAAGCAATGTCGGTCCAAGAACAACACGCCACCGTCCAGGCAGTTATCGACGCACTCTTCGGACTGGGCCGCATCTCCCCGCTCTTGCGTCAGACGGATGTAGAGAACATCGAAGCGATCGGCCACGACAACGTGGTGCTGGAGGACGCCACTGGCGAGTTACGCCGCGGCCCCATGATTGCGGCATCAGACGCCGAACTCATCGCTGATCTCCAGTTTCTGGCCAGCCGCCACGGGCGCCCGTTTAGCGAAGCCGTGCCCTGGCTGGACCTCGAGCTCGACCAAGACGGATCACGTCTCGCCGCGACCGCCTGGGTAACACCCCGCCCCGCCCTCCAGATTCGCCGGCACCGACTCACCAACATCGACCTCAACACCTTGGTGGCCTCAAAGACTGTCAGCCCTGTCCTCGCCAGCTTCATGACGGCCAGCGTCCGCGCAGGCAAGAGCTGGGTCATCGGTGGATTCCCCAGCGCAGGCAAAACCACCCTCGCCCGCGCACTCTGTGCCGCCTTCGGGTCTTGGGAGAAGGTCGGTACATTCGAGACCGAACGGGAGCTGCACCTCGACAAACTCGACAACCACGCCCGCGTCATCCCGTGGGAAGCCCGCCCCGGCTCCGGCGAAGTCACAGCCGACGGCCGCAGGCCTGGCGAGATCACCCTGCGCGACCTCCTCAAACCCAGCTTCAGGTACAACTTGGATCGCTACGTTGTCGGCGAGGTCCGAGGCGACGAAATCCTGGAAATGATCGAGGCCATGATTTCCGGACGCGGCACCATCTCCACCACTCACGCCCGCAGCGCACGCGACATCCTGTCCAAACTCGTCACCTGCGCGCTCAAATCTGGCCCCAACATCTCCGAGACGTACGCAGAGAAAGCCATCGCGCAACACGTCGACCTGATGGTCTACATCAAGCGCGACCAGTCACCGCTGGCACCGGGGGAGGAGAACTTCGCACACCGCTCCCGCTTCGTTACCGAAGTGGTCTCTGTCGGTTGGAGCCCAGAAGGCCCCAACTTCACCGACATCTTCAGCCCCGGCCCCGACGGCCGCGCCGTCCCCGACATCCTCCCCGATCATCTGCTGGATCTAGCCGAGCACGGCTTTGACATCGATGGCTTCAACCAAGGCGGTGGGCGGTGAACTGGCCTCTGATCGCTGCCGCTGCGGCGATGCTCATCTTGATTGGCGTGGTGCTCGTCGCGGCCACGCTTACCAACCACCTCCCCGAACGGCCCACCACCAGACGCGCGCTGCCGAGGATCCGGCAACTATCGCGCCTGGACCGCCGGACGCGGCTGCTCCTTGCCGTCACAATCGCTGCTGGTTTGGTCTTGGCGATCACCACAGGCTGGTGGATCCTGATCATCCTGCTCCCCGCCGCCGCGATCGGCCTGCCCTACCTCTTCGACACCCGCACCGAAACCCGGCAGCAGGCCCGCATCGAAGCAATGGGGAAATGGGTATCAGCCCTCTCAGGCAGCATGGGCGCAGGCGCCTCACTGGAGCAGGCCCTGTGGTCTAGCCTCAGGTCGACCGCACCAGAGATCCGGCCCGAGGTACAGCGCCTCAACGCACGCATCTCGTCACGGATCCCAACCACCGTCGCACTGCGCGCCTTCGCCGATGAAATGAATGACCCGATCACCGACAAAATCGTGTGCACCCTCATGCTCGGCGCTGACCGCCGAGGCGCGGCGCTATCAGGAGTGCTTTCCGACCTCGCGACCTCCCTCGATGAAGACATGGCCGCCCGCCGCAGCGTGGTCGCAAGCCGCGCCACCGCCCGCACCACAGCCCGCGGCGTGACCGGCCTGACCGCAGTCGTCATCGCCGCACTGTTCTTCGTCGGCGACTATGTCGACCCCTACCGCTCCCCGTCGGGCCAAGTGATCCTCGGCGTGATGCTGGTGCTCTATGCAGCCAGCCTGATCTGGATGAAACGCCTCGCAGAAGTCAAACGGCCACCCCGCTTCCTGACCGTGGTGGGAGGAGAGAAATGACCACAATGAACCTTGCGATATTCGCCGGACTTCTCGTCGGCACGGGCCTTGCCGCCGCACTCCTGGCGTTCGCGCCCACCCGTCCCGCCCTGGGCGAGTTTCTCGGCCAACTGAGCCCCTCAGCCCGGCTGTCCCGGACCGTGCCGATTGAGGTATCTGACTACACCGACCGAGTCGGAGTATGGCTCATGCGCCACCTGCCACTAAGCCTCTGGGTCAAACCTCCGACCAAGGATCTGGACCTGCTACAGATTCCGCTCCACCGCTTCTACGCCGACAAAGCGGCCCACGCCGCCGTCGGCCTGATCCTGCCGCTACTTTTTGGAGCCGCAGCTACCGTGCTCCGGATCCCGATCCCATTTGTGATCCCGGCCGCAGCTTCCCTTGCTGCCGCGGTGGCGCTGAGCTTCCTTCCCGACATGGACGTCAAGCGCCGCGCTGCCGCTGCGAGGGTGGAGTTCGCCCATGCGCTCAGCGCCTACCTTGACCTGGTCGCGATCGCCCGCAATTCCGGCGCCCAAACTCGCCAAGCGATGGAGGTCGCGGCCAACACCGGCGACTCGTGGGCCTTCACCAGGATCCGCGAGTCGCTCCTCGCCTCCAAGCTCTCCGGCACCAGCCCGTGGGACGCCCTACGGGATCTGTCTGAAAGCCTGGATGTGCCGGGGCTATCAGACCTGGCCGACATCATGCGAATGTCGGCTGAGGACAACGCCGCGGTGTACACAACCCTGCGAGCCACAGCCACCTCGATGCGCAACTCACTCATGAACACCGACTTGGCTCAGGCCAACAGCACCACCACCCAAATCTCGTATCCGGCCGCCGCTCTCGCACTGATCTTCACGGTGATGCTCGCCACTCCGGCGTTCCTTCGCCTGATCCACCCCAGCTGACGGTGGGGTGCGCTATCAACCACCCCCCTGGAACACTGTTTCCATCACCCCCTTATCAGGGACAACATTCGGAGGGATCAATATGAAGTTCTTCACCGCATTGCATTTGATGTTGACCATCACTCTCCCGGCCAAGGTTGACGCCATCCGGTCCGACTCGGAGCGGGGATCGGAAGTGATCGCCTTCGCCGTAATCGCTGCCGCTGTGCTTGCGATCGCCATCGCAGTCGTCGCCGCGCTGAGCGGAACGACCAACAGCTACATCGCGCAGATCCACGGATAGCCACTGACCATGACCACCCCCACCCACTCCCGCTCCGGTGACCAGCGTGGCAATGCTGCGCTGCAGACCGCGATCCTGGCCCCGGCCATGCTCGCGCTGGCCGGCGTCATCATCCAAGGCGGCTTGTGGTACCACGCCCGTGACGTGGCGATCGCAGCCGCCGAGGAGGGTGCTCGAGCCTCGGCGTCGCAGGATGGCACTTCTTCAGCTGGACGCTCGGCTGCTGTGAGCTTCGCCACCCGGACAGGGTCGGGATTCTTCAAGGTTGGCTCGGTGGAGGCCACACGCGGCGCAACCTCGACCACTGTGGTTGTCGAAGGTGAGTCGACAGTGCTGGTGCCATGGCTGCATCTACCGATCAGCCAGTCGGCGACCTTGCCAGTGGAGAGGACGACCTGATGAAGGCGGGGGAGCGCGGCTCGGCTGCGCTGGAAATGGCGATTGTGGCACCAGCGATCTTGGCGGTCATCGCCTTGATGATCTTCGCCGGCCGGTACGCGTTGGCCACCCAGACAGTGAATGCCGCCGCGGCTTCAGCTGCCCGGGCGGCCTCGATCGAACGCACCGCGTCAGCAGCGAAGTCTTCGGCTGCTGCGACTGCATCCGCGACTCTGCTGAATCAGGACTTGCGGTGCGCGTCGACTCAGGTCGACGTGGACACCTCCGGCTTCGCAACCGCGGTTGGCCAGGCGGCCATGGTGCGCGCCACTGTGACGTGCGATGTGAGCATGGCTGGTCTGATCGGGATGCCCGGCAGCCTGAGCCTCACCGCTTCGGCCACGAGCCCGCTGGACAACTTCAGGGAGCGGAAATGAACAAGCGTCGTGGTGAGCGCGGCTCGGCATCGCTGTTCTACGCGGTGTTGGCTGTGGCGTTCTTCATGGTGATCGGCCTGGTGGTCGACGGCGGCGGTGCGATCAAAGCCACCCAGGAGGCTGACCAGATCGCGGCGCAGGCTGCGCGACAGGCCGGGCAACAGCTGGACGCGACCTCCCTGATCCAGGGCGCCAAGGACGTGAAGGTCGATCCGGCCTCGGCGCGCGTGGCTGCGGAGAAGTACATCGCGGCGGCCGGTGCGACCGGAACGGTGTCAGTGTCAGGCGACAAAATCAGGATCACAGTCCAGACCCAATATCACCCGATCTTCCTGTCCGCAGTGGGGATCGGATCCCTGTCCGCTGATGGGTCGGCGGAAATCAGCTCTACCCGAGTCACGAAGTCATAGCGAAGGGCACGAAAATGCGGCGTCTGATTGTGGGACTCAGCTCACTGCTCGGCCTACTGGTGGTTATTGCCGGTGTGCCGGCAGCGCTGCTGCTGGTCGGGTTCAACCCTGCCCGGGCGGGGATTGTGTCGTGGCCGGACCTGTGGGTGCGCTTGTCGATGCCTGATGACGGCACGCTGATCTCCGCGCTGCTGACGGTGGTGGCCTGGGTGGCGTGGGCGTATCTGGCCGCCGCGATCCTGGTCGAGATCGTCGCTGCGGTGCGGCGCACGCCGGCACCCCGGATCCCCGGCATGCAGCTGGGTCAGGCCGCGGCGCGACAGATGGTTGCCGGCGCCGCGGTGCTATTCATGGCGGCTCCGATGCTCGGGTCGATCACATCGGCTGCTGCAGCGCCAATCACGCCGCCGCCGGCGGCTGGCGCCAGCCATGCTCCGACGGCGCCCGTCGTCAAGGACAAGGCCGCGCCTGCGCACGTGAAGAAGATCACGGTGCACAAGGGCGACACCCTCAGCGAGCTCGCCGAGAAGCACTTGGGTGACGCCCACAAATGGCCCCAGATCTACAAGGCATCCACCGACATTCGCCAGCCTGGCGGTGAAAGCCTGCAGGATCCGGACATGATCGATATCGGCTGGACCCTCGAGGTGCCACAGAAGGCCACCGGCGGGGGCGAGCACAAACACGGCGACCAGCCGGCCACCCAGGCACCCACGGATTCGGCTCCGGTGGAGACTCCGCCGGCCACCGCACCGGTCCAGCAGCAAGCCCCAGCCCCGCAAGAGGCCCCAGCAGCCCCTGCTGAATCGGCGCCGGCGCAGTCGCAGTCTCCGGCCACTCCGACAGTCGACGCGTCGGTGGAGGCCGACCCGGTGCCGCTGTGGGCGATCGGTGCCGGGGTGGGCACCGTGGTGGCTGCCGGTGTGATCAGCCTGCTCACCTACCGCCGCCGCCGGCAGCTGCGCGCTTGGCGTCCCGGTCTGCGGATCCCGATGCCCGACCCCGCCGCCGCGGCCACCGAGCAGCAACTGCGCGCCGCCGCAGCCCCGCTCAGCTTGGCGATCGTCGACACCGCCCTGCGCGCCCTTTCGCGTGACCTTGCCGCCGATGACACTGCGCTACCGACCATCCACGCCGCCCGCCTGTCCGCCGACCGCTTCGAGCTATTCCTGACCGATGCCGCCGATATGCCGGCGCCGTGGCGGGGCACCGCCGATGGCACGGTGTGGATGCTGGACGGCGTTGATGCCGAGGACATGCCCGGCGAGGACCTGTCGGAGATCCCCGCCCCTTACCCGTCGCTGGTCACGATCGGTGAGGACGAGGAGCACTCCAACGTGTTGGTCGACCTAGAGAACCTCGGGTCGCTAGGAATCGTCGGCGACACCGAGGCCACCCGCGAAGCGCTGGCCGCATTGGCGATCGAGCTCGCCGTCAGCCCCTGGGCCGACGACCTCACCGTCACCGTCGTCGGGGCCTTCGCCGAGCTCGAGGGCGCTCTGCAGACCGGACGGGTCCGCTACCTGCCCACCGTTGAGCTCGCGATCGCCGACCTGGAAGGCCGCACCACCGCCGACCATCAGGCGCTGGCCGATGCCGGCGCTGACGATGTGGCCGACGCCCGCCTGTGCCGGGTCGCCCCGTCGACCTGGTCGCCGGAGATCGTGATCATCGCCGGCGACCTCACCGCCCGCCACCGCAACCTGCTGACCGGGCTGGTGGAGGATGTGCCGCGGGTCGCGATCGCCGCGGTGACCGGTGCCGGTATTGAGCCGCTGGGGGAGTGGGCGCTGCAGCTGCACCCCGACCGCAGCGCCACCCTCCAGCCAGTCGGCTTGCGGCTCACCCCGCAGCTAATCCCCGCGACCGCCTACACCGAAATGCTGAACCTGGTCGCCGCAGCAACCTACGACGACCTCATCACAGCCCCAGAGCCGGTTCAGGAGGCCCCTGTGGCCACCCATGACGCTCCAGGCTTCCTCGACACCGTCTTGGACGGCCAAAGCCCTCCTGCGGCTCCTGAGTCGCGTGTGGTGATCGCTCTGCCCACCAAGCAGGTCGACACCACACCAGAGGCTCCGGCCGTCGAGGATGAGACTGCAACTGCGGATCCGGCGCCAGTAACCGCCCTGCCGGGCCCGGTTCCCACGATCCGGCTCCTGGGTGCGGTCGAGATTGACGGCGTTGACGGCCCTGTCGAGCCGTCCAAGAGCCGCCGACTGCTCGAGTACGCCACCTACCTCCACCTCAACCCCGCCTCACCAGCTGGCGAGATCGATGCCGCGATCTGGCCCGACCGTGCCCGTGACGACAACACCACCACGCGGAACACCTCGACCAGCAAGTTGCGGCGTTGGTTGGGGCAAAACACTGTCGGTGAGCTGTACCTGCCGCTGAACCGGTACGAGCTGCGCGGGGTGGTCAGTGATTGGTCGACGTGGCAGCAGCTGCTGCACCGCGGCGCCCAGCACGCCTCCACTGCCGAGCTGGACGCCGCTCTCAAGCTCGTCCGCGGCCGCCCCTTCGCCGGTGTGCATCCTCGCCGCTACGCGTGGGCCGAGCCCGCCCGGCAGCAGATGACTGCCGAGATCGTCGAGGCCTCCTACGAGCTGGGCCGCCGGCGTCTGATGGCCAACGACTGCCGCGGTGTGGAAGCCGCCGTGGTGGTGGCGCTGGCGATCGAGCCAGCCCTGGAGCATCTGTGGCGGCTGCGGATACTGGCCGCGCACCACTCCGGCGACCACGCCGCCTTCGAAGAGGCAAAGGCGCGCCTCCTTGCCGTGACTGATGAGCTCGGCCTCGAACTCGAGCCTGAGACCAACGAATTGCTGGCCGACCTGGCCACTGATCCCCACCGTGCGTGGGAGAAAGCGATTGGCCAATGAGTACCCGCCCCCGCATTTGGACCGCAGCCGCCGCTGCGGCGCTCGCCGCCGTGCTCCTCGCTGGATGCACGACCTCCCAAGCGGTGATCGACCCGACCGCCACCCCTTCGGCCACCCCAGTGCCGTCGCCGAACCCGACGCCCACCTACAGCCCGGACCAAGCGACAGCCCTCGCCAACGCCACCACCTTTGAGAATCTGCTGGCGCGGATGCGACACGACCCCCGAATGACCGGCCAGCTCACCATGATCAAGATCCTCAAGCCGATCAGCGACGCGCCGATGATCCAGGCCGCACTCACCGCCCGCAACCAGTGGAATCAGGCGGGGTGGTCGGAGACGGGTGACCAGAAGATCGTCACCACCAAAGTCGGCGACCCGACCACAGCCGGGACCTCGACGTCCATCACCGTCACCTTCTGCAAGGACCAGACGGCAACCCGCGTGACGGACAAAAAGGGTGCTGAGATCACAGACAGCGCCGTCCACGTCCCCTACCTCCTCCGCACCTACGAGCTACGCAAGGCCAAGGGTGCGAAGGCCTTCAAAGTGTGGCAAGCCGGTGGGCAGGTGGTCTCCGGATGCTGAAGCGACTACCCCTAATCATCGCCGCCGCGCTCGTTGGACTCGTATGGACCGCTGTCCCCGCGCACGCCGCCCCTGAGATGTGCCCGCCCGGATGTGGGGACGGTGGTGGTGGCTCAGTGACATGCACTGTGTGTGACAAAACCGGCGGTGGTGGCGGAGACAATGACGGCGGTGGGAGCGATGGGGTGCCGGACCTACCTCGCTGCCCCGCGTTCGACATCAACAGCGCGGTGCCTGATGACGGTGACTGGCTCTACATCAACATGCCCCAATATGGGGGTTACGGCCCGCCCGGGTGGGCGCACATCCACTGCCTCGGCACCCAGATGCTCGGCGACAATCAGTACTTGGACGAGTGGTGGTACGTGGCGGCGGTGGATCCGGAGACAATCGCGCGACAGCTACTCAGCCAGATGCATCTGACCAAGATCGATATGGGGATGGTGCCGCGTCAGGGCGCGGGCAATGTCGGCACCGTCGGTGTTCCGGTGTGGATGTGGGTCGAGAACCCCACCCCGCGGACGTGGGGACCCAACACCATTTCCGCCGGCGGAGTCACGCTCACTGCTCGAGCCACCAAGGTCGTCTGGTCGATGGGCGACGGCGACAAGGTGACCTGCCAGCAAGGCACCGAGTGGACCGTCCCGGACAAACTGACCAAGTCGCCCACCTGTGGTCACGTCTACGACAAGCGCGGACGGGTCACCATCACCGCCACGACCTACTGGACTGCGCACTGGACCGGCATGGGCCAGTCCGGAGACATCAACTTCCGGCTGACCAACACGAGGTCGCTGCAGATCACCGAGATCCAAGTCGTCGTGACGGGGCCGTGACGATGGACGACATCAAGGTGCCTCTGTTGGCGGCTGGCGCGGTGATGGCTGGGCTCATCCTCGGCGCCGGTATCACCCACGCGCTGGGGGTTTGGATTGAAGCCGCGCCTGATCAGGCCGGGCCGTTCCTCCTGGCTGCCGGGTACGTGTCTCTCGGAGTAATTCTCGTGGCGGTGGTAGTGGGCTTGCTGGTCGGATGGGTGCGGCGGCCCGCCGCGCGCGCCGAGTCGTCCCCGGAGATCGTCGAGACTCACGATCAGTGGCGGGAGCGCATCCTGACGCAGATCCAGGCCAAGCGGGACACCGAAGGAGGCCCACCAGTCATGCAGTGGTGGGCCACTGACCCCGACAGTGCCGACTCCACAGAGACCCGGACGGTGGTGTGATGAAGAGATCTCGGGGAGGTGCCGTCCTGCACCTCGCGATCTTGCTGCTAGATGCCGGCCTGGACCCCGACGCGGCCAGGATCGCGGCCCGGGGTCGGCTCGATCCATCTGATGTAGAGCAGGACCTGGAGCACCTGGTCACTGCTGGCCACCTGCAGGTGGATGCTGGCGTGGTGGTTGGCGCCAGTGATCGGGCACGCCAAGCGTGCGGCTTGTGGTGTGGTCGAGATCTCGGCACCCGGTTCAAGGCTGCGGTGCGGTCAGCTCAGGAGGACGCCATCGACGAACTCGAAGCCGCCCAGCTGAAGAAGCTGCTCACCGCAGCGGCGCTGCTACATCCGGGCCTACTGGAGGGCGTGCTGGCTCAAGGACTGATGGGCCTGCCCTGGATCGATTTCGACCAGCTCATCCGCCTACGTGACCAGCCGACCACCTCGACGCCGGTTCCAGGCTGACGGTGTGGGGCTTGGCAGATGTCAGGGGGGCGTGCAAAGCTGGCCGCGTCCGGCCCAAGAAATTGGGCGGGCCCCGGCGGCGTTGGAAGCACCGCGCGAGGCCCTAGGACACCACCTAGCTCAATGCGCATAGGAGGCTCCCTGATGGGACAGATTAGTGGTCTACCGGCACACGTCGCCACCTGGTGCGGCACCCCAACACTTCGCGTCCTCGGCCCTGTCCGGCTCGACGCGTACGGCCCCGCCCCAGACCCCTCCCACATGGCTCGACTGACCGAACTCGCCGCACTGCTGGCCCTGGTGCCGGCGTCGACCGCAGCCTCGATCGATGACGCGATTTGGCCTGATCGGCGGGCCGAGACCATCCAGAACACGCGCAATACCGCGGTGTCGCGGCTTCGGCGTTGGCTTGCTGGCGATTCCGACGGGCCCTATCTGGCGCGTGGCTCGCTGCAGCTGCGTCTGGCCACCGACTGGCACGCTTTCCTGGACCTATCAGGACACACACCTGGTGCGATGCTGTCCCGCTCGCCGGCGCAGCTCACCGCCGCGCTGCGCCTGGTCAGCGGCCAGCCCCTCGCCGGCGTGCATCCGGCCCGCTACCGATGGGCTGACCGACTCCGTGTCGAGATGACCATCCGGATCGCCGCCGTGGCCACCGAGTTGGCCCGCCGCTACGAGAGCGCACCGGTCCAAGCAGCCTGGGCTGCAGGTGTCGGTCTGCAGGTCATGCCCGGTGACGAGCTGCTGTCAGCGATGCGCAATTCCGCGCTGGCGTTGGCCTGAGGTCGCGGGCTGATGTCCACGGTCTATCCTCTGCGGCAAGTGGCCACATGTGACCCGGGGCGGGTGGGCCAGGAGATCGGCCCGCATCAGTTCTGGCTGGCCGCCGAGGCCCGCTGGACTTCGTCTCGATCATCTACGGCTTCGGCCGCTCGCCGGTACGGACTCCGGTCGGCCAAACGCCGAACCGCTGCGGCAGTCGCCGCCTTGGAGGCCGACGCCGATGAGCAATAGCCGGATGCGGACCCGTGCCTATCTACTACCGTCACACGCGAACCCGGGCAAGGAGCAGCGGGTCCGTGATCTTCTGCCCTGGTGGCAACGTGGCCTGGTTCACACTCAACTGATCGTGGTGCGGCGGCTCCGGGAAGGTATCCGGCCTGGCTATCTCGACACCCGCGCCTTCCCCGGCTATCTGTCGCAGCGGCAGTGGAAGAGTGTGGTTAACCAGGTCAACGCCGCTATCGAGTCCTGGCGCGAACTGGCGGTGATCGCAGTTAGGGCGTTGATCTGTGACCTCGACGTTGCTGATGAGGACCGGATCGCGCTGTATCAGGACAACAAAGCTAAGCGGTGGTTCGGGCATCCGGTACTAGGACCGATGGTCGAACGGCTGTTGTCCACTACCCTGCCGTTCCCACACCTGGCCACGGTCCGGACGATGAACATGGACGGTCCGATCGCCACCCATGAGGTGCCGGCCAACCCGAACGGCCCCCACCAGACGTGGGTACGGATCTCGGGGGTGCCGGGAACCAGGCCGGTCCGGATCCCGTTCGGGACCAACCCCTACGAGCAAGCCGCGGCCGGGCAACGGGCCAACTACCTCCAGGTTCATGTTCCCGACCACGGCCCCATCGTCTATCGGGTGATCAAACACTCCCCGATCGCGGCCCCACGGTCCGAAGGCAAGGTCCTCGGTCTGGACTGGGGGCTGGCGAACCTGTTCGCTACCAGCGACGGCAGACGCCATGGACAACAGTTGTACCGCTGGCTCCGCACCGCCGACACCCAACTGACGGCCCTTGCCGCCAGCCTGCAACGCCAAGGCATCCGCCTCAGCCAGTCGAAACGGTACCGGGCCATGGTTCGTCGGCTCCGGCGCCACGTCCGTAACGAAGTAGGCCGGGTCCTCAACAAGATCGCCACCGACAATGTTGCCGAGCTCGTGGTCGAGAAACTCGACTTCCGCGGCGGTGGCATGTCCCGTCGGATGAACCGGATACTCACCATCGCCGGCCGGGCCGCGGTTACCGCCAAAGTTGCGGCCCTCACTGAAGATCACGGCATCACCGTCACGGCGGTGAATCCGGCCCACACCAGCCGTCAATGCTCTGGTTGCGGCTACACCACCAAGACCAACCGCAAGACCCAAGACCGGTTCCGGTGCGGGTTCTGCGGCAAAGGCGTCCACGCCGACATCAACGCCTCCCGCGTCATCCTCCAGCGACGTTCGCTGGCCGGGCGGGACCAGCACATGTCCAAGGACGCGGTTCTCGCCCATCTCGACTGCCAGTTCGCCACCCGATGGGGATGCGACCCCGGCCGATTCCGCGAGCGACAAACACGCCCACACAGTCGGGCTACCCGACAGGACCAACCAGTCCTGGCCGGGTCAACAACGAACCAAACGTTTGTTGAGACTGTTGGAAGCACCGACCGAGGCCCTGAAGAGACACCTCCTGAATGAGAGGAAGGGGTCCTGATGGAACACGCTTTGGATTAGTGCCGCAGCGGCCCCGGCACGTGAGGGACGGTCAGGGAAAAACAGTGGCGGCCCGCGCGGCACGATTTCTTTCCGCGCGCCCCCGGCCCGCCGCGTCAAGCGGCAACGGAAGCCGCCTTGGTGGTATTCGCCCCTGGGTGATGGTGAGCAGCACGGTGTCGCTGTGGCCTGGCTGGGTTAGTGGTACGGCACCCATTTGGCTGAGCGTGACCTTTTTCGCGCGCCTCAAGAGGTTTAGGCCGGAGAAACAGCGAGACCCCCTGATCCACGTGTGTGGGGGGGTCTGCGTCAAACAGTGTAGGTGGTTTGGGGTAGCTGTGTCGATCCCTGGCGTGTGTTGGCGCGGCCCACGCACGTGAGGTGCGGTCCCAGCATCAGGAGTTTCCTCCTATGTACGGGCGTAGGTACTCCGTCAGCTGGCGTGGTGTTGGGCTAGGTAGTCGGCAACGGCGTCGCGCACGATGGCGCTGGGTTTGCGTCCTTCCGCTCGTGCGAGGTTGATCAGGGCTGAATCTAGGTCGCGGGGCAATCGCACGGTGCGCGATGGTGATATGCCTGCGGTGCTCAGTGACGGGCGTCCGCCGAGTGCTTTGTCTACGCCTTCGGGGCCGCCGAGGGCGTTTTCTAGTAGGGCGCGGCCCAGTGTGGTGGCTTGTTCGCCGGTGTGTGCTGTGGTGCCAGCGAAGTCGCGGGCCGTTAGGTTTTCGGCGAAGTCGTTCAGGTCTGTGTGGGTGGTCATTTGTTCCTCTTTTGGAGTTGGGACCGTGCGGCGTCGAGGATCTTCTGCCGCACGGGCATTACGTGGAAGACGGTGACGTCGCGGCCGGTGGTCTCGGTCATGACTTCGAGCACGGTCTGCCCGTCTTGAGTTGGGCCGATGTAGAGGTCGATCCTTCCGCTGGTGTGAACCCTTGAGTCCCCGAATCCTTGGATGGCGTATGTGGCTGATGCGATGGCGTTGAGGGCGTCGCTGTGGTCGATGCCTCGCTTGTCTGCGCTTTCGGTCCATTTCACTGCCACGGCAATATTGTAGGACAAAACACCGAGTAATGCAAGACATAACCCGGACCCCCACCGCAACCTGCTGGCAGCGGCACCGGCACTCAGTCAACGGTGGCTAGTGAAGGCCTGGTGCGCTAGTCGGCTCGCTCGGTCCCTGCTCTTTTGGGCCCATGCGGTCCTCGGCGAGCAGTAGGCGGTACGTGGTCGCCTGCTGCAGCGGGCCACGCGTGCGAGGGACTGTCGGTTTCGGAGATGCTGACAGGATTCGGGCTATCGGGTATCGTGGTCTGTGAGCAAGACTTCTTCTCCCGCTAGGTGAGAGTTGTTGGCCCCTGGTGTAGCTGCGGCAGCCAGGGGCTGCTTCATGTTTGGGGGAGGACCGTGCACAGCGCGTTGATGCGTTGGTACAGGTCCGGAGTCTGCTGGGTGATGCTGTGGCGGTAGGCGCTGCAGATGAGATCTGGGATCCAGAGAAGCGGTTCCGTGCTCGGGCTGGTCTGGAAGAGTCGTGCGCTGGGTCTGATGAGCCCTTGGGTGATGGCGATCTTCTTGGTGCGCGCGTCACGGTTTTCCATCATGCGGGTGAGTCGGCGCTCGAGGACGAACAGGTCGGCATTCAGGTTTTTGTTGATGTGGTGGAGGATCGCGGTGAGGCAGGTCTCTCGGGCGGCTTCGCCGTCGTGGTCGTCTGCGTTGATGGGGTGTTGGTGGGCGATGAATGCGGTCTCGGTGCCGGAGGGGCCGCCGAGGTAGTCGAGTAGTTCGCGGGCTTTGGTGCGCCCTGCATTTGTTTGGAGTGCGTTGGTTGTGTGCCAGTAGGTTGTGGCGGCGATTCTGACGATGTCGCGGCGGACGATGTCGCGTTGGTCGTGTTCGATGACTGCTGCGGTGATGATGTAGTAGGTCTGGCCGCTTGGTTCGATGCGGTAGGACTCGTCAAGGTATGCGACGTCGTGGGTGCCATTTTGTCGGTAGGCCGACTGGAGCGCGTTCTGCTCGGGGTGATGGATTGGCACGGTGTTGAACACTACCGCTGGTGGTTCTGATCTATCTGGGCCGCGGCCACTAGCCGCGTGTACATCGCTTTGATCCGGTCGGCTTCGGTGGCTGGTGGCGGGCCCATTTCGGGCCATTGGACCTGGCGCTTCGGGGGAGGTACTCGTAGGTCTCGGATCGCTTCGAGCGTCCAGGGCCAGTCTGCGTCAGGGGCGGCCATCCGGTCGAGGTAATCGGCAAGGGTGAGTTCTTCTTTCGTCCCCCATTGGGCGGTCGCACCGATCGTGTTGAGGATGGCGGAAGTGTGGGCTCGTAGCAGCTGTCGATCGGGAATCTGGAAGTGAGCCACCTGTCGCATCTCGACTTCGGTGGGTAGGCCTGTTGTGATCCAGGCGGGCATGATCCCTGCCTGTAGGTAGCGGGTGCTCCTGTGCGTGAAGGCTGCTGCTGACTGTCGGGCGAGTTGGGGTTCCACGGCCAGCTGGCGGCCATTTGTGTGTGTGGCGAGTACGTCGGCTCGCCAGGTCCGGTCTGGTGCTGGGTGCTCTGTTCGTACGGTCCAGCCGGTGATCTTGGAGAGGTGGAATGCGACCGCGTATTTCAACGCCTGATGCTCAGGCGATTCTCGTCTCCCGGCCTGCTGCGATTGGGTGCAGGCTCGGCCAGGTGCATGGGCGAAGAATGGTATTTCGTTGATCGACACTTTGAGCACGACCGGTGAGGTGCAGCAGGGGAAGTGCAGCTTCCGGACCTTCTGTGAGTCGTCGCGGAGCGCCTGCCAGTCATCCAGATCGTGGTAGTCCCACGAGTGGACAAGCTGGTCCCCGTGCAGAACGGTGAGAGGCATTTGCGGTTTCCTGTGGTCGCTGGTTGCGGCTATTCGACCACGTGGCGCTGACACGCGGGCCCGCTGACCGATTTGGGCTGCCTTAGTCGCCGATCCAGGCGCGGTCGATGTAGTCGGCCATGCCTGGGACGGAGAAGTCGACGAAGCCGCGTTCAGGGGCGTAGATGAGGCCTTTGGCGATGAGGGATTGTCGGATGGGGCTGAGCTTGCTGGGTGCTGCGCTCATGTCTTTGGCGATCGCTGTGGTGGATGCCGGTTTGCCGGCGCCGACGACTGACATGGTGGTCATGTATTCGCGCTCGCGGTCGGACGCCCGTAGCCAGCGGGATGGGAAGAAGCCGGAGTCCAGCTGTTCGCGGCCGATTTCGACCGCGGCGAGTGCGTCGAGATCGGTGAAGGTCTTTTCATCGGCGAAGTCCCAGATTGCCTTGCCGTACTCCTGAAGGAAGTAGGGGTAGCCGCCGGAGGCGGTGAGGATGGTGGCGAGGGCGTCGGGTGAGTAGGAGCAGCCGACCTTTTCTGCGGGGACTGTGAGGGCTTCGGTGGCGTGCTGCTCGTTGAGTGGCCCGACGGTGGAGTAGCGGAACAGTCGCTCGGCGTAGGACTTGGCGTTGGTGAGGATCGCGGGGAGGCTGGGTAGGCCGGCGCCGATGAGGTAGAACGGCAGGTTTTGTTGCTGTGCCTTGTGTTGCGCGACCAGGAGTGCGGTGAGCATGTCGTGGTCGAGGTCTTGGAGTTCGTCGACGAAGATCGCGAAGGCGGCTTCGCGGACCTGGGCTTCTTTGGCGATGGCGAGGGTGAGCGTTTCGACGTCGAGGTCGAGCAGGCCGGTTGCTGCGGGCTTGGATTCGATGGTGACGGGGCCGAGGCTGAGGGAGAACTGGCCGGCGAGGGCGCTGAGGTGCCGGAGTGCGTCGTCTAGTCGGGCTTTGAGGCTGAATCGGACAAGTGCGGCTTGGATCTCGGCGCCGAGGCGGCGGCGTACTTCGTGTGCTGCGGTGTCGTTGGCTTGGCCCTCGGTGGTGATGTAGATCCAGCGGTGCTGGTCGGCCATTTGGGAGAAGCGAGTCATCAGGGCGGTCTTGCCGACGCCGCGTAGGCCGGAAATGATCAGGGCGCGGTCGATGGTTCGGTGTTTGGCGCGGATGATGAGCTGTTCAAAGTGGTTGAGGTGCTCTTCGCGTCCGGCGAGCTCCGGGGGGAGTAGGCCTGCGCCGGGCCGGTACGGGTTGAGTTCGGGCTCCATCTAGCAGAATATACGCCTGTCTAAGGTGCGAGCCTAGAGAGGCTTAGATAAGCCTAGAGAGTATGTGGATACTGGTCTCAGTAGTGGCCCCGGTGCGCTGAGAAACGACGATCCATCGCACCGAGCGTCGCCGAGCTACGTCGTGATGCTGATTGTGGTGCCGCTGCGGTGCAGCTTTGCTGCAGCTCTGGCGGCCGCGACGCGGTGTAGTGCCGCTGGGAGGGCCAATGCGTTCACGACTGGATCGGTGGCCCACCAGTCGGTGTCGGCGAGGTATGTCCGCAGACTTTCAGCTCCGCCGGTGTTGACCTGGTCGACCAGGTCGTCGATGAAGTCCTCCACCAGGGCTTCGAGCACGTTCAGCTCGGGGCGTATGCCCGGGATGCGTCGCTTACCGGATTCCCACTGAGCCAGCGTTGATTGCGCGACGTGAATGGCACTGGCGAGTTGTTGTTGGCTGAGGCCGAGAGCTTCACGGCGTGCGCGGAGCTCGATGGCGGTGGGGGTGATCGGTGCGAGCTGTGTGTCGATGATGGAGTCCACCAGTTGGGTGATGGTGTCGCGGTGTGCGAGTTCAGCTGTGCGGTACTGGTCGAAGGCGGGGGCTTGGTCGGTGATGTGCCAGCTGCAGTCGCCACACCAGGCCTCGCAGGTGTTGATGGTGAGGTCATCGCTGCCGCATTCGGGGCATTGGGTGTAGTCGGTCATGGGGTGGTGGTCCTCTCGTGAGGGCGAGCCGTGGCCTGAAGCCTTACTCGGTGTGATTATTTAATCACGGTTGGTTTGGTGTTGGCTAGGTCGTGCGGTGGGCGGGATGGACGAATTTCCTGACTCGACTGACCGCCGCGCCCTTCGGCGGGGGCTGGCGATGCCGAGTTGCGCACGGCGCCGCAGCACGGTGGTGTGACCTATGCCGATTTTGGCTGCCGCAGCAGTACCCGCCAATGCCTGCGTGGCCCGGATCGCATCGTCGATACCCTCGTATCCGGCCTGGCGGGCCTTGTCATCGATGGCCAGCATGCGCTTTCCGTGCATCACTTGGACCGCATAACGCCTGCCCGCCGCTCGTGCGGCCCTGACTGCTGCATAGTCCTCAGTGACCCTTATTGACTCGATGGCGGCGGCGCGCATCTGGTTCAGGTGCTCAGGGGTACGGAATTTCGCCAGGTGGGCGATGTCGGCGTCCATCATCCTGTCGTGCCCTTGGGCACGCTGCGCGTCAGCCATCAGCGCAGCCGTCGCTGGCAGTTGGTGGGCGGATCGGTATTCCGCTGCTGTCATGTCGTGGGCGGCGTTGAGGTGGCGCCCGAGGTTGCGGAACCGCAGGCCACATTCCAGACACCTGATGATCCCGTCTGACTCGGACACCGTGGATCCACGACCAATCCGTGACTCCCGTAGCGGCGGCACTGCCGACTGGAGCTCGTCCAGATCCCATAGCATCTGCCATACCCTGCCCACCCTCAGCATCGCAGCGGGCCGGGGCCATCGCTGCGGATAGCGGCTTATCAGCGTGGCCAACGACGCTGCCGAGTACCCCAGATCGTCGGCGGCTTCACGGCGCGTGACCAGACGGGACCCAGATTGGCGGGCCACTAGGCGCGGCAGATCATCCATGCCAGTAATCGATGCGAAGTCCAGGGACCTCGTCGGCGATACGTGCGCACAGTGCCCGATGCCAGGAGGCTGGCCAGTCCAGCTCTGGGTGGTGAGTGCGATAGTCATCGTCGGTGCGATAAGTCCAGATCGACGGCTCGGATAGATCCATCAGATGGTCCACGGCGGTATTCAGGGCGTCGTAGGTGACCTCGGACACCTGCAGCATTTTGGCCCCGACCGCTTCCGGGACGCGCATTGCCCCGGCTTCCCACCTGTGCACCGACCGCTCGGCGACCCCGACATGCTCGGCGACCCACGATGTGGTGAGACCGAGCCATTCCCGCAGGCAGCGGAACTCTGCCGCCGACATGCGGGAGGCCCCCACCGAAGTGGGGGCCAGCTCGGCGAGCTCAATGCTCACTTGGCTGCTCGATCGAACTTGGCTGCCAGCGCCCAGAATGTGTCGGAGTCGATGCTCAGTTGGAAGCCTTGCTGGTCGAGGGGCACGGTGTTGATGTAGGTGATGTGGTCCGCGTCGCGGAGCGCCTGCACTAGGCCGTCGATGTCGTAGTCGGTGCCGTACTCGACGAACGCTCCGATGATCTCTTGATCGACCAGATCGGCGAGGGTGGTGTAGATCCGGCTGGTGGTGGTCTCGGGCATGATTTTTTCCCTTGGGGCTTTCGGTCTGGCCTGATGCCTGACCTCTTGAGGACTCAATAGTGTCAGGAAACCTGACATGTGGCAAGGGTGTAGTTGAAGGACTGTTGCCTGCCTCGATGCTCAGATCAACGCCGGAAATGGCGACCTCGATCAGCGCCGGCCCAGACGAGGGGTGCGGTAAAGATTTCGGGCAGGGGTGTCAGTGCTGGCGCCTAGCCTCTGGCCCTAGCTCAGGAGGGCTTGGATCTCTCGGGGGAGGCGAATACACCAGGGCCACTGCGCGAGGAGGAAGATGCCGGTGGGTTTGTTGATGAGGCCGGCGAAGCCGTCTTTGGGTGGCGTGGTGGGGTTGAGTAGGTGCCGGATGCCTCTGGTGAGGCTTTCGGTCTCGGTGAGGACGTGTTCTCGTGCCCAGGCGTCTGCGGTGCTGTAGAGGTGGGCGGTGTCGGTGGTGATCGTTGTGATCGTGCCGACCGGGAAGCCGCCTGGGTGGTACTCGACCTGGGCGATGGTGAGCACCACGGTGTCGTTGTGGCCTGGCTGGTTTGGCATGGCTAGGCCGCCGGGATCTTGATGGCGCGGACGAGGGTGTTGAGTGCCTGGTTCTGGCCGCGGAGTGCGGTGATCAATAGCCGCAGGTTGGCTTCAGTGTTCCCGTTGGCCTGGTTACGGCTGACCGTCTCGAGCACGTGGTCGCGTGTTTGGGTGTAGGTGCTGGTCCGGGCGGTGTCGTTGATCATGCTGTGTCTGGTGATCAACTCGATGTCGTCCCGGGTGATGGTGGAGTCCATGGTGTGAGGTTATTGGGTGCCGCTGACAGCGCTGTTAGTTGTGTCTGGTGGGCCGCTGTCCTGCTCGGTATCAGTCGGCAAACGGTGCGGAAGGCCCTCGGCAAATAGGGGAGTAGTGGGTGCGGCGGGCCGCCACAAACGGTGGTTATCGGAGGTCGTGGGGCCGGTAGAGGGTTGAAGGCAGGGCGGCGTATTCGTTGGCGTGGCGCCAGATGTCGGCGGGTTCGGTGTTGGGGTGGTCTCGTAGGGTCGTGAGGATTGAGGTTCCTGGTTCTTGTGCTGTGTCGACGGGCAGGGTCTTGGACCAGCGTGTCCGGTACAGGTGGGGGGCGACGATGCCGCCCAGGACGGCGACTACGGCCAAGGCCGCAGTGGTGGCGGTGTAACCGATCGCCACTGTGACGGGCCCGGTGGCTGCTGTATGCCAGGCTAGCCAGCCGGTGATATAGCTGAAGATTGCGGGGACTGCGCCGGTGATGTGTTCGGAGCGGAAGACCATCTGGATGCCCGGGTAGGCGAGGGCTGTGCTGGGCTGGTAGAGGGTTGTGATCCACCGCGGCGTGGCGGGATCCTGCACGGTCACTGCTTCGATGACCGCATTGCCCTCGTGAAGGTTGAGGCGTGTTCGTGCGAACACATTCGGCCCGAATCGGACCGGTGGCAGGTAGAGCCTGATGGTGGCGTACCGGGGAAAAGTCCGTGCGGCGTCGTATAGGAAGTCGTTGAGGTCTTCGCCAGATCGGATGATCAATCGTTCGTGGGTCGGGTGTGTTGGGTTCGACTCGACCTGCAGGTGTTGTAGCAGGCGGCGTGCGGCGCGTTTGGAAATCATGGATCTCCGTTCAGATGTGGGTGACGTTGTTGGTGTGGACGCCGCGGATGAGGCCGTGGATTCGTACGAGGTGGCCGTCGGATTCGTGGTGGGTGTAGGTGGCTGCTTGGACGTGGATGGCGATGTCGCGGACGGCTTCGAGGTAGGCGCGGCGTTCGGCTTTGGTGCGGTAGTGATGGGGGCCGAAGTGGGCCAGGTCGTCCATCAGCTGACGCACGTCGACTATGGCGATGCCGGGGGTGTCTAGGCGGAGGGTTTGGTCTGTGGCGCGGGTGTCGATCGCGGTGCGGAGTTTCTGGGGGAAGAACGCTGGTGCTGGGCTGGGCATGGGCCTGCTTCGTGGGTGTGGGGTCATGGCTGCTCGATTAGGCGATGGCGGCGGGTTCGGGGATTTGGTCGACGTGGGCTTGGATCCGTTTTACCGCTCGGTGGCAGCGTTGGCTGACCGTGGCTGGTTTGAGGCCCATCTGGGCGGCGACATGGTCGGTGCGGTTGCCCTCGATGTAGATGATGGTCAGCATCTCCACCTCGGGCTGGGTGATGATGTTTTGGCTATGGGCCCAAGCGAGAACCGGGGCGAGGCGGTACTGCTCGGAGAGCAGTGGTTCCTCTTCGTTTGTGGTCTCGGTGATGATGTCGAAGTCGGAGCTGTCGCCCCAGGGGATCTGCCGACCATCGGCTGCGGTGCTGGCGGCGCGGTGCCGAAGGCGCCACGTGAAGGTGCAGACGATCCGGCCGCGGTAATGATCGATGTCGATGGTGGCCGCGAGGTGCCAGAGCTCGGCGATGGCGATGTGGCGGCGATCTTCAATCCACTGGGTGTCTGAACCAAGTCTGGGTGCTCGGGTGATTGAAGCCACGAATGGCAAGAACTGCTGGAGCAGGATCCGGCCTGCGATCTGGTCTCCATCCTGGAACGACTCCAGCAGCGCACTGATCATGATCTCTGCTTCGAGGTGGTCGGCCGCGTCGATCGCGTCGACGATGTCGCCGGGTGTGTTGTGTTCGGCTAGTGCGGGTTGTTTTTGGCCGAGGCGTCGGGTGGCGTTCGTTGTGTTGGGGTCGGTGTTGAGGCTGACCCATTCGCCGCAGAGTTTGTCGAACAGTGGTGATTTGGTGTTCACGGGGTTGTCGCCGTGGTGGGTCCGGAACTTGCGCGGTGTGGTGGTTGTCGGGGGCATGGGGTCTCCTCGAGTTGGGGTGCGTCCACTATCTCGGGGGGGTCTTGCCCGATTTCTTGCCCGATTTGGCCCAAACCCCCCCTTTTCCTGAAAAAACGCTGAGAATCGGGGTTTTGGGTTGGTCTGGGTGTCAGATCAGCCCCGGATTTATGCCTTCCAGGAGTGAAGCGAGCTCACGGAAGGAGCACGGATGAGTGTGGGTGCCCGGCCATCAGTGGCCGAAATGGACAAGCGGGGTGCCGATCAGCTTGGGGTGCTGATTGCCCTGCCTTTGTCTGAGCCGGCTGAGGCCCGCATCCGCCGAGTTCTGGCATCTGGGTCGAGGGGATCTCGGGGGAGCAGATCCACTCACCATCGGGGGCTCGCTTCCTCTAATCGCGGTGGGGCTGCAGCCGGCTCAGTGGCAGCTCCACCGCTTCAACTTGTCGGAAGGGCGATCGCATGACGATCTTTTCCCGCAAACCGGAGCAGGCCCCTGCGGATCCGGCAGTCGTCGGTCATCAGTGGACGATGGGTAGCCAGATGGCCAGCACTGCGGTGACGGGCCTGTTGTGGGTCGCGATCGCGCTGGGCCCGGTCGCGTTTGCTGTGTCGATGTGGCAGGCCACTCATCCGGTCGCACCTTCTTCGGCTGCTATGGGGTTGAGCAGTGAGGCTCAATCGCGGCAGCTGGTCGCAGGCGAGTTCGCGACTAGGGCGGTGACTGTCTGGCTGGGTGCATCCCGCGGCCAGGAGGACCTGGTCCACACTCTGCTGCCAGCCTCAAGCGGGCAAATGCTGCCGGAGGCAGGGATGCAGGTCGCTGATGCGATGCCGGTCGGTTACGTCGATGCTGGCAATGGGGTGTGGGCGGTGACGGTGGCGGCCACGGTCACCGATGCCCGCATGGTGTCTCGACGCTTCTTTACTTTGCCGGTGCAGGTCGCCGGCTCGACGGTTTCCGCGGTGGCAATGCCGGCGGAGGTACCTAGCACTGCGCTCGCGGCTGCTGCCCCTGCCCTGGACTATTCGGTTGCTGTCCCACCGAGTAGCCCAGTGGTCACAACGTCGACGGAGTTCCTGGCCGCCTATCTGGCCGGTAGTGGTGATGTTGCGCGGGTCGTAGCACCTCGTGCAGCGATTACTGCAGTGCAGCCTGCTCCGTTCACTGCGGTACGGATCGGCTCGGTGGCCGCTCACTCCGAAATCCCGGACAGCCCGGCGGATGGCGCGCGAGTCGATGTGTTGGTGACCGCCGTTGCCCAGGTGGGCGGCCAGCAGGCGGTATCGGTGCAGTACTCACTGACTTTGACCGCCCGCGCAGGCCGTTGGGAAGTGTCACAGGTGCGGTCCGCGCCACTGTTGGCCGCCAAGCAGCCCACTGCTACTCCCAGTGTTGCTCCCGCGGTAACAGCTTCCCCCGCCCCCAGTACGCCGTCGACGTCATCGACGCAGAAGTAAGGAGAACGAGATGTTTGATTTGTTCAACAGTTTGGCCGGACAGACCGACGCTGCGGTCAAGGGGGGCGTGACTCTTCTTGCCGTAATCTTTTTTTTGATCAACAGTGCCAGGGGTAATTGGGCGCTGGCGCGCATCATCGGCAGCGCCGTGGGGGCGGCCCTAGTGGTTGCGATCGTGTTCGCCCTCCCCTTCATCGCCAAGAAGGTCGAGACCGACATCAAGTCGGCGCCTGCGATCGTGGTGACCGCTGACCCGGCCTCACCCAGCACCATTGTGCACATCTGAGATCTGTCATGAATGAGGCCAAGTGGTTCACCGGCGCACGAAAGTTCCCGCAGCTGGTCGGGCGAACCCCCGATGGCGGCAAGATCTGGGGCGGGCCCTACACAATCACGCAGGTCGCGGTGTTTGTAGTGGGCCTGTTTGTGCTCTGGAACACCGCTTGGTTGTGGGCGCGCTTCAGCCTGGTGGGAAACCTGGTGGCCGGCCCGGGGATGCTTGTCGCCTTGGTATATGCAGCGGGGAAGCTGCCCTTCGAGAAGCGGTCGCCGCTGGTGGTGGCGTCGGGATGGTTGAGCGCTGCCGAGCGGCTGATCAACACTCCAGTCCCCGCACGTGTGCTGCGGCCTCACCGTGTGGGTGGTTCGGTTCTGATGATCATTCCCGACCTTCAGGTGGTCGAAGAACCTGCCGATTCCACTGAGCTCACCTCGCAAGAGACCTCGCCTGCGGCTGAGCCGGTTCTCACCGGTGTTCAACTGCTGCTCGCCGCAAGGAGCCAATCATGCTGAATCCTGCCCATACCCTGGTTGGAAACCTGCGTTTCACCCAGTCGGGCACGGTCTGGGCCGACTATCTAGTTACCGGCGTCAGCTATGGCATGCGTCCGGAAAAAGAGAAATACGGTGTGCGTCTGCTGCACCAAGCACTGTTCCGCGCGCTTGGTGGGGAGTCCGTGCTGCTGGGGTTGACCTCGCAGCTGGATCCAAATCAGCTCGTTGCACGGATGCTGGAGGGGGTGGACCCTGACCAGTGCCCGGCCTGGGTTGCTGAATGCGAGCAGACGCTGGCTAGCCTGGAGAAACTTCAGCCGGGTCGCCGCATCTACTGGCTGTCGATTCCCCTGGCCAGTGAAAGCCCGTTGGCCGGTGCCGCCGCCGTCGGTCGGACGGCGCTGGGTGAGGTGAAGCGGCTTATTGGGTTGCCGCGGGATTCGCCGCCACAGGAGCTCGTCGATCGACTGTCACGCCAAGCAGCTCGCGCAGTGAGATCGGTGCCGGGACCGTTCCAGCTCGAGCCAGCTACTCCTGCTCAGATGGTGTGGCTGCATCAGCACATGCTGGATCGAGGGCTATTCCAGGACTGGGATCTGCCGACCGCCGATCATGACCAGGTGACTGCCGCGATCTCGCGAGCCAAGGCCGGCTCCGCGATGTCAGCTCCGTTCTTTGATGAGGGGGGCCAAACGGATCAGCCGAAGAAGGAACTGCTGAAAGGCAACCCGTTTAGGCGCCGCTACCTGAAGGTTGTTGATTCCGCATCGCCGACTGGTGCCGGCTCCTACCAGTCGTTACTCGTGGTTAACAACGTGCCTGATGGTGGGTTCGCGTTCCCCGGGGGAGAACTGATGGGCCGGATCGATGAGTGTGGATTGAGCGTGGATTGGGCGATGCGTCTCCATCAGCGCTCGTCCGCCGAGGTGCTGGTGAAGAACAACCAGGCGTTGGCAGCGCTCAACGAGCAGATGATGCAGCGCGACAACGAAGTCAGTCATGCGGTGAGTGCGCTAGACCGCTACGCCGATCTGCTGGCCGAATATGCCTCGACGCTGGAAAGCGACAAGCTCGAGGTTGAGGTGCAGGCCACCATGATCTTTTGTGTCTCCGGTCCTGACGCGGAAGCGGCGAACTCTCAAGCCAGTGCCCTAGCAGACTGGGTGGCGCAGTGGGGCTATCGGCTTCACGCACCGCTGGGACACCAGGAGACGCTGTGGTGGGCGATGGTGCCCGGCGCCCCCACTTCTTTATTTGTGCGCGAGTATGCCCAGATCACAACGAGTGCGTCGCTGTCGGCATTGTGTCCGCTGGCAACCGTTGAGCTGGGGGATGCGAAGGGTTCGGCGTTGGCGCTGAACATCGGGCACGGCCCGATGCTTGCGGAGGACTTGCCATGCGGGCCGACATCATTGGTTTTTCACGATCCGGACGGTGCTACTGATCGGTCAGAATCAGGCTCGATCGCTGTCTCTGGAGACCTTGGATCCGGCAAGAGCTACACGCTGAAGAAAATCGCCGACGATGTGGTCGACCGGGGCGGCAGGGTGGTGGTTCCTGACCGCACCGAGATGGGCGAATGGGCGCTGTGGGCAAAATCAGTGTCGTCGTCGAAGGTTGTCGACGTCATGCACCCGACTTTGTCGTTGGATCCGATCCGGCTGTGGGGCCTGGAGGAAGGCTCACGCCTGGCGCGCGCCTTCCTCGGTCCACTACTGAATCTGTCGCCGACCAGTGAGCAGGGTGTTTTGATGGCCGACGTCCTCGACGTTACCTACTTGCGTCAGCACGGTCTGGATTCGATGGGCGCCTTGGTCGCTCACTTAATGTCGGGCTGCGACCTTGCCGGTGCAACTGACCTCGCGCGAAAGATCAACGTTTTCGCCCGGCAGAAGCTGTGCGCCTTGATGTTCGATCCGGACCTGCCGGCGGTTTCCCTGTCTGATCGGGTCATCGTGATCCTCACCCATCCCCTCGAGCTGCCGACTCCTGAGGAGTTGACCAACGAGCATCTCTTCTTGCAACTCGGTGTGGAGAAGATCTTTGGCCGTGCCCTGTACTCCTACATTGCGGTCCTTGCGGCGAAACTCTGCTTTGAGGATCGTGACACATTGGCGGCGTTCATCGTTGACGAGGCTCACAACGTGACTTCGTCGCCGGAGGGTGCGCTAGCGATCGAGAAATTCGTTCGCGAGGGTCGTAAGGCCCGCGCAATCACGGTGTTGGGTTCACAAGACGCGATCAAGGACTTTCCGTCGGATGTGTTGCGAGGCTTGATTCCGGTCAGGATCTTGATGCGGCACACCGACATAAACCTGGCCGCTCGAGGTTTGGGGTGGCTGGGCCTGGATCCCGACGATGCTGCGCTGATCGATCTGGTGACAAAGGAACTCAGCCCCAAGATCGGCAACGAGGTGCCGGTTCATCGCCGTGGCGAAGGGCTGATGCGTGATGCCACCGGACGATTCGGGCGAATCAAGGTTCTCGCTCCGGCCAATGCGGAGCGCAATCAAGCTGCACGTACCGGCGGGCGATTCGACGTTGTGGGTTCGCGGTGAGGTGGCGGCGCCGCCTCCCGGCGATCGTGATTGGCAGCCTGCTGTTGGCTGTAACCATGGCGAGTCCAGCACTGGCTGACCCGTTAGGTGATGCTGCTAAGGCTGTGATCTCGGGTCAAAGCAACCCCATGCTGACGTGGATTCAGATGCAGGACAGCCACGGTGTATCGGTGTGGCAATACGAGCTGAGCATTGACCGGGGCAATCCGGTGACCGCGCCGGACAAGTGGTTTTGGGGCAAGCTCGTCGATAGCACTTGGCAGTTCTACCGCGACGGGGTGGTAGTTGCGATCTGGTTCCTGCAGTGGATCTTGAATTTTGGCTGGATGGATCCGGTCACTGCCGCGGTCACCCCGATCGGTGATGCGCTGCACACCACGATGGGCCTGTTGGGCCTAGGTGGCCTCTTCTTGACGATCGCCGGTGTCGTTGGCGGTATCTACATCCTCAAGGGGCGCACCGCCACCGGTGTGTGGGAACTGATGGCGGCCGTCGTTGTAGCTGCTGGATTGACGACGTTCTTGGCCAACCCTGCAGGCCTGCTGCTGGCCAAGCCGGACGGGCTTGTCTATCGGGTGCACGACACTTCACTGGCGTTCGTTTCAGCGATGGCGCAAACCCCGGAACTGAAGGCATCCGGTCAAACCGATGCGATCACCTCAGATTTGATCGTGACCTTCTTGCGGCAGCCGTTGGAGATGGTCAACTTCGGCGTCGTGATCGACGGCGGCGCATGTGAAGCCGGATACGACGAGGTGCTGAAGTCAGGGCCACATGCCTGGGGAAACGAGATCCGCGACAAGGTGACCAGCTGCTCGGCGACAGCAGGGGAGTGGGCCTCAACACCCAGCCCGACCATGTACACCGCCGCAGGTTCGCTCTATCCGGCAGTCTTCATTGTGCTGACCCTAGCGATCGCGATCGGCGGCTCGGTCTTGATGGCTGGGCTGAGTTTGGCGTACCAGTCAGCCAAGGCCAACATCACCACGATCGCTGGAGTGCTTCCAGGGGCGGCACGGCGGCCACTGCTGGGCACGATCGCCGATGTGCTGATCGCCTCGGCTCAATTCCTCTTCAGCTTTGTCTTTTTGGCGATCTTCCTCAAGGCGATCCAGTTGGTGCTCGGTGGCAGCGGCGCCATGGGTGCGCCTCAACGGATCTTCATCACCGATCTGCTGCTGGTCGCCGGCCTGGTGATCTTCCTGAAGAACCACAAGCGGATCAAGGACTCGGCACATCATCTGCGCGAACTCCTGGGCCGCCGTCCCGGAGGATCAGTGGGAGTGTCGTCGCCGACCCGGCTGAACACCGCAGCCGCGATCTCTGCTGGCGCCAACGTGGCTCACCTGGCGCGCAGCGTGATGCGCCGGCGCGGTGGTGCCGCAGGTGCTGTGGCCGGTAGTGCTGCTGGCTGGACGGGGATTGTTGGCACGGTCGCTGGTGGTGGTGCTCCGTTCAATGGCCAGGTTGGCGGTGGTTACGGCGGTGCGGGGAATTCAGGTCCTCGCCGGCCGTCTGGCAGTGGCGGCGGTGGTGGTGCTGCAGTACTGACTGGTCGGGTGCTCACCGGTGCGGTCGAGATGGGGCTAGGCCATGCCACGGGCGGTGCCTCCACTGTGGCATTGACTGCGGTCAGGGCGTTGCGCCGCCCTAAGCCGCGTCCCGAGCTCGCTGCCGGTCACCCCTCTGTTAGTGGTGGCCCGGTGCGCCGGTCGTTGCCGTCGGGTCCGTCTGGGCAAGGACAGCGGCGAGCTCTGCCGCCGGGGCCGTCGAGGCGGCCTGGCGGGTCGGTTCAGCCCATCGCTTTACCTCCGGGGCCGTCGTCGACGCCGCCGGCGCGACGACCGGGCGTCGCCCCGACACGCCGGGGGTACCAGTCTCGGACGCCCGCGCCTCGTAGTGCGCCGCGGCCTGTGCCGCCGGTGATTCAGCGCCGCACCGGACGTAGGGGTGGGCGATGAAGGTTCGGCTCGTGTTGGTTGCTGCGCTGTTGTTGGTTGGTGCTGGGTTGTGGTGGTCGGCTTCGCATGGTGCGCCGCCGGCCGAGGTGGGTGCGGCGCCGGAGACTCCGTCAGCCTTGGCTAGCGAAGCGCCAGCACCTTCGCCGCCCAGCTCGATGGGGTCGGCTGTGCCAGCATCGCCGTCGGCCTCGGATGGTCAGCCCAGCGCGGAGGACTCGATGTCGGCTGCTGATCGGCGAGAGGTGGTGGCATTCGCGGGCCGTTTTGCTGCGGCGTTTGCTCGGCCTGCGGGTCGCACTGATTACCGCGCCTGGTGGCGTTCGGTGGCCGCCATGATGACCGATGATGCGGCCGCGGATTTCATGGGCACCGACCCGTCGCAGGTGCCTTACACGAAGGTGACTGGGCCGATCAGCCTGATCGGTGGTGGTGATGATGAGGCCTACTGGCTGCAGCGAGTGAAGGTGCCAACCGATGCCGGTGTGTATGTGCTGCAGGTGCAACTGGTCACTCCGGGGCTGTCGGATCGACTTCTCATCAGCGGCATTGAGGCACCATGACCGACGAACGCAAATGGGGCGGCGTCGTGGCAGTCGGGCTGGTTGTAGCGCTGTTGGCCGCGCCAGCCGTTGTGCGCCTAGTGTCCGTCGCTGCGACCGCGGCACTGATGCTGCCCACCGCCGTCGACCGCTGCCAGGGTTCAAGCCTAGGCAGCGGTGGGCTGATTACTTCCGGCGAGGGTGTGCGAGTGATGAGCTACAACATCCACACCGCGGCGATGACCGCAGCTGCAGCCGGCATGGGCGACCACGCCGCCGACTACCTGTGGTCGAACCGTGCACCCCAGGTAGCCAGCATGGTCTCCGCCGCAGACCCCGATCTGGTCGGTCTGCAAGAGGCCGGGGTAGACCGGGTGACGCATCAACATCAAATGGATGCACTGCGCTCGGCCCTACCGGCCTACACCTGGCTGTTCACAGACACCACCATCCCGATCGGGATCCGGAGCTCAACATTCCAGGTCGTAGAGAAGGGCAAGGTGCGTCTCAACCGCAAAGGTAAGGACGGCGCCACCCTGAATCGGTGGGCTGTTTGGGCCAAGTTGAAAGGTACTGACGGGTCCACGCTGCTGCTGGTCAACCTGCACGCCCAGTTCATGCATACCTCCGCCGCGGCGCGAGCTCGTAGCGCCGGCTGGGATCGGCTGGTCGCGGCGCTGGCAAAAGTCAATCCCGGCAACGCGACCGCGATGGTCGCCCTCGGCGATTTCAACGCTCGCTCCGATGAGACCCGACCCATCTATCGGGCGCACCTGGAGAAGCTGCCAGCCGCTGGTTGGGTGGATGCAACCGGATCCAGCACCCAGTACTCGGAAGTCAGCCGAGTCACCTCATCTAACGGGTGGGGAGACACGATCGGCGGCAAGTGGTACTACAAAGCGATCAACCGCTCTGGTGGAGGCAGTAACCACATCGATTATGTGTGGACCGCCGGCAACGCCTCGTCGCCGGCCTGGCAGGTTTACACCGGTCCGTCGGTGAGCTGGCAGCGGGTGGGGGACCGCAGCGTTCCGTTCGCCGACGTGATGCCGAGTGACCACTGGCCCATCGTGGCCCAGATCGTGCTCGGCTCGGCGCCCTCGTTGTCCTCTGCGTCGCCGTTCTCCCTCGAGGTCCCGAACGCAGGCTCGGCAAAGGTGGAGGGCTACACCGATGAGCAGCTGAAGATAGCCAGCCAAACCGTTGCCGCCGGCAAGTCTCTTGGGCTAGACACCTGGACCTTGACCGTCGGGGTCATGACCGCCATGGGTGAGTCGTCGCTGCGAAATATCAACTACGGCGACAAGGCGGGCCCCGACAGTCGGGGGATCTTCCAGCAGCGGCCGTGGTGGGGGCCGCTCGCGGAGCGGATGGACCCCTACAAGGCGTCGCTGGCGTTCTTCAAGGCACTGGTCAAGGTGTCCGGTTATCGGAGCCTGGCGCCCACCATTGCCGCGCACCGCACCCAACGCAATGCCGACCCCTATCACTACGCCAAGTACTGGGACGACGCGGTCAAGATCGCCGCCGCCGTGGCGAACGACCCGTCGCTGCTGACCAATACCGGTGATGGGAACCAGGGCGATTGCGACCCGGGGTTCTCCTTGGGTCCGCTGCCGGGGTTCAGTGGCATCTGTCCACCGAGCGGGTCAGGCGCTGAGAACGGCTTGCAGGTTACGGCCTTGCAGGGGCTTCGATGTGTTAAGGCGACCTTCCCGCAAATCAAGAGGATGGGCGGGAAAGGCAGTCGACCGATCGGCACCTCCGACCACCCCGCAGGGCTTGCGGTCGACTTCATGATCGACGGCTGGAAGACCACTGAAGGCAACGCTTTCGGCTGGCAGGTGGCCCACTGGGTCCAGGCCAACGCCAAGGCGATGAAGGTGAAATACATCATCTTCGACGCTAAGAAGTGGAACCCCGAGGTGAACGACCAGTGGCGCCCCTACACCCACCCGCTGGGCAACACCTCGCCAACGCTCGCTCACCGTGACCATGTGCACGTGAGTTTTCTCCCGTAGTTGAACAGTCAACTAGCGCCCTCACGAAAGGATACATCCGTGGCCACCGCTCGGATCGATGTTGACCATCCCGCCGTCGCACGCTGGGCCACCCGTGGCCTGGCCGTGCTCGCCTTGACCGCATTCGCCGTCGGCGCGCCAGCTCTGTTCGAAGTGGGCAGCTGGGCCGGACTGGGGTGGGCCGCCTGGGGCCTCCCCTTAGTTGTGGACCTGGGCCTGGTCATCGGCGCAGTCAGCGCGACCGTGGCCCGCCAACGGCAGAGCCGGGCCGGGCTGTTGTGGTTCGGCACCGTCGTGCTGGTCATGCTCAGCACGATGGCCCAAGGCGTGCACGCCTGGACCAGAGCCGACGTGGATGGCCCGGCTCGCTGGGTCGCGATCGCACTAGGCGCGCTTCCCCCACTGGCGGTCCTGTGGTCCACCGAAGCACTCATCCGGCTCATCGTGTCCGAGCCGGTGGGCCACCGCACCCGCCACGACAACGCTGCACGGTCCACACGCCCGGACCAGCGGCGCCGGCCCGAACCGGCTCCCGAGTCAGGTGGGCCAGAGAAGGCGGGCCACGGGCAAGAGAGTGGGCAAGGCCAGTTGGCCCAGGTTCGGTCCGCGCAGCACGTCGACGTGTCTAGCCCAGAGGACCGGGCCACAGCAGTGGCCCAGGCGCGAGAGCTGATCGCGGCCGGTTCATCGCAGCGGGCCGCGGCCGCCGCGGTGGGTGTGCCCCGAGCCACTCTTCGTCGCTTGCTCGATGAGTCTGCAGATCGGGACGTTGAAGATCCGGCCGCCTAAGAAGGGGCGCCCGGATCTTGTGACTGCTTTTGCTTGGGTCAGGCGTGAGCTGCGGTGTAGGCGGCCATAACCTCCCCGCTGATCCGGCCCCGTGCGGCAATCTCGGTGCCCTGGGCCTTCGCCCATTCCCGAACCTGCTGCAGTCTGGCGCTGCGGTCCTGTCGCTGCTTGGGGGGTTTACGAACCGGTTCCGCCGCTTGGGTATACGGGCGGAGAAGAGTCAGGAACTCGTCGGCGTGAGCCAGGCTGAGGTCGAGCGTGTACTCGGCTCCTTCAACCCCGAATCGGATTTGTCGGTGGTCGTGCGGCTGGAGTTCCTCACCGCTGAAATCGTCAATGAAGACGGACACGACATGCGTGGCCATGGATTACCTCTCCCTAGTTGGTACGGCCCGAATCTGGATTGGCTGCTCGGCAACCTAGCTCACAGCACTGCCTGGAGAGATTAGGTGTGGGGCGTCGGGGTTCGAAGACTTCTAGCCCGACTTGGTGATGGGGGACAGTCCAGGTCGAGTCCGCTGTCGCTGGGGCGTCATTGCCTCGTCCTGAGCGTAACCCCAGCGGCGATAAGGGAGCAACCACCTAACACCAACGTGCAACAAACACAGCACACACACACATTCTGGATGAGTACGTACGCCCTGAGATGTCGGTCGCTCACCAGGGTGTCAGATGCGTCAACCCAGATCGCTATTCCAGTAGTGAGAGCTACAGGTGAGGAGATCTAGGAATGGTGCGTCAACCCGGGGTGCTTGCTGCGCTACCTGCCCAACGATTGGCGGCAGCTCCTTCGACACGTTGGCGCGACGCGGCTGCGTTCGTTTTTGTTGGTGTCGCGCTTTGGGGGTGGCTCACGTTGATGGGCTATCCCGTCCTGGCGGCCGGCGGCCTGGTTGGCGGCGTCGTCGCGGCTGTGGCCCGGCTGGCACTTGGTGGAGTGACTCGCCTTCGCCACCAAGTGCGTGACACGTTGGTGGAGGCGCTCGCGTCGTTGACGGGAACTCGAACTCTGGACCGCCGCACCGTCCGATTGAGCAAGTGGACATGGGCGTGGGGAAAGGCGGGTGTCCCGACCCGGGTGGTTGTGCAGTATGCGCCCGGCGCGCCAGATGGGGAGCCGGGTTGGAACTCGGCCTTGCTGGATGTGTTGCGCCGGCGGCTGCAGACCAGCTACCGGCTGGTCGACCATGACCTGCGTCGGTGCCGTGTGGTGCTGGAAGCCGATGCCGCGGCATCCTCGCCGGCTGTTTCGCGAGTGGAACGCACCATCAAAGAACTGATCGGGCCAACGAGCCGCGTGAAGTCGGTTGATATTGGATCTGGCGGTGAGCCGACCAAAGTCGTGGTCGCTCATCAGGCTGGGACCCGGCTGGCTGCCTCGGGCTATCGGGTGCGGGTTGAGCGGACGTTCTCAACGGTGAACCCGGGCCGGTGGCGGGCTCGCTGGGACCTGGTCAACGACGTCGTGACCTTCGAGTTGCGGCCGGCGTTTCCCGAGAAGATCGACCTCAAGCCGTCGAAGATCGACCAGGCGAAGGATGTGCTGTCCAGCTACAGCGAAGTCGCGATCCCCTATGGCGTCGACGAGGACGGCCAAGAGATGGTGTGGCGGCCCGCCATCGACCCAAACTTTATGGTCGTCGGCTCTCCAGGAACCGGCAAGGCGCTGGCGCTTGATACCCCAGTGCCGACGCCGGCGGGATGGTCAACCATGGGCGAGCTGCAGCCCGGAGACCAGTTGTTCGACGAGACCGGCGCACGGTGCACCGTCCTCATGGCTCACCAGGTCATGGAGGGCCGTCCCTGCCACCGGGTCCGCTTCTCTGACGGGTCGAGCATCGTGGCCGACGGTGAGCATCTGTGGGAGACCCAGACGACCTCTGATCGCGCGCCGCGCCGCGGTCGACCTCGGATGAGCCCTCGCCAGATCCAAGAGATCGAGGTAGCGATCGCAGGTTCAACCCCAACCGACCTAATCACCCTGCCGGAGGCGGCTGCGGTCGTAGGGCTGGACCCGTCGCACACCGTGCTGCGGACGATCGCGGCGACGGTTGGCGCGTCCGGCCATGTGCCGCGGCCCTACGCGACGTATGAGTACTCGCCCACGATGGCGGATCACCCGCAGCCGGTGCTCACCTCAGACCGCCAGCTGCTGGTCGATGCGTTGGAGCAGCCTTCATCGCCGCATTGGGCATCCCTGGTCTCACCGGACGGCATCCGCGAGCTCGCAGCGGCCCAGGGGCGTGTGTCGAGTGTTGAACTGCGTAAGTCCATGGGGGGCTGGTCGGCGGCCCAGGCATCAGGGTTCTTCCGTCAGCACCGGCTCGAGCTGACCAAACAGACAGTTCTGGTGAAGGTCACCCGCCGTGCTGATGTGTCCCGCCGTCGGTCTCCTGGCGGCACCGTGACTGCCTATCCCCGACGTGAGTTCCTGAGCGCGCTCAAAGCCTGGGGCCAGACATCCAAGGGCTGCCAGCCTGACCGTGGAGTGCGCACTACCGAAGAGATTGCAACGACCCTGCGAGGCCGGGACGGCCGTGCCAACCATGCGATTGGTGTTGCTGGCCCGATCGACACTGCGCCGGCGGAGCTGCTCATCAGCCCCTACGTACTCGGCCTGTGGCTTGGTGACGGCACCTCCCGTTCGGGGGAACTCACCACGGTCGACGTAGAGCTGCTCGATCTGGTCACTGCGTGTGGCTACGAGGTGGCTCCGCCCCGTCCGGATCGTCGACGTCCGCACGTCATCAGCGTGACAGTCAGGGGTTTGCGTCCTCAACTGGCGGAGCTTGGCCTCTTGAAGACTGGCGATGATCCATCGCACTCCAAGCACATTCCTGCCATCTATTTGAGAGCGAGCGTCTCGCAGCGTCGGGCATTGCTTGCTGGGTTGCTGGACAGTGACGGAACCGTTGACCCGCAAGGCTCGGTGTCGTTCACTTCGACGGCCGAGCGGCTTGCCGCCGGCGCGCATGAGCTGGCCTGCTCCCTTGGCCTGCGTGCCACCATTCGCTCACATCGTGCGGTTCTCAACGGCGTCGACAAAGGCCCGGTGTGGACTGTGGCGTTCACGACGACTGAAGACGTGTTCAGACTGAGCCGGAAAGCCTTGACCCATCAGGCTCGTCGACCGGCGGTCGCGACCCGACTGAGTCGTCGGTACATCACCACCGTTGAGCCGGTTGAATCCGTGCCGGTGCGCTGCATCACCGTCGATAGCCCCAACGCTTTGTACCTGGCTGGTCGGTCCTTCATTGCGACCCACAACACGGTGCTGGCTCATGGGCTCTTGGTGGGCGCTTCCCGTTACGGCTGGCCGATCTGGGTTGTTGACGGCAAAGCGATCGAGTTCTTGGGTTTCCGCTCCTGGCCAAACGTTCAGGTGGTGGCAACCACGATCGAGCAACAAGTAGCGGTGATTTATCGGGCTGCGGCGCTTATGGAGCACCGCTATCAGCTCATCGTTCAGGGTGTAGCGAGCGAAGACGACTTTGAGCCGCTGTTGGTGTTCCTCGACGAGTGGGCTGATTTCCGTGCGAACCTCATGGCCTGGTACTCGATGGTCAAGATCAAGGGCGAGCCGACCAAACCGATCGTGCTGGAGCAGCTTGCCTCGATCGCCCGCAAAGGTCGCTCGTCGCGGGTGCATTTGATCTTCGGGACTCAGCGGCCTGATGCCGAGTACTTCCATGGCGATATGCGGGACAACTTCCGTGCCCGGGCCTCGACCGGCCGGCTTTCACCGCAGGGCGCCATGATGATGTGGCAAGACCCGTCGATCGGTACCACCGTGCCTCGGGGGTGCCGAGGCCGCACCACCACGATCAATGACGCCAACCGTCCGGTGGAGATCCAGGCGTTCTTTACCCCCGATCCGCGCAAGGCGCGCGCCGGCGGCGCGGCTTCCGCTCACCTGGACTCGCTGCGCCCGGCCCATACTCAGCACGCCCGGTATCTGATCATGCCGCCAAAGCCGAACGATGAGGGAGCCGAGACCTACCGCAGCGTTGCCGCGGCCGAGTGGGCACTTGCTAGCGAGCATCCGGATCTCGATCCGGTGCACAACGTGCCTGTCGCTTCGGCTGAGGGCCGGTTACTGGCCAGCCCGATGGCGTTGTTTGGTATCGGCGACCAGAAGAAGGCTGTTGAGCTGGTCGTTGGCCAGCTGGGTGGGTCGCCGTCTGGGACGGAGGCGCTCGCCGTCGCCGAGGAAGATGCCGAGCTGTTGATCGAGGCTGCTCAGCTGGTGTGTGAGCTGCAGTTGGCCTCGACCGCGATGCTGCAGCGCAAGCTGCGGATTGGGTTTGCCAAGGCCACTGAGGTGCTGGCCGTGCTCGAGGCGAAGGGGGTCGTCGGCCCCGGCGGCGTTGCTGGAAATCGCGACGTTCTCCTCGGCGATGCGGCCAGCGCTGTCGAGGCGCTAAACCAGGCCAGCGATCTTGAGACCGACACCGAGACCGATCTCGGCGCGGACACTCCTGCGGTATTCGACGGCTACGGGCCGGAGTCCGACGTCGACCCAGCAGCCCTGTCGGTTGGTGCCCTGATTGAGGTTGAGCCGGGGCACTGGGCCACGGTCGACGCAGAGGTCGACACCGACCTGCTCGATACCGACTGCCTGGCTGTGCCATGGCGCGACGACGCTGACAACAGCGGAGTGCTCGCGGTGCCTCACGGCGAGCGGATCCGCGCCCGTCATCCCGAGTACGAAGACTGAGAAAGGAAGGACCTGTCGTGGCTGTATCGAATGGAAACTCAGACGACTCGCTGGTGCTGACCGTCGTGGGAGTTCTAGCGGCCCCCACCTTGGGCGGTCTTTTGGTGATGTATTGGCACCAGGTTGTGGATTGGGCGGTGAAGACTGGGGTGCTTGTGTCGGCCGCGGCCCATCCGCTGGTGGTTCTCCCGCAGACCGGTGCCGGCTTGGATCTGCCGCGGTTGGCGATCGCCTTCGCCGTGGTGGGTCTGCTGGTCATGGTGCCGTTGCTCCTGATCCGCAGATCCTGGCTTCAGCAGCAGGTGATCCAATGAACCTGCGGCCGATTAGTCTGCGCGTGATTGCGCGGCACTACGCCGCCGAGCGTCAGCTCGGGGCTCGATGCAAGAGCGAGACCCGACTGTGGAATCAGGCCGAGGCGGGTTGGCGTGATGCGTCGACCCGCGACGAGGCAGCCACAGCGGCAGCGCCCGCCTTCGCGCTATGTGGGGTGTGCCCGTTGGTCAGTTCGTGCGCGGAATGGGCACAGACCGATCGCTACACCGGACTTGCCGCGGGGATGAGTTGGAATCGCGGTAAGGCGCGGCGGACGAAGTTCGGTCAGACGCTGCCGGCACGGCGGGTGGCGTAGCAATGGCACCCCACAATCACGACGCCGGAGGCGGTGAGGTGTCTAGCGTCGATGGCATCCACCTGGTGGGGTCGACAAACCCACCGCCAACCCTCAAGGGGGGGTCACTGATGCCTGAAGACCTGTCGATTGATCACGTTGAGCTGTTGTCCACCGCCGCCTCCAGGTGGCAGGTCGCGGTGCCGGACCCTTCGCCAGTGCCGGGGCTCTTCCGGCTGTCGGCCGACCAGGCTGCAGCCTTGCTGCTGGCTTTGAAGGCGATGGTGACGGGATCTGCGGTCGACGCCGGATATGTGTTCAACGCCGTTGATTGGCCCCAGCCCCCAGTGCAGGTGTTGAAGGCGGTGCATGCCTACGAGCACCTGTGTGGGAATCACCTTCACGCATGGACGGGCTCTGTAGCCCAGCATCTGCTCGCCGCGGTGGCGCGGGCCGCCATGGAACGGCTACCTGGCTACAGCGACGCATCCTGGGTGTGGCACCGGTCCGCTGCTGCGGCCCCCGTGATCGGTGTTGCTGGCCCGTGGCAGCCCCAGATCCCCGGGTTGGAATGGTTCGGTCCGGACGTCGATCCACAGTCGTGGTTGGCAGCCCGTGCGGTCGTGGTCACTGCTGAGTCCTGGGAACTGCTGCCGCCGACATTGGCTGATCGAGACGACGTCTACGTGCTGGCCGGCGCCTCCGATGATTTCCCGGATGTGTGGGATGGCTCGGTTGGTGCGACCTATCGCTTGACCTGGCCGCTGTGTGAGGCGTTTCTGACCGAACTCGTGGCGGGCGGCGGTTCATGAGGGCCGTTAAGATCGCCTTGGCCAGCCTGGCTGGCCCCCTAGGTCGTAGGAGGAAACACCACCGCGGAGGGATCTTCGGTGTGAATGTCCCTGCGGCTGAAGCTGCTGGAGGCAAGTGGGCTATTTGTACGCCCGCTTGCCTCCAGCCGGGCCAGTGTGGGCCTCAATGCGTGCTTTGCGGTAGCGGCGCTGACGGCTCGATCCTCTGCAGCAAGTGCGGCCGTGTTGCGGCTGTGTTGGGTGCGCGGTGATGGCCGCCAAGACGAGCATCGAATGGGTGCGTGGCACTGACGGAAAACCCGGGTCGAGCTGGAACCCCGTGACCGGCTGCACCAAGGTGTCGGCCGCCTGCGATCACTGTTACGCCGAAGGTCTAGCGCTGCGCTTTGGAGCGCCGGCGTGGCCAAACGGATTCGATGTCACCCTGCGGCCCCACTTGCTGCTCCAGCCGCTGCGGTGGCGCCGGCCCCGCAGGATCTTCGTCGCCTCCACCGGTGATCTGTTCCACGACCAGGTGTCTGACTCCTATGTGGCCAAAGTGTTTGCCGTCATGGCGTTGGCTAAGACGCACACCTTCATGATCTTGACCAAGCGCCCCGCGCGGATGAGATCGCTGCTGCGGTCGCTTTCATTCCATGACCAGGTGGAGGAGATGGTCGACCATGTTTTGATCGAAGGTCACGCCGCGGGAGTGGTCCCGCGGCACCAGGTGGAGGAGCATCAGCGCCGCTGGTGGCGTCAGGCTGCTTTCCCTTTGCCGAACGTGTGGCTGGGCACGACTGTTGAGGATCAGCGGTGGGCCGACATTCGGATCCCGCTGCTGCTCGATACCCCAGCGGCGTTGCGTTTTCTGTCGATGGAGCCGCTTCTTGGCCAGGTGAACTTGGAGTTCGTGGACTGGTCACCACTGGGTGCTCCGCCCTTGGAGGCAACCTTCAGCCCGCTGACCGGTGAGTGGTGGCCTCAGGAAGGTCCGGCCGAGATCGCTGCGGCTGCAGCTGGAGAGATGCCGGCCCTCCCGCGGCTCGACTGGGTCATCGCCGGGGGTGAGTCCGGTCCCCGGGCCAGGGCAATGGATCCGGCCTGGGTTCGTTCGCTGCGTGACCAATGTGCTGCTGCCGGGGTGCCGTTCATGTTCAAGCAGGCCGGGAGGGTCTTGGCCGATCAGTGGTCGGCTACCGCGGCGGGGAGTGACCCGGCGCAGTGGCCGGAGGATTTGAGGGTGCGAGAGGTTCCGGAGGGAGCGCGATGAGTTGGTACAGGGGCAATTGGGCGATGGCGCGCATCATCGGCAGCGCCCTGGCCGCGGCACTAGTGGTGCTTGTCGGCGTGGCGACCTTGGGCAGATGGCCGCTTGCCGATGTGCTCGCTGAATCCGCGACGGATCCGTTGCCGGGTTTGGTGGTTGTTGCGGCTGCTCCGCCGGAGGTGGCTGGCTACGACCGCAGCTGCAGGCATGGGCACCGCTGCGTGTTCGGGCACGCGTGGACTGATGACGTCGACGTTGCTGGTGGTCATGACGGCTGTGATACCCGTAACGGGATCCTTCGGTCGCAGTTGAGGGATGTGGAGATCCGGCCCGGTACTCGAGGCTGCGTCGTGGTGGCTGGCACTTTGGATGATCCCTACGGAGGTGGTGTTGTGGGCCTGGCCGATGTGCAGGTCGACCACGTCTTTCCGTTATCGGGGGCCTGGTCGAGGGGTGCTGCGGGCTGGTCGCTGCAGCGGCGCAAGGACTTCGCGAATGATCCTCGGAACTTGGTGGCTACTACTTCGGTGGTTAACCGGGCGAAAAACGACAAAATGCCGGGCCGGTGGCTTCCTGCGACAGCTGCGGGCCGGTGTGGGTTCGCGTCACGGTTTGTTGAGGTGGCGCGGATCTACCAGTTGACGATCACGAAGGCTGAGAACGCTGCGCTGACCAAGGCGCTAGCGGGCTGTCCAAGCGCAGGTGGGTGACTTATGAGGATCTGGCGGTTTGTTGTTGCGATGCTGGCTTTGGTGCTGTGGGTGGGTTGGGGATTCGATTTGACCTTGGGTCTGCTGGAGTTGCCCAGGGTTGAGCTGGCGGCGTTGGTGACTTTGACGGTGGCAGTATTCATCCTCGTCGTGGTGCTGTCTGCGTTGGTTCCCCGTCGGGTTGTTCATCGGCGGGTAGCGGACACTGACGGGGCTGCTGTAGCGGTCTGTCGGCCCGTCGCAGCTCGCGCCCTGATCGCTGCCGACTACGGGTCGGTGGAGTTTGGCTGGTGGGTGGAATCCCTGGCACGGCCTGACGCGCCGCGGGAGGAGCTGATTGCTTTGGCTGCGGAGAGGTGGCCGGACTGGGTTGCCAGTGAAAAGCCGGACGATCTGCGGCCGATTGCCTGCCATGAGGCCGCCCACGCCGTGGTGGCGCACCATCTGGGTTGTGTGTTACTGAAGGTGACCATTGAGCCAGCAGGGGAGTGGGCAGGGTATACGCGCTACACCAGTCCAAAGCCTGAGAGGACGGACCAGGAGGTGGCCTGGACCGATCTGTGTATTGCCGTTGCTGGCCGGGTGAGTGATCACCGCGTCGGTAGGTTATTGGCAGGTTCCAGCGGTGACATGGAGAGGGCGGTCAGCCGTGCCGCGGCCATCGTTGCCACCGGGCTAAGGCCTACGGGTTACGAGGATTCGCTGACGATTGATGCACTGTTGGTCGGGGCAACAGGTTTTGTTCGCACCATCCTTGATAGGCGGTCTGCCGAGGTGAACGTTCTAGCGGCGGCGCTTGTCGAGGTAACGACGCTGCGCGGCTGCGAAGCCCGCGCGATCCTGGACAGGGTTCGTGTCGAAGTCTGACCACCCCACAGATTCGGGTTGACGCGTCGAAATGGCGCTAGTGTCCAGGCAGTGTTGAGGAGGAACTGTGATCGTTGTGAACCTGGCGGTGGGGGTCCTGCCCTCGGATCATCCGCTGGCGGGCTGCGTCGCGTGCGGGCCCAAAAGGGGACTGACCGCGGCGCTCAACCACCTCGAAGCCCCAACGCCCACGCCGTTAGTTCCAATGCAGCGGCTCAGTCAACTGCCAGCCGAATACCAACTCGGAACCTTCCCGCCATGGAGGCCTACCAAATGATCGTTGTGAACCTGGCCAAGACGTACCCGACCGCTGCGCGTGCGATCGCGGAGCTGGGCCACACGCAGAGCAAGCAGGTCAAGGTCGCTGAGCTCGCGCCGTTGTCTGAGGCGACTGCTGGTGACTGGTACCGGGTTTCGGACCTGCGGATCGCCGAGTACGGCGATGTGCTGGTTGGTTCCTATGCCGGCGAGGCGGTCGCAGCGTGGCTGATCGCTGGCCACAAGCAGTCCACTGAGGGGACTGTGACATTTCAGCTCAAGCCGGCCATCGAGTGGCACCAGCTGGTCGGCGCCCCTTCGCCCGGTGGTTCGTGGAAACAGGGTCAGGCCCGGGCGGTGCGCTACATCCACACTGATGAGTACCGGCGCTACCAGGGCAAGCCGAACGTGAACCTCTGGAGGGCTAACACCTGGTCGGTGGCGGTCGCGCATCACAGCCGGATCTCGCGGGAACCGGTACCGGTTGCTGCGTTCAACACGCCCGCAAAGATCGCTGTCAGTTGGCCGCACCTGGGCCCGATCGAGGTTTCCATCACTGATACCGGGATCTTGGAGATCTCGGTGCCTCATGGGCTGCGGACTCGCGTGACGCACCAGCCGGCTCTTCAGCCGCGCCGCTCGACCCGTCGACCAGCAAAGTAGTAGGGCAAGGAAGCCGTCAGTTGCAAGCTGACCGGTGACGACTGCCCTGGCCAAGGCCGCCTGATCGTTGGCTGGGAATGCAGCTCCGGTTGTCAGTGACAGCTGTGATTATGGCTGCATGACCAATCACCCTCATGACACTGCATCTCCGAAGTCTGGGTTTCGGGCAAGCATCCGTGTTCAGATCTTTTACTCTCCCGACCCGCGATTCAAGGTCGAGCCCGAGCTTGAGGTGGCGCTCACCGCAGAAGATGTCGCATTTCAGTTTCCGCCAGCCAAAGGGGACCGCTTCATTCCTGGTGGGTTGGGGCAGGCCCTGATGAGTGCTGGAGCGCCACCCATCGTGGAACATGTTGAACACGGCCCGTCGCTGCCCTTTCGGGACGACACCGACGACGGTTATGCGTGCGTCATTGTGAACTGCGTCTCCCGGCAGGTGCCCACCAGCGAGCTGGTCGAGGAGCTGCGGCGCGAGGGCTGGCACGTTCACGACTACCGAAGCTCCAACGGTCATTCGCGAGCTGGTGATCAGTGATGGGTTGGTGGCAGCGACTTACTGGCTCTCAGCGAGTACCGGACCAGGTGAATAAGGGGCGCCGCGGCCCGGCAGGAGACCCGCTGGATTATCGCCGGCGACTCGCCGCTACTGCTGACCATCTGCGCAGTGGAGCCCCATACGTTCATGTGAGGGACGAAGTACTACCGTTCGCGGAGTTCCACGGAGCCGCGACGGTTGCCCTTGACCGGGTTTACGCGTCGAAGGGTGGAGCTACTGTCCACGTCATCACCCCGACCGAGCATTATGGGCGTGGAATGGTGAATCAGGTCGAGCAGATCGCTGAGATTCTCCGCCAGGCCGACCCGTTGCTCAACGGTCTGGTGTTGTTTTGGCCGGAGGAGCGCGGTCAGCGACCGCACTTTTTGGTCCCCCTGTTTCGGGTTGAGTTCGAAGCTCGCGGCATCGCCCAGGGCCGGACTGTTGTGATGACAGATGCTGGCGTCGCTGTGGACCACACCCGTGTTAGCAACTTAACAACTCACTATGCCGATCCGGACTTTGGCCACTGCGAGCCGGCCGAGCTCGCCGACGCACTAGGGGTTCCCGCGGCTGAGTTGGAGCTCTTGATGCCGGAGATCCACCAGCGGGCTGCAGTGACACCGGGCTGGTGGGAGGCGTGTGCTGAGGCCGACAAGCGTTCCGACACCGCCTTTGGAGAATTCGGGGCGAGACTTCGCGAATGGGATCTTGACTGACTGGGGGCGTGTCTACACGAGTCACCACAGTCGGCCAGGCGTTGCCGCGGCTCTCCCTTTCTCCTGCTTCTCTCCCTGGCGACCCCGGGCACCTTTCGCCCGGCGCCTTAGAACGGGTGTTCGATAAGCTGGGTGGTGTGGGAGAGGATCAGTGGTTGCTGCTGTCGCCTTCGAACTCGGTGGGGGCGCCTGCAGGCAAAGATCGCAAGTGGGGTAGTGCTGCGCGGATCCAGGTGTTGGCCAGGTTGGTGTGGCCGACTCGGGTGGAGATCGTGCCGGCTGTGCTGATCTGGATCAGTACCGATCAAGTGTGCGTCGAGTGGCGGACCGATCCGCGCAGTTACCAAGCTCGCCAGACCTGGCTGCCTCGGGAGGATGTCCGCACCCGGCTGGTCTACAGGTCGGGCGCCGGCCACTGAACTGCCCGCCACGACTGTCTCGCCGTGGGCTTACTCGTTGTTGCTCCGGCCTCTCGTGGGGCGCCTGAGGTTCTGGGCTTTGGTCGGTCTACTTGATTAGGAGCGTCTTGCTGACGTCGACGTAGGCCGAACCGTACTCGTGGCTGACTAGCGGTCCCGTCAAGTATTCCCCGTGTTCCCCAATGATCGCTCTTACGCTCGCGGGTTCGAGATGGGCTAGCGGCATCGTCACAGAAGCGTCGTACTTGCCCGACGCAATGGCGGCACCCTTGTTGCTGAAGGGACCAAAGTCAGCGGCCCCACCCTTGAGCGCCTGCGTTTCCTGAGCCATGAAGCTCCCCGCTTGAAAGACCGTTCCGCCCAGCTCTGTGCCGTCGGGCAAGTTGGACGTCACGTGCATCGCCACGGTCCCATCAGCGTTGACACTTACAGTCAGATTCAAAGCGACTCTGATCTTTTCCCGCTTGGTGACCGCCGACGATCTTGTGCCCGCGGGGCTGCCCTCAGTATTGCCGCTTGGAGGCTGGCTACTTGTTGCTGGGGTGCTCGCCGGGCTTGAGCTCGCTACAGGGACGGTGGCCGCGTCGCTGTTCGGCGACACCGCGCTGCATCCGCCGAAGAGAGACAACGACACGGCGACAAGGAAGGTGAATCGGGGCTTCATTGGCTGCTCCTGGCCTGGGTGGGTAGCTGTCACCAGTCAGGCTATCCAGCAGACTGCGGCGTCTGAGGTAGCTCTCGCGTCCTTTCCGCCTCGGAGATCTCTTCTGACTAGATCCGCTGGCGCGCGGCCATGTGAGACCGACCTTGGCGCCGCGCAATCCGTGGCATGACCGGACGTTCGATTCTCAAGATCCCCCGAAAGTCTCATTTTTTGTCCTCGCCGGACGCCGCCTTCCACGTGTATTGGGTGGCGCCTAGCCACTCTGGGTGGGGTGTCGTTTGGTGGGGTGAGTTCGCTCACAGTGGGTGAAAACCCTAGTGAGACGGAGAAATACACATGAGTGACCTTGCCACGACTGTGACTGTGATTGATGCCTGCGGTGCCTCTGGCGTGGCCGTTCTTCTTTGGAGCGATCCCGGCCTTGGTAAGTCGTCGCTGGTGCGGGGGTTGGCGGCAGCGCAAGGGTTGCCGTGCGAGGTTGTGCTGGGGTCGATTCGGGAACCGGCTGATGTTGCTGGCCTGCCTGTGGTTCGAGGTGATGGGTCGGTGGTGTTGTCGCCGCCGTCTTGGGCTGTTCGGCTCGCCGATGCTGCGGCTGGTTATGTGTTGCTGGATGAGTTGAGTACCTGCCCGCCTGCGGTCCAAGCTGCGCTGTTGGCGGTGGCGCTGGATCGTGTTGTTGGTGATCTGGCGCTGCCTTCGGGGGTGCGGGTGCTTGCCGCTGCGAATCCTGCGGATCGGGCCGCTGATGGGTGGGAGCTTTCCCCGCCGCTGGCCAACCGGTTTTGTCATGTGAGCTTCACTCCTTCGGTTGATGAGTGGCTTGATGGCATGACGGTGGGTTGGTCGGCCCCGCCTGCTTCTCGGGCCATCACTGCTGACCCGGTCAGGGTTGCTGCGGTCAAGGCGTTGGTTACGGGCTTCATCCGGCACATGCCAGAGCACCTACACGCCTTCCCGGTGGCTGCCGCCGCATCGGGTGGCGCGTGGCCTTCGCGCCGGACCTGGGCGATGCTGTCCGCTGCCCTGGCCAACGTGCGCGATGAGGATGCTGCCGCTCGCCAGGCCATCACCTTTGGTCTTGTCGGCGAGGGTGTTGGGGTCGAGTTCTTGACCTGGTGCGCGGCGGCTGACCTTCCCGATCCGGCTGCGGTTGTGGATGATCCCTCGCTGATGGATTGGGATGGGCGCCCGGATCGGGTGTGGGCAGTGTTGTCGTCGGTTGTTGGTTGGGCTGCCTCTCAGGGCACCGTTTCGGCGTGGCAGTCGGCTTGGCGTCCGCTGTTGGCTGCGGCTGATGGGGGATCGGTTGATGTTGCTGCTGCTGCGGCGCGCCCGTTGAGTTTGTGTCGTCCGGCTTCGGCGAGGGTTCCGGCTGCGGTGCGAACGCGGTTTGCTCCGGTGTTGGCTGCGGCTGGTTTGGGGACTGCGGCATGAGTGAGCTTGTGCGGGCTTTGCGGCCTGATGAGTGGGAGGCGTTTCGTCTGGCCCGGCTGGTGGCTGCTGAATGGCAGCCCTACCTGATGCACGCCATGTTTGCGGTTCAGCCGGTGGCCGCGCCTGGTTTGGGGACGTTCGCGGTGGATGGTGAGTGGCGGCTCTACCTCGATCCTGCCCGGCTGGTTGGCCCGGATCGTTGGCTGACTCCTTTGGCTGCGGGGGTGCTGTTGCATGAGATTGGCCACCTGATTCGAGACCATGCTGGTCGTGCTGCTCAACTGCCGCTTCCTCGTCACAGGTTGGCGTGGAACTTGGCCGGTGATGCCGAAATCAACGACGACTTGATTGCCGCGTCAGTTCCGCTGCCGGTGGGTGTGGTCACTCCTGACGCGCTGGGGTGTGAGGACGGCGACCTGGCGGAGGTCTATTACCGTGCGCTGACTGCGCGGCGTGACTTGCCAGATGACGGCGGGGACGGGTGCGGTTCTGGTTCGGGGTGTGCTGCGGTGCGGGGTGAGCTTCCTGCCGGTGTCGGCCTGGGTGAGGGTGTTGGTGTCCCTGTTGATCCGGCTGCGGGTGACATGGTGCGCCGCCGCGTGGCTGCTGCGGTGCGCGAAGCGTTGGAGGGTGTTGGGCGGGGCAGCGTGCCTGCTGGGATGGCTCGATGGGCGCAAGGGGTGCTGGCACCTCCGGTGATCGGTTGGGATCGGTTGTTGGCCTCAGCGATTCGCCGGGGGATCGGGGACCGTGCTGGTCGAGTCAACTACACCTATCGGCGTCCTTCTCGGCGTCAGGTTCCGGGGATCGTGCGTCCGGCGATGCGCGCTCCGCTGGTTCGGGTCTCGGTGGTGGTGGATACCTCGGGGTCTATGAGTCAGTCCGACCTGGATGCGGCGATGGGTGAGGTTGGCGGTGTGCTGCGGTCCTCCGGCGTTGCTCGCGATGGTTTGAGGTTGGTGAGTTGTGATGCTGCTGCCGCGACTTCGCGGCGGGTGCGGCAGGTTTCCTCGGTCGAGTTGGTTGGTGGTGGCGGCACCGATATGCGGGTGGGGATCGCGGCTGCCGAGTCCGACCGGCCTGCCCCTGATGTGGTGATTGTGCTCACCGATGGGGATACCCCTTGGCCGGATGCCCCGGGCCGTGCCCACCTGATCTGTGCGGTGATTAGCAGGCAGGAGCCGGACGATACCCCTGAGTGGGCGACCACTGTTCATATCCCGGTGGGGCGGTTGGCAGCATGAGGCGGCTGGGTGCTGGTTTGGTCGGTCATGCGCGGCGACTGCTGGTGGGGACAGAACTGAGTGTGGATGATGCGCTCGCGGTTGCTGCTGGCGAAGTGAGCAATCCCGGCATTGCGGCCTCGGCCTTGCGTGATGGTTGGGCCGCTGCGGAGCAAGCCGGGGTTGGGGGCCGGTCCAAGTGAGCGCGGAGTGGTTTGAGTTGGGTCAACGGCTCCATGCCGCTACGTCGGGACGGTTGGTTCCTCGGCTGCGCCATGCGCCGCTGCTGGCGGGGGCTAAGCCGGTCGCGGTTCGTGCCACCGAGCAAGGCGGTGTTGTGCGGGTCAGCGCTGCTGCTCCTGGTGGTCAGCCTGGTAGCGGCCAAGGGCTGGATGGCCTGGCCTTATTGGCCGGGCTTGGGGTGAGCCTGGACGAGCCGGAACCGGCCACCTTGGTAACTGATGATCCGGGCACGCTGCGAACGCTCCTGGGGTTGGCTCGCACTGTCGCTGTGGGGTGTGCTGCTGATGCGGTTGCCGGGCATATCGCCTGGTGGGCTGATCGCGCCGACTTCCCCGGTGGCGGTGCCGTGGCTGATGTGGTCGCCGGGTGTCGCGCGCGCTGGATCAGTGGGCAAGCGCCTAAGGCCGAATATGGGGCTGCGCTCTGGCGTGATCGGCTCGGTGTAGGTGATGCCTCGGTGGCAGGCGTGCTCGACGTGTACGCACAGGCCACGGCGGGCGATCCGTTGCGCTTCTTGTCCGACTTGGCCACCGATGATTCGTTCAGCTACGACATGGCCCGCAAAGCGCACTGTGACGGGTGGGATTGGCGTCGCCCCGATCAAACGAGCCGGGCAGCGTGCGGGCTGCGGGGACGTTGTGACGCTGCCGATCTGTACGCGGCAGCGCTGCTGTCTGATCCGTTGTGGCGTGCGCGCAGTGTTCACGCGGGGTCGGTCGTCGTTGGTCGGATAGCTGTCGATGCGCCCGCTACTCAGCGGGTGGTGCCGGTGGCGTGTGCTCGACTCGATGCCCGGCTTAGGGCTGGTGCGGAAGTCCTGTGGTGGCTTGGTGCCCCTGGCGAGGTGCCCGACGCCGATTACACCGGGACGGTTGGTGCCGGGGCGGTTGTTGGTGGCCAGTTGGTGCTCGACGTGAAGACCCCGTTCAACCGGCCAACGTTGAAGGCGGGCGACCTGGTGACGTTGATGCCCGCACCCCCCAGCGTGCACCGCCAGCACCACGGCCAGATGGTCTACCGCAAGTTGCAGTACTCCCGCCGATCCTGGCTCACCAGCGGCACCGCTCCGGCTGTTCGGCGGCGAAGTGTGCCGCTCGATGTGCTGCTGGCCGGTGCCTCCGACGACTGAAAAGGAACAACCCTGATGCGAACCATTCCTGGCACCGGCTCCCCGATTGCCCCCAGCGGCCCAGTAGCGGCCCCTGAGGCCCGTGTGGCCCCGGCCCCGGCTCTTTGCCCGCATCCCAGTTTGGCGACGGGCTGGACAGCCTCAGCGATCATGGACGACCCCACAACCGCCGGGGTGCTGCACTCGGCATGGTCGGGTGACTCTCTGGTGGCCCCAGCCCCTCCGGGTAGTGGCAAGACTCGGCTGGTCGTGCTGCTGGCCGCGTCGCTTGCTGAGCGGGCGAAACTACGGGTCGGGATCGCTGCCCAAACCCGAGATCAAGCCGTCGAGCTGGCGCGTCGCCTTGGTGCGCTGGGCCATCCCGGAATCCTGGCCTGGTCAACCGCACACCCCACGCCAGCCCTGCCAGCACCGGCCCGCTGCGGGAAGGGTGTGCAGGTTCGCTTCCCGTCCTCAGGTGGTGGAGTGATCGTCTCAACGACGGCCCGATGGTTGGTCAGCGATCCATCACGGCTGGCCTGCGACGTGATGATCGTGGATGAGGCCTGGCAAGCCACCTACGCCGATCTAGGTGCGCTGGGTGCTTTCGCTGGGCAGGTGGTGTGCGTGGGTGATCCTGGCCAGATAGATCCGGTCGTAACCGGTCAGGTAAGTCGCTGGCAGGGGTCTCCAACCGCGCCGAACCTGCCCGCACCCGATGCGCTGCTGGCTGCCCACGGTGAGGCAATATCGGTTGTTCGGTTGCGGCATACGTGGCGGCTGGGTCCACAGACCACGGCGTTGATTCAGCCGGTGTTCTATCCCGATCTGCCGTTCACCTCGCGTCGCCCCGATGAGTTCGTGAAGGGTGATGATGGCGACCGGCTGCCAGAGATAGTGGCTCATCGAGTTCGGGTCGCGGGTGGGCCTGGTGATCCGGCGCTGGTGGGGGCCTGCGCCGATCTGGCCCGGGGGTTGTTGGGCCGCGCCATGGTCACGCCGGAGGGCAGCCGGAGCGTGGCAGCCGACGACCTGGCGGTAGTGACTGCTCACGTTGGGCAGGCTGCTGCGGTGCGGGCGCTACTGGCTGATCTGCCGGGGGTGCTGGTTGGGACGGCGAACCAGTTGCAAGGGTTGGAGCGTGCTGCGGTGGTGGCCTTGCATCCGCTAGCCGGTTACCGCGATGTGTCGGGGTTCGGCACCGACCTTGGCCGCGCGTGCGTGATGTTGAGCCGTCACCGCTCCCACCTCGCTTTGGTGGTGGATTCGGCCAGCCGCGACGTGCTTAGCGGATCGGAGCCGACTGCGGCTGCCGGTGCCCATATGCGTCTCCTTGAGGCCCTGGACATGGGCTAGGTGCGAGGGGCTTGGCGGGCAGCCGATGCGGGTGCCTCTGTTCCACCCCGGGAGGGGTGCAGAGGCACCGGAGCTGGGCCGTAGCGTCGGGCGTAGACCGCAGGAAAGGAAATCTCAGCCATGAGCTACGCCAACTTCGACGCCACGGCCAGCCGCTACATCGTGCCCGGCGACCCTGAATGGCCCGTCCAGCTAGCCGCACTCTCCAGCGCCTCAGCGTCTGTCGGGCTGTGGGTTCTTGGCGATGCCCGGCTCAACGAACTGGCCGAGAATGCGGTGGCTGTGACCGGGGCGCGCGCGTCGAGCGGATACGGCGATGTAGTAGCCGCAGAAATGGGCTGCGACCTCGCCGCTTCCGGTTTAACCGTGGTCACCGGCGGCGCCTACGGCATCGATGCTGCCGCGCTACGTGGCGCGCTGGGCGCCGCAGCCGCGCCCCCGGTAGTGATTCAGGCCAGCGGCCTTGATTGCCTCTACCCGGCGGGGCATCGGGATCTGTTTAGGTCCGTGGTTGGACGTGGTGGCCTACTGGTCTCCGAATGCCCTTTCGGGGAGCCCCCAACACGGTTCACCTTCGAGGGCCGGAATCGGTTAGTTGCAGCGCTGAGTAAAGGGGTCGTGCTGGTCGAGGCTGCGGCTCGCAGCGGTGCCCGCAGTGTGATCACCTGGGCAACTGAACTTGGGCGCCCAGTGATGGCCATTCCCGGACCTGTGACCAGCGCGACCTCAGTACTGCCGCACCAGCTCATCCGCTCCGGCGAGGCGGTCATGGTCACCGATGCCCGCGAAGTGATCACGCTCCTTGATCTGCACTGAACCCGCAGCAGGGGCCCGCCGTCTGCGGTGCCTCTGATCCACCCCGGGAGGGGGGCAGAGGCACCGGTAGTTACGCCTAGTGTCGGAGGCGTAATCACCACACCACAAGGGAGAACGCATCACATGACCCAGCCATCCGTTGTAGCCATCGTTTGCCGTGGAGACCTCGACACCGAGCCGACCGAGTCCTACCGCATCATGAGCGCGCCCGCTGACTCGAACACGATCACGATCACCGCCGCTGGGGTTATCCGTGCCAACGCTTGGCCTCGAGAGTCACTGCTCACGCACGCCTACGAAGAGTTGGAGTGCCAGACCGTCGGCGTGCTCGCTGTCTCCGGTGAAGACGGTGAGATCTCCCTCTGGTACGACGACGAGGGCCTTCTTCTCGATGCCCCCCAGGTCAACGAGCTCGCCACCAAGCTCTGCGCCCTTCAAGGCCCGCTTAGGTGTGCCATCTTCGGCAACGTCTTGCTGACTGCCGGACAGGACGCAGCCGGCGACACCCAGCCCCTCACAAGGTCTCAGGTCGAGAAGTTGATGAAGCTGCTCAACGACCTACGCCGCGCACCCATGCCCCAGATCCGCCGCTAACCCCTGTCAGATCGGGGCCGTCAATGACCTATTCCAATAGCAAAGAGAGGAACGAAATGGACCTGGTAGAAATCGCGGTACATCGTGACGGCCGGCCTTGCTCCGAGACCTTGTCAACCCGCAGTTGTCCGAAGCCTCACCGTTACGAGGCCCATCAGCCCGCCTGCTTTGCGCACGCTCTGGGCTGTGCTGCTGAGAACTGGCGCGACGCCCTGCTCGACGGGGCTTCCACCGTAGGGAGTCCAGTGGGCTGGGCCGCCCTGATGCTCATGGAGGGCAGTGTGAACTGCTACTGCGGATCCACCAGGCAGCCCCCGGCCCAGCAACTTGCCCTAGGTCTAGCCCTCACTGTTGCCCTGGCAGACCCGCAGAGCGCCGCGCAGCTCGGCGCGGATAGCCGGCAACTCCTTGCGGCCCCCAACCGGTCTGCCATACTTGCCTAATAGAACGGCGCCTGCCTCAGTGCAGCCCTTCTATCCGCCCGTCTGCTGGGTAGGGGATCCGAAGCGGCGCGGTGATCTGGGTCGGGGGAGTCACGGCGAAGCCGGGACTAACGCTCATTAGTAGCTAATAGCACCACCACACACACGCAACAAATACAGCACAAACGCACCACAGACGCAGCCCGCGAAGCGGGGTGCCAGGCCCTCCCAACGGGGCGCGTCAGCGCCCCGGAGCGCGAAGCGCGAAGCCCGTTGG
>Ga0180732_1000126_pt1 | contig 76137 bp, 106 predicted proteins | sample KR11_01MetaG_FD_148674 | JGI IMG/M metagenome (GOLD analysis project Ga0180732, IMG submission 148674) | Groundwater microbial communities from the Olkiluoto Island deep subsurface site, Finland - KR11_0.1 MetaG | ecosystem: Environmental > Aquatic > Deep subsurface > Groundwater | place... | reverse complement strand
TTCAATCAATCCTGGGTAGGCTGTGACCACTTCTTGCGGAAGATCGACAGGCTCCTGCACTGCCGGTAGAATTCCTCGCGTCCTGAAGAATGAGATTCCGAGAACCGCCGTCTCGCTGGTCGGGGTCTTGGCAAGCTTCTCAAGCAACTGCGTAGCCCATGCCGCCTTCATTTTCTCTGATGTGAATGCAATCAACAGATCGGCATGTTGTTCGTCTGTCCACGTGCCACCGACCACACGAATGCCCTCAAGGATTTCCGTCCATGACTGCGACGGCGGCTTAGGAGGTTCGGGTGGGTCTGGTGTTGGAGGAATCGGTTCGGGGATCGCGGGCGTCGGCGGTAAGACGTTCTCGACTACTGGCACTTCGGGGGGAATTGTGTCCCGCGCACTTACGGTTTCTGCGGCTACATCATCTGACCACTCATAGCCTAACTCCTCACGTGTGTGCATATTCCCAGTTACATCACCGAACTCAACATTGGCAACAGCAGAAATAACCCTGGAACGCATCATAGCCCCAGGATATTTGATCCATACGCTGCGCGTTGCAAGTCCGGCCTTTATGGCATCGTCCATGGTGTACAGCAGTGAGTATGGCCGAGGGTTGCCCTTACGCTTGACAGTGAGTCTGCAACTCGTGGACGTTTCCTCGAATTGTGAGGATTCCAGCAATCCACTGCCCTTGATCATCGACCACATGCATTTGGCCGACGAACAAACACGTCCTCCTTGCACGTATAGTTGTCCAACAGAGTATACGGGAGGAAGGCCAAGTTCCTGGCCGGCCAGCACGCGAACAAAGATCTCTCCTGTTGTTAGGTACCTTTTCTGGCCCTCCTTCAGTAATTCGTAAAAACACTGAGATTGAGCCAGTAGCTCTGACATCTCCCGAAGTGTCTGATAATCCTGCACTGCCTTTGATGCATCCATAAAGACCTCCTTTGAGTGAATACAATATAATACAATTACACGAATTTGTCAAGACAAAAAGTTACTCGATCCTCCTGTAGATCCTGTATTGTGGCCAACCACGCGCTCCTACGCAATCCAGTCCAATGCGGTATAGAGCTCGACCTCCTGACAATTGGAATGTTGCTTCCTTTGGTTTCCATCGAACAACTTTTCGCGTTTCTTCTGTGAATGTATAGCGCACCCATCGGTCGGCTGCAACCCGTGCGATTTCGCCAGGATAAGCATTCAGAACTCCGACCTGTTGCCAGTCGGCAGACGTCACCGGTTACCTCGCTTTCTCGCTGCCTGATGTCGCCAATAAGCAACATCCTCGATCAACCGGACGATCCCTGAGAACTGTGTTCCGTCTGTCCTGTTGCCGCACTGCAAACAATAGCCTATGGTTTGCATGTCCGTCATCCTTCCCTCCCATCCGCAACCGCCGAATATGTGTAGCACAAGTCCGGCAGTTGCAGCATAGCCTTATGCTCCTCAATGCTCATGTCGTTTGTGTTGACCGGCCCGTCCCTGAGCACCCGCAGGCACTCCTCCAGTTTTTCTGTGGCATCACGAAACCGCCGATAATTCCAGTCCATTTGTGACATCAGGCTACCCCTAACAGATTGCACCTGCAGGAAATAAGTTGACCATCACACTTCGGGCATCGCTCCTGCTCGCACCCTGAATGATGAAACCCTCCGATCGCAACTCCGCAGTCAGGACAACGAGCATCAGGCTTGCCTTCAGTGAACGGCACTGCATCATATATCATGCCATCCGATATCGCAGTACTACAGTCACACGACGTAGTCGAGGCGGAGAGCATATTGCGCATACAGAACTTGCAGAAGAAAACCGTCTTCTGGTTCAACTCCCGTAGTTCAACGTCGGGATGCACAAGGTCGAAACTGTCCAGTGCAGACTGGGAGGTATGCATAGCAATCTCGGCAGACTTGAGAGACTTCCTCATGTCATCCTCGAACCTCTGACACTGTTGCACGTTCTCGGCCAACTCCCGTCTCCGCCATATCAACTCCTGTGTCATCACGATCCTCCTACGCATTTGGATCAATCCCACTCAACGCAATTGCAATCCGTTGCTGGCGACCAGCCTCAAACGAATCGAGTGCCGTCCTGTATGATATTCGATTCTCGACGTACAATCTGGCGAAAGCCTTTTTGTCCTCATGGAACCCCGCGACCTGCAGGGCTGCGATCACCCTGTCCAACTCCTCCTCGGTCAATCGTCTCGGTCGAACACGTCCCTTGATCATCGTGTAATCCCCTGGCTTCAAGCCTTCCCCGTCCGTGCGTTCCGCCTGTGCATTCATTGCTATTCCTCCTCTTCGTCAGGGTGAAGCTCGGACTCGATCAGGTCTCCGAGATTGTAGTCCTGTCTCCCCAGGTAGCCATGGTCGTTGCTGGCACACATCTTCAAGGTCGCCAGAAGGTAGGCATCTACTCCGCGCTCGTTGCGCTGTCCTCTCACGGCCTGTTCGATTAACTCAATGGCCTCCTGCAGCTTTTCCTGGGCCTCTTCCAGTGTTGCCAATCGTTCGTTCCTGTCCATCGTCCTATCCTCCTATGGGGCGGGTTTTTGGCCCGCCCCGATCAAGTGGTCAGCTATGCGAAATTCAGGAGACCAAATACGGAGCCATCCTCACGATGCGAAATAGTCAGGTTAAACAGGTCTGCAATCTCCTCCGGCAAGGGCTGGTCGTTCTTGATTGCGGCAATCACGACGTCTTCTGCTCCAATCGTCCTCAAGTCAACGGAAGTGTTATTAATCAAGGTCGGTGCAATCATTGTGAACCTCCGTGCGAGTAGGGTGAGTTGCTCAATTTCAACATATATAAGCTAATACAATGCAGTTAATTTGTCAAGTGTTTTTTAATGGTTCTACAAAGTTTTTTTGACCCGCATCTTTGGGCGGCAGGACTGCCCTCCTGCTACTCGTTTGCCAGGTAGTGAATCACCTTCCTCCCGCTCGTGACGTCCTGTATCACTTCGTCGATCAGCCTCCGATTAGCTTTGACATACTTCCCCAGGGGTAATCGGGTTGTTCGCCAGTATTGCGAGAGTCCTCTGTCGTGTTGCACCCACTTCTTGCGGTCTACATCCGAAATCTTCATCAAATCAGTCATGGTAATAATGCCTCCATCCCTTCCCGCTCGGCAAACCTCCGCAATTCCCGTTCCGCAGTGCTGCCGCCTCCCCAGATTGCGAAGATGTCCTGCAGTTCCATGTGTCGCAATGTTCGGATATTGCATGGCCTCCCTGTTGTCGATTGATGTGACTTGCAGCACCACACTGCTGTCCAATTCGACAACATACATCCCCCTGCCTTGATCCACTGCTCCAGTGTCATCCTCTCCTCCTTCGGCCTGTTCTCGTTTCAGTCTGTGTCTTGAATCCGATCCACTCGCACTTCACCTGAGCAAGTCCTTCCTTGTACATCTTCAGTTTCGTCCCTGCATACATCGACAGGTCGATGATCCGGCCCGGCACCCCTGGCCCTCGATCGTTGATCCTGACTACCACACTCTTACCGTTGTCGACCCGTGTGACCCTGACTATCGTGCCGAAGGGCCATCGTTCGTGAGCCGCCGTCAATCGCCACATGGAGAACACCTCCCCACTTGCTGTCTTTCTCCCATGTCGCTCCTTCCCGTAGAATGATGCAATTCCTCTTTCTTCTGCGATAGAACCTCCGGTGGACAGCAGGATCAAAATCACTGCCCACCTTGTCAACCGCATTACGCTGCCTCCACTCGCCGAGTCTGATGCTTGTCCTTGTTGCCTTCTGATCGTTTTATCATCCCATCACCCGTACCATTCAGCGCCAGTCGTATACGCTCCAAGTCTGCACTGGTAATGCCTTGTTTGGTGATCTTCTGGAAGTGCTCACTCAGTGCATCTTCCGCCCGAGAGTTGAGATTCAGCATCTCGATCCAGTGTATGTGCAATTCTTTTGACTCCAGAAAATACCGCGCACTGGCCTTGTTTGTCCGAGTGAAACCGATATGGTCGTTGTGTTTGGACTTCGAGTCAAACCGGAAATCCACTATGGCTTGTAGAATCACCGCCGCAACCAGCTCCCGATAGGGCCGCGTATCATCATTCATCGGTGGGACTGATGGAGTTGACAGCGGGTCATTATCGTACGCTGATACGTTGACAATATCTGCCGTAGGATAACCCCGCCCTTTCATCGGACGAGCACCGATATGACGACGATTGCCCCTAAGATGATCGCACAACTACCGAAAAACAACACAACCCCCAACCATCCGCCGTTATCCGGCTTGCCTATGATTGCCGATCCCTTGTATTTCATTGACAACCTCCTCACTTGTTGAAGATCGCGCCTAATATACCATGAGTTACAATCGCGGCAGCTATATAACCCAAACCGCGCTCTGTTGGGTCTGTTGCGGCAGGGTGACCAAGGGCACCAGCGCAACCCCAGACCATGAATAATCCGACACATGAAACTATCTTGGCTATCAACAACCTCTTGTTTCCCATGAAGATAACCTCCTCATCTCGAAATGAAAAATTGCCCACCTTCGTGGCGAATGACTTGACGCACTTTCTGCCACAGGCAATTTGTATACAGTCTCGGGAATCCCCACAATGTGACCACCTTGGGGGCATCTGTAGTTATCCCGATCACCGCTGCAGGACGGCCCTCCAGTGTTGCTCGCGCCATAGACAGCTCAATCCGCTCCTCTGGGCCAACCGCAGTGCAATCGCATTGTATCGGCCTGAATGTAATATCAAGCCGACACTGACCTTTGGTTATTTCGTGAGGGTGGTATTTCGTGATCTTGGCCGGGAGTGCTTCGATCTCTCTCTCAAGAGCTCCAGAGTATGGGCCGTCAGCCCCGTAGCGGGTTGCTACCACCGATCCATCGTTACAGAATACCAGAGCAGCCGTGTAGTCTTGCAGTGCTGTCCTGATGCGATCTTTCTCTTTCTTTTCCATCGAATTCTCCTTCCCGGAAGGGGAGTGGCAGTTGCCGCTCCCCAAATCCGTGCGAGCTTACGCCGCCGACATGAGACTGAGCAAACCCTTCTCGACCTTGCTTGTCAGGTCGGCAATCTCCTGATGGATGTCATCGGCCTGCAGGTGCAAAAGCCCCTCATACATCTCCGCCTTCGCGCTGGCCGCCTTGAAAGAGGCGATCTTGTCCGAGAGGGTCTTCGGTCGAGTCTTGGTCTCGCCGCTCAACAACCGCTCGACTTCTTGAGCCGCCAACGCTAAGTCACGTCGCATTTCGTCCTGCATGACGGTGAACAGGTTTTCCCTGGCGTCCTCTGCATCGGCAATTCCGAGGGTAAAATATACCGAATCCGTGCCGAGACTGGCAACAAACTTCGTGATTTTGTCCAGCACCGGATCATGTTCCCGGTGGGTGAAATAGACCCCACCGTTAGGCCGAAGACCGATCGCACCCAGGTCGTGCCGCACGATGTCCAGAAGAAGACTCCTGATGTCGTCTGCATCGTATGCAGTCAAGAATTCCCGGTACGCAGTATCGGTCTTATGTTGGAGGGCGTCGTTGGTTGCAACTATGCTTGTGCTGGCCCGATCGAATGACACCCGGCCCTCCACTGTGTAGCGGGGATCGTCGTCAGTCAATTCCTCAGCCACGACCGCCACTGCTACTCGCTCCTCATTGCAACCACAAGCCCGAACAAACTTGCTGGCCTCCCGAAGTTGTCCGCAGGCTTTTGTGAACGCCACCTTCGGCTTACGATCTTCAATCCGATCGGTCGGCAACCCAAGAGCCTCAAACCGCGCCCGAACTTCGGATATAGGAATGCGCACGTTAGCGATTGACCACCACAACAGACTCCCCAGTGTCGGCAGTTCGCGTGTCTTCTGTCCTGCCCTTACTACGTCGTCGAAACTTGAGACTGTCATCGTCTTGCCCTCCTGAGTGATTATTGAATTACTCCACGCACTCGTTCTGATCAGCATCATAATAGAAGATATTACCGCACAATCCGATCAATTCCGCCTTAGCTTTCTTTTCCTCTTGTGACATGTCCTCGAAATCATCTTCCTTGATGACATCGTAGCAAGCTCGAAGGTCTTCCAATGTATTCTGGAATCGGCAGTAGCTCATGTTCGCCATCTGAAACCTCCAGGGTTGTGCGCCGACCATTGGCGACCGGCGCGTAGGTGAGTATCAACCAACCAGTTCCCATACGGCGCTGCATGTGCAGTCCTGTTGTCCGCAGAGCACTCTATGCACGCGCCGCATGCAGCGCTGCGCTGATGCCGATCGAAGTACTTGAGCATGATGCCATATCTCGGAGAATAGCTCGTCTACGTTATCGACCACATGGGGAACATGGATAGTGCACACGGTGTTGTGGTACGGGTTGCGCAGCGTGTAGCTGTAGGTGTTGCGAGCGTCCCCGTTGCGGCGGCGGAGTGTCACAGGTGTTGCGGTCATTGTCGTATCCTCCGTGAGTGTTGGGGTGAAAGTCTCAATATCCTAATATACAATATAATACTTTGTCAAGAATTTGTCACGTATTATTTTGGGTTCTACAAAGTTTTTTTGAGGCAGGTTGTCAGCCTGTCCCTCTGGGTCACATCGCCGCCACAATGTCGGTCAGTTTGCTGATGTCGCCGTTGCTTGTCGATACGCTGAATGCCGTATCGCACACCGCCTTGAGTGAGTCTTGGTACCCATATGATCCAACCTGGAGGCCAATGACCTTGCAGCCAAGCCGCTGCGTTGTGGCCTTGAACTGCATTGCAAATCCACCCGATACCCGGCAGCAACCGTCCGTGATGAGCACTATGTCCCCGTTCGGTTCCTCGGTTTCAATGATCTTCGCTGCTTCAGTCAATGGCCCTTCGTATTCGGTGCCTCCACCGTAGAAGTGCTGTAAGCACTCGACAAACTCCAAGGGCGTCGGATGTATCCAGGTTTTTCGATCTCCAGTAGACGAAAAACTGATTGCCGAGAATTTGCGCCGCTCTCGTCGTGCCTGAGTGCAGAGCGCAAACGTGATTGCCTTCGCCCACTGGATCTCATCGCCGGCCATTGATCCACTCTCATCAATCACGACCACAAACGGCCCCTTCCCAAGCCTTGGCTTTTCCTGTCGCTCATACTGGAGTAGTGACCGTTCTTGATATTTGGCGTAGAAAACATCCTCAGTGTCTTCGTCGGCCAGCATTGCCAGTTCAGACGATATGACATTCTCGATGTCATTCCCGGCAACTACATTGACCTTGTTCGGCCCGGACATTGGCCGTTTCGATCGCTCTGCAGTAATGACCTCCTTCATCCGTCCTGCCAGTGCAATGATCTTCTTCATTCGATCATCCTTGGTCACTGTGGACATCAGGCTCTTGTTTAGTAGTATCGCCTGCACGATACCCGGTTCATTGCCCCAACCTCCGGCTATGGCCTGCGCCGTATCGATCGCTTCTGTTGTGCTGTTGCAAGACGCAACCATCTTTGCTCTGAGTTTAGCGTCGGTCTGATTACTGATTGCCTTGACCGCGGCATTGCGTTGTCCGGCAGCACTGGCCTGCAGTTCGTCCATGCGTTCCATGATTCCGTCTCGTGTTTCCTCGGACAATTCCACGGCAGGGTTCTCGAACAAGTCCTGAAGCATTTCGCGCTGTTCGTCCAGCTTGTCGGCTTCAGCCGAGTTCTTCAGTGACTCCTTGATCTCCTGACCGTTCTCTGTAATCCACTGATTCAGTCCAAGCGCACCACCTGCGGACAGCATAGGATCGTGCATTGTGGCCTGATGGAGCCTCAGGTAAGCCGACGAGTCCAACATTGCCTTATAGATTCGTGCCCGAGCCGCATCTGGAGGGGGATCAACTACCTCTACCTTGCGTCGGAATAATGCCGAGTATAAATCCGCTCCGACTGTCTTCTGATCTGCGAATGCCTCCGTTAAGACCGGTTGTGTTCCGACCTGGGCCTCCCACCCAAGTCTGTCGATGATGTCTGATGTGATACCGTATTTCTCGTTCACCACAACCCCCTTATGCCGTCATCCCGAAGCAACGGCGAATGATGTTTTTCTGGAGCTCCTGAGTCTTCACGACGAGTTCTGCGATCCTGGCCGATTTGCCAAGCTTGCCCAACTCTTCGATTGCGATCTTAACCTTTGATCCAGCCTCTGCGCCGATCGTAATTTTGTCCCCACCATCAGCCGCATTGAACGCTTCAGCCGCTACTTTTTCTGCGGCCTCAAACAGCTCCAGTGCCTTCTGCCAATTCGGGTCTGCTGCCTGAAGGACAATCCGCTTGACTGCCGGAATCTGTGAAGGCTCGTCCCAAAGCACATGGATAAGCACTTCCAGGTCTTCAGCTTCCACCTGAGTGCGGTTGTCCAACCATGCACTGGCCTGGAGGAGCTTCACTGCATTGTCCAGCCTGCGCCCTGAAGGCTCAATGTTCTCCTGACGCAACTTGCTCCGGATGTCAGCGAATGTCTCGCCAAGGCCTGCGGGCAGCGTCACTGCCTCAATCTCGTCTTGCGCCGTTTCCAGCTCCGCGATCGTGATTACAACTGCCGGAACAGACCTCTTGCCACGTGGTCGATTGATGAGCCATACAAGACCAGGATCGGACAACGGTCCAACTACGAACCGGAACATGATCCGATCATACAGAGCCTTGAGGCTGTCGTCGTCCTGGTCGGGTAACTCGTTGGATGCTGTCAAGCACGTCCGTAGCGGGCATTTCTGAGGTGCACCGTTGTTGTGGTAGATACGCTCGTTTGTGACCGACAAGAGAGCGTTCAAGATCGCGCTTGACCCTTTCCATGCCTCATCCAAGAATGCCACGTCAGCTTCCGGGACTTTACCCTTCGTGATCCGCCTGTGGCTTCCGGTCTTCATCGAAGCCAAGTCCACCGGCCCGAACAGCTCCTCCGGCGTCGTGAATCTGGTCAGCAACCATTCATACCACTGACCACCGATCCTCTGGCAGAATGCGCGAGACAGCTTGCTCTTGCCTGTTCCGGGAGGGCCAAGCAAGAAAGCGTGCTCGCCAACCAAGGCTGCTATTGCAAGGCCCCGTGTGATGTCTTGCCGCTCGATGAACTCTGAGTCAAGTTCTGAAATCAACTTCCGGATCTTCGATTGCATCGTCAACCCTCCTGTGCGACACGTGTCCGATACGATTCTAAAGTCAACTCTTCCGGCATCGTACCAGTTGACTGATTCCATCGCTCTGCTATCCGTTCTGCCTCTATCAATGCCTGTCGGAAATTCGTTGTGAACTTCTCGGATTGCGCTCCGCATCCCGGCCAATTGATTTCGGCTTCGGAGAGAACATTCGCGCCGAACTTTGCTCTCTGTTCTACCGTTATCATGACACCACGCACTTCAGTGGTAATGGTTGCCATCCGGCTAACGATCCCTATTTCGATCTTGGTGTCCATCGTGCACCTCCGTGAGTGTTGGGGTCAAATGTCTCAATTTCCTAATATACAATATAATACCGTTGTATCAATTTGTCAAGCATTATTTTGGGTTCTACAAAGTTTTTTTGCCCGCATCTTTGGGCGGCGGGACTGCCTATTTAAGAGTTACGTCTCTTGTAATCCTGACTTCGGTAAAGGAGGATTGGCAATCTTCTTTCCGTGCATTCGCTGTATCTGGTCGTAAAGTCCTTCTTCTCGCTGCACGTCCGGATGCACGATCGTAACAACGCCTCCTGCAGCCTGCCAGATAAGTGCATGTTCCCTGGCGATTCGACACACCTCGTCGTATGCTTCTTCTTGTGTCACCTTACGCCTCCTTCAGTTCGGTGGTGGGTAGGTATGGTAGCAGCTTGATAAGACACTCAGCACAGACGATCCAATCTGTGAGCGACATACCTCCTGATATTACCTCTGTATGCCAGAATGCCGGGAAGTCCAAGCCTCCCATTGTCAGGTCTTCAAGGTCGGTCTTGCTGTGCTTTTGGATCATCCCGTGCTCAATAGGGCAGAATCCGTGAAGCGCAGCATACCGCATATCCGCTCTGTCAATGCAGGTTCCCTCGACAGGATCGGCGCACAAGTCGCACTGCATCACGCCCTCCCCGGCAGGATGGATTCGATCGGAACATTCCTGCTGCCGAATTTCCCCATATACATCGGCCTGTGCCACTGTGCGTCAGATGATTCGTAATACTCGCCAAGTTCCTTCCGTGCCCAATCGTCGATCTCCTGCAGTGAGACATACTCACACAGGACAGCGGCGAGATTTGCGTTCTCCTGAATACACCACTGTGCCGTGTCACCTGACGGGTCAACTGCCGCGTAATGACGACCAGTAACAAACTCACCCTCCCATTCATAGATATTGCCCCTCAATGGTCGTGGAGCATTGAAGATCAAACACTCCACCGGAATACCCTGCGGCCTTTCGCCAAGCACTTTCTGGACTGTGATCTCATGTCGCATCTGACCCTACTTGTGATTTGCCCTGCCGTGAGTAGATTTTTTTAGCCGGGTTTTGCGGCACCCGGCAGGCCGCGTTACTAAAACAACTCTGCATCTGCGAGCTCGAACGACTCGGCAATCAAAGCCGAATCGAAGCCCGTCAATGACATCATATACCGCGCCGCCATATCCGCCTCGACCTTAGTCACGTGCAGGCGATGCTCGTAGATGCACTCAACGCCAGCGACCAGTTTGCAGTCGCGCTCTGTGATTTCCATCTCTTGCAACATTGTCGTAACCTCCATGAGTGTTGGGGTCGAATGTCTCAATTTCCTAATATACAATATAATACCGTTGTATCAATTTGTCAAGCATTATTTTGGGTTTGGCAAAAATAAATTGACGCAAACCAAAGGGGCCACTGAACGTCCAGTGACCCCCCTGGCACCAAGGCGGTTTTCTGTAGAAGCCGCCCCAAACTCGAATAACCGATCTATGTCCCTCGCTGCTCCTTCAATGCCCGCATAAGAGCCGCAAAAACATTTGTGCTCTCAATCTCTTCTATGCCGTCTATGGCCGCATCACTCACGGTCTGTTTCTTTGCAAGTGTCTCCACGATTGTCTCGTCTATCGTGTTCTCCCCCACCATACTCCAGATATTTACGGCATCTCGCTGTCCAATCCTATGCACCCGGTTGGCGGCGTGCTCCATCGCCGCTGGTGTCCACGGGAACTCCAGGAAAAAGACATTACTGGCCGCCGTCAGAGTTATCCCAAGACCCCCAGCTTTAAATGAGCACACAATCAAAAGGCACTCTGGATCGGACTGAAACCGGTCAATGTTCGCCTGTCGTTCATCCCGATCGCTATTGCCCGTAACTGCCGCACACCCTACAAATGCTTTGCGAATCGACTCCACTGTGGCGATATGATCGCCGAAAACCACGAGTTTCTGGCCGGTATCTATCATATCCGTGACCCACTCCACAGCCGCCTTCGTCTTGCCCTTGGCCGTTACCTGCCGCAACACTCCAATCAACACGAGCGTTTTCGCCTTCGCCGCCCTCTCCTCTGCACTGGCCCGGTGTTGGGCAATGAGTCGTTGTTGTTCGACCTTTGAGAACAATGCGATCGACGCCAAGAATTTCGCATCCTCTATTGCTCTCTGTCCGATCCACTGTATTACATCCGCCTCGGCCTTGCGATACTCTCTCCTGTTGTCGATCTCAACCGGTAGCGTTGTGTAGGTCTTTGGCGGTAGTTCAGTCAGCACTTGCTCTTTTGTCCTGCGCACCATGCAGATCTTTTGTAGTCGTTGGTGCAATTCGGCCAGATTCGACGCTCCGTCAACACGCCAACCCCACCTATCCTTGTAAGCAGCACAGAACTTCTGAGTATATGATGCCCAATTGCCGAACTCAGAAAACTTGCCCAAGAAGGTGAGTTGACTGATCAACTCCACTGGTCTGTTGGTGATCGGCGTCCCGGTCAACGCTAACCGCACTGGCACCCGGTCGGCCAACTTCAGACAGGCTTTTGTTCTCTGCGATTTGGCCTTGATGTATTGTGATTCGTCCGCGATAATTGCCGCCCACTTGTGGTCTATGAGAATCCTATATAACTTATGCAAAAGGTCATAATTGACAATCACAATATCCGTATCTAAACACGGAAACTCCCCGGCTTGTATGATAGACACACTGCGCCCGGCCACATGCCGGCACTCGCGCGCCCAATTGTATTTCAGTCCTGCCGGACAAATCACCAATGCAGGATAGGCATTCAGGTGTTCGATTGTTGCAAGAGCCTGAATCGTCTTGCCAAGTCCTGGCTCATCTGCAATAAGGCACCGCTTGACCATTACTGCATAGGCAACTCCGGCCTTCTGAAACGGATACAAGGCTCGCCTCAGTCCCGGTATGTCAATCTCTGCCTCCGTCCCTGTTGATGCAGTCAGGAGATTACTGGCCTGAGTCGTTATCCGTGCCGCTTCTTGAAGAATCCCGTCCTCTGCCATAAATTTATGCGTTACCGCAAAAATTGGCAACAGAGTCATAGCCGCCGCCGTATCCGGTATGTGCCAGGTTTTACTGGCAGGGACAAACTTACGTCCCGGTATCTCTCGAACCGCCTGCACTACATCAGCAGAGTAGGGGAACGAAACCAGATATCCACCACCTGGAGCTCTTATGATGTTTCGTGACGCAACCATCATTACCTCCTGTCAATACATACAATATAATACCATACGTGCATAGTGTCAAGCTTTTTCTTCGGTGGATGTCCAATAGAAATGCCTTGACAATCAAGCCAATTAGTAATATATTGAGATACGGACACAGGGGAAGGAAGGCGAAGTTCATGGATACAAGTAGTTGGCTTAACCCGCGAGAGGCAGGCAAACTCCTCGGGGTGACATATCAGACAGCATACAACTGGGTCAATGCGGGTAAATTTCCCGGTGCAGTCTTCAGTTCCAAAACCCGACGATGGTTGATTCCGTTGGCTGACGTGTGCGCTAAGGCTGGTCGAGAGATAGCAATGCCAGAAGTTTTGGGGATCAGACTCACGCGAGGGAGAAAACCAACAGGACAACACATTCTGAAGGTGCCCGTCCCTAAGCAGACCATAGCCAAACTCGAAGCACAATCAGTTCCCGGCATGAGTATGACTGCAATCGCTCGAAAGATACTGATCCAACATGCGTGATATTGCCGCTATCCCGGTGAACATCGAGACGTATCAGGGGTGCTACGTTGAGACTGCGAGTCATCGGGGTAGTGGCGACAAACGTGGAAAATGCTGGCAGCAGGCAAGTCCCTAAGTCGCCCTTTGCGCGTCTCAATCGGGAGATCCGGGTCGAGGATCGGCCCTTGCCTCCAGAACATTACCTGCCATCCGACGCCACAACAAATTGAAAGGAGCTTGACATGGATTTCCTCTTTATTGTATTGCTTACCCTGTCCAATTGTCAACCCACTCAATACATCCCGCTGAGTGGTAACTTGCTTCCGCGATCTTCTTGGTTGGAGGAAGACTATCTTTGGGAGTACGGAGCAGGGAAAGCATTGTCTACCAAGAAGGCAATCCTCATCGAAAACCGAAAAGAGCTGGAATTATACCTCAGCGGAACCGACTTGCAGAACAGTGAAGCATTGGTTGTAGATATAGCAAAAAGCAAGGTCTACCGGATCGAACAAGAGCCAATCATCATAACGGAAACCAAGGAGGTCAAAACAGAAAAGATAGAGGGATATAAGTGGAAATTGCAAACACAGTCCGCTAAGCAGGATATTACCAAGTAGGTTCAATCCCCGTCACCTGATCGTAGACGTGTTGCAGTCGCTTCTCAATCTTCTTCGTCGCAAACTTTCGCTTATATCTGCTCAGTGCTGTTCTCCGTAGCCGATCGCGCAGGAATCCATCTCCGACAACCCGCGAGATAGCTCCTCTCAAGCTGGCCGGATTCCCTGGCGGAACAAGAAATCCCGTTTCGTTATTGACAACCAAGTCTCTCGGCCCTCCCATGTCTGTTGAGATTACAGGACAGCCACAAGCCTGAGCCTCTACAAGCACCCGCCCGTATTGCTCAATCCATCCCGGTGTCGGTAAGGACGGGAGGATAAGAACATCAGCGGCCATGTAATACGGTATCAGCTCCTCCGGCGTGCTCAAATGCTGAATCCAACAAGACCAGTCGGGAGGATTGTAACTCTCTTGTGCCCCAATCAGGAGCCATGTCACATCAAGCCCTCGAATCGCATCCTCAGCAATCTTCAACCCCTTCGCCCAGCTCAGTCGTCCCACATAGAGCACCATCGGCCTGTCTGGTAAGTCAAGAGACCGGCGCAGAGCAATGCGCTTCTCTTCATCAGTCGGCGTAAAAGTCGGCTTGAAACACGCCGGGGTCGTCCATATTGGACAGTCTATGATTTTTCCTGCTGGCACTCCCTCGATCATCAGGCAGTCCACCACCGACCGGGATGTTGCCACGAGCCGCACGGCGTGTTTCTGGATGATCTCTTTATTTTCCAGAGCATGCCCGACATACTGGGAGTTGAATGGGACGTTTTCATTGACGTAGCACACCACCCGCCGATGTCCTACACGGCAAGCATTGGCCCCGAATGTGTAGTAGTCCAAGCACTGGATGATGTCATATGACAGGATTTCATTACGCCACTCATCAGTAATCGGGACATCGCCGTATGTGAGAGGAAACTGAAACAAGCCGTCTGAGGCTATGCGCATGGTGGATGCATCCTCTTCTCATGGTCGTCAAGGGATTGTTCGTCCAGTGCTTGTTCCAGAAGTTGCCGCAATAACTTACTCAGGGACACACCGCGACGCGCCGCCAGCAAATCGGCATGCTTGAATAACTCCCAAGAGACCGTCATTGAAACAGTCGGCAACTCTCTCCGCTGACAATGAAATGCCCCTTCTTCGTTCTCTGGTCGTCTCACCCTACCAGTCCCCGCCTTTCCAGGTGCGCTTTACTATCCGCCGTCGTGCCATCTTCGATCGTTCGTCCCAGAACTCCTCGGTCTTCAGGTCTACAGGCAATACCAGCCCTTTCATTGCTTCCGGCAGTTCTGAATGGAATGGTCTCAACCGTTGCTCCTTCAGTGTGTGTTCCGGGTCAATCTGAGACTGAAACTCCCATGATCTCGCGTAGTCATTGGGATCGGCGATCAGGTTATAGTAGAGGATCGCCTTGTCATAGAGCCTTTTGTTCGATCGCGCCCACTCCAGATGAGCATACCAGATGTCATTGCATATCCGGTATTGGTGTGGCTCCGCGGTCTCGTACTCCGAGGAGTGAAGTCCTATGTAGTGCGAGTTGCGCAGGTATTTGAGCCTGGGGTGATTCCGCAGCAAGACGATCTTCCCATGCAACGCCTGCCTACCCCACCTATCCACCGCAATCGTCTTGTGCAACTCACTGCACCCAGGCTCGCCCCATCGTAGGTCTTGCACCCAATCCAGGCTGCCAACAAACCTGTGACAGCAGAACCACCATCCACCGTAACTTCGCTCCTCGATCAGTGTTCGTATTCGTTCCTCCTGACCCTCGTAGAGAATTTCGTCCGCGTCCCATCGGAGAATGACATCCGCCCCGCCTCCCTTACAGGCGTTCAGTCCGATGTTGCGCAGCATATCTTCCGGCGTGTCGGGGTCGGCAAAACCCCCGCCGTTCTTGCCGGGCACATACAAAAGCCGCACCTTGTCAGACGTGGCCTTGGCAATCTCCGGAGTTCCGTCCGTAGACCCATTGTCCACCACGAAGATTTCGTCACAGACGGATTCGATTGACTTCAGTGCATACGGCAGCAATACCGCCTCATTGCGGACTATCAGGTATGCGCAGACTCGCATACGGTGCTCCTCTCTCGGTTCAGGTCAAAAGTGGGATTGATGTGGCGCAACCCGGTGCTTGACTATCCGTTTCCGTGTAGCGTGCACAATGATGCCTGCCGGTGTTGTTGCACGCGATTGATACATTGATGTTGCTCCGACTTGTCGCACTACCAATGTGTCCCCTGTGACAGACGTGATGGCCGGTGCAGTAAAATCGAAAGGTTCGTCTTGCCCACATCCGGCCCAAACCCAGAGCAGAGTCAAGACCGCCACACAGCCTATCCCAGCGCGTCGATCTCTGCGGACTATCAGGTATGCGCAGACTCGCATGTTATGCTCCTTTTTTTGAGTAGATACGCTCTTGTAGATCCAAGTTGATGCGTAGGCCCAAAGAACAACTTTCGGATCACCCATCGTATAGCAGGCCGAATGCCGTAGCGTTTATGCCATAACCCCCACCATACAGGTATTTTGATGTCGACTGCCTCTATTACTATAAAACCTGATTTATGTATGAGTTGCAGTAATCTGTCATATGCATGCTCAACTGTATGTGCTGGCCCCCAATCCATCTGGAAACCGGAGGGTGTAGTCAGTAATAGGATGCCATCATCGCTCAGCGTGTCTTTGATTCGGCGCAATAGGGACAACGGGTTCCATATATGCTCCAGGACTTCCATGCAAAATACTACCATGAAATGACCACATGGCCATATTGCATCACTATCCAAATCGCCATGCGTACTCAAGACCGGCAGTCTAAACGCCTTGCGCATATAAGTTGCTGCAACCGTTTCATCTCCAATGTCGAGCACGCAGTCAACAGAAAATGGCCAGTATCTTCGCGCAAGTGCGAATGTTTGCGGATAGCGATAGAGTGCCTCTACAGAGTTTACGGTGCCCATTTCTGGGTTGACATACATTGAGTTTACTATTGGTCGATAAAACATCAGTTAATGCTCCTCATCGTGAATTGCACCTCGGACAGCACTGTCAGTAATAGACAGAATCCTATCAGAATGCACACAACCTGAATGCATAGATTCACTGCGAAGCATAGAGACGATCTATTGATCACAATTTGCTCCTCTCTCAGTTGAGGGTCAGGTCAGGCGTTGGATCGCGATAGAGTTCATATTCCAGGACAATCGGTTTGTCTTGCAGATTGGCATGGCGAATCCGGCACTTAACTATCCGTTTCCATGTAGTGTGTACAACAAAAAACGCTTCTTGGCCGCGAAGGATTTCTGCATGGGTAATTGCAGGTGGAATATCCTTGATGCCTGACAGCGTTGTTGCGCTTGATTGATGTAGTGATGTTGCTCCGGATTGTCGCACTTTCAGTGTGTCCCCTGTGGGGAATGAGGCGGAGAACGAAATGTCGTAGGCGCTTACCTGCGGTTGCTCATCAGAAGATAAGCCAAACTCGAAGTTGTAGTACTTGACAACCCGGTCTCGGATGTCTGTTGCGTTCATCCTAACGCTTACCAGTCTGTGTTCAGGTGCATAGTCGAACGTTTCGTCTTGCCCGCATCCAACTAAGACCCAGAACAGAGTCAAGACTGCCGCGTAACCTATCCCAGCGTGTCGATCTCTCGTTGCAAGCATTTCCTTCTCCCCGGATCGGTGGTATTGCTTAGAAGCCGTGCAAGAGCCGCTTCTCGTGATGTTACCTGATCCCCTGAATCTCTCCCTTCAGGTGTTGGATTTTCAGTCGGGCCTGTTCCTTCAGGTCCGAGTTGATTGCCTCGTTGTAGTCGCGTTCTGCGTCTCGAAGTTCGGCCCTCAAGCGCAGCAATTGCTCCATCGCTTCCGCCTGGTTCTTGATCTGCCCCCACGATGCCATCGGTAATGTCCTCCATGTCAACCTCCTGTTCCTCAAACGTCAAACGTCAAACTGCTTGTAGAACCTGCTCACCGCTTGCATATACGGCAATGGCTTAAACCTGTCCCGGCAATTTCCGGAATTGTACGCGTCAGCTATCTCCAGGACTGTCTGCGCGTGTTGCCTGCCGAATATCCGGTCATTCAGGTACTCTACCACCCACCGTACTGCCTCCCTATCCTGCCCCAGAATGGATGGTATCCCCTTGTATCCAAGTTCACAGGCCAACGGGAACATGATTTGAAACGCCGAGTAGCTCATAGCAGCCGCTACCCCGAACTTGACATACCGCTCCCGCTGCTCTTCGTTGTAGTATCGCCCACCCGGACAATAGGCCCGTTCTCGTCGTGGTTCGGTCAGTGTCCCATAAGCAGATTCCCTCATGAGAATTGCCTTGAGCAAGGGCACTGCCTTAACCCCAATTGGCACCCGCACACGAGGAGCCCACTCGGTTACGATTGAATCAAGGTTTTCTCTGCGTCCCATGTCTGCCCTCCTATATCCCGAGCTGTTCCAGGTCGACAACAAACCGCGCCTCACTGAATGCCCCTGCCCGATAAATGGCCGCCTCTGCAAGCGCAATTCGTTCCGCGTCTGGCAGTGTCGCTATATCCTCTGTCCTGCCGATCAGCTCAGCAGGCGTATTCCACAGAAAACCGGTCTTGCCATCCTTCACAATCTCCGGTTGTCCTCCGAGGTTGATTACGACCGGAATGCACCCTGCGGACATTGCCTCTACTGTCGCAATCCCGAAGTGCTCATAACTGCCCGGATCGCTCTCCCCATAGCCTGTCGCGTGCCAGAATATGATTGCCTCCCTCGTGATACCCATGATCTCGTCAGACGTGCAGTTCAGATGGAACTTGACGCTTGTATCAAGAGCATCCCCGGCCTTTTGTTTGATCGCGTCAAGGTATTTCATATGATGCGGATTCTCGGTCTTGACTGAGCCGCACAAATGCAACACCCATCCGGCTTTAGGAAGATCAGAACCAAGAAACGCCTCAACAAGCACGTCCTGCTTCTTCGAGTGCTCAGCCGGAAAGAACCGCCCGATACTCACGATACTCTGAGTCTTCCTCGTCACGTCGTCACATCCGAACAACCGAACCGGTGGATAGATCACGATACTATCTCGCCCCCACCGATCCCGGATATGACCCTGAGTAAACTGTGAATTGGCGACCAATGTGTCATAGGAGTTGAGCCACATCGCAACCTGTCCCTTGCCGATCGCGTGAGGAAACATCACCCAGAACAGATTGCGCTCTCTACCTATGCCCGGCTTGTCGGATGCCCACTCGCAATTCATAAACACATCTGGTTGCTCATCCGGCACAGCCTGAGCCAAGTCCACCGCGAACAGATCAATACCCAACCTCTCGGCAATCCGATCTCTCAATACCGTAGATTCTCCCTGCGCCAGTATCGACGTCTGATACCTGCCCATATACGCCCGTGCCAACGTGCCGACAGTTCGCTCCCCACCACCCGCAGTGTTCAGGAAGTCATCTCGGAGCAACATCCTCCGCGGTCGGAATCGGTGCATCGGAGTTGTGAACGTGAAAAGGTTGTTCGATATTTTTGTATCCCATCGCTTCTTGAACTTCACCATATTTGCCGTGAAGTATTCCGACGTTGTGCGCTCCTTGGCGAATGAAGCCGATCCATGATGATAGACAACGGCCTTGTGAGCATAAACCGTTTTGTGGCCTGCATCTTTTGCGCGTAGACACAGATCGGTATCCTCAAAATAGGCTTGCTCAAATTGCTCATCGAAGCCGTGCAGCTCGTCAAACACGGATCGCCGGATACACAGACATGCCCCCGTTACTGCATCGGTCACACGGTCATGCATCACTGCCGGCAGGTCTTTCACCTGGCCCATGAAAGGATGGGTGCAGTAGTGTTCCCCTGGTTGATTGATCGCAATCCCACAGTGCTGTATTTTTTCATCAGGCGTCAATAGCCTGGCTCCGGTTATTCCCACTTCAGGACTTGCCTCCAGCGGCACAAGCAACTCTCTCAACCATCCCGGCGTCGCCTTGGTGTCGTCATTCAGAAATAGCAGATACTCCCCTCTGGCCTTCTTCGCGGCGAGATTGTTAAAGGCGGCGAATGAAAACCGGTCTGTATTGTGCCATACCAAGCAGTCGAATGTCCACTGCATAGCCCTCATTGCATCAAGGGTTTTCGGCAGTTTGGAATTGCTCACAATAATGACCTCGAACGGGGCATCTTCGGTCTGTTGCTGTTGCAGGCTCGTGAGGCAGGGATTCAGGCAGTCCAGGTTGTCACCGGAGAGAATGATGATGCTCGTGAGGCGCGGATGCACCATGGGTAACACGGGCAGCATCCCCTTGGTTCCATTCACCCATGTTGTGCCACCGCTTGTTACTGCCATGACCGGCTTTCGTATTGCAGGTGCCGATGTGGTCGGAATTGCTCCTTGTGCGGTCGTGAGTCTCAAACAAGCATCCCCGTTCTTGTCAACCTCCATATGCCAAACTGCATCAAGAGGAGCGCCTGGAACATCAATTGTCAATCGGGACATACGGAATCCTTTCTCGGGAGAATGCAAGACAGGAATGCTTTTGTTATGAAAGATAATTCTTTTGTTGCATACTGTCAAGCGTTTTCTCAGTATGCCCGTGCGCTTCGCAGCACCACGGTCGTCGTGCCCTTTCCTGCGTCGTGTCGTATCTCCCGAATGTAGCCAATCTGTGCAAAGATCCGGCCATATTCTTGGCTCAGAGGAAACAACTGCTCACTCACGACAGACGCCCGGTATAGGGTATTCGCCGATGTCAGAAATGACAGGTAAGGCAGGAACAACCCCGTAACTGTCAGAACGTAAGCTGGGTCTGCATATGTTCGCACAAGTCGTTTAGCCCAATCCTTGGCAAGCCGATAGTCGAGGAACTTGTTCTGTTGCACAGGGAATGGTCTGCGTCCGTATTTTGCAATAGATGGATTGTCAAAGTGGGATTGTTTGCTCTGCTCATCCGCCGCCAGTTCCATGCCGGGACATGTGATTTCGATCTTGTCACCCTCCAGAAATGTCGCCGTCCAATCGCGATCCACAGTGCCCGTAGTCGGGATCTGGAACTTCAAAAACACCTGCCTATTGCCTACAGCGTACTGGGTATCGTTTGTTTTGGGTGCAACCCATGCCTTTAGTGGCTCGTATATCGTCCACGACATAGATGCATTGACGGTGATAGTGTTCGTCGCAGGATTAATGACAGTGACCCTGGCCTCGCTCTGTTCGGTCCCAACCATCAGTCCGACACTCAAGTCATCGACAGAACTGACAGTTAAATAGGTGTTAGGACTATCCATCGTCGCCGATGTCACATAAGCAACCCCCTCATCTGACCACGTAGAGGGATCGTGGTTTTGGTCATCGATATTATTGCGCTTGATCACGTAGGCAGGATCGTCCGCATTGAATGCCTGCCCGAATCCTCCTCCGTATGTGCCCCCTGGTTGTAATGTCACCGTGTTTGTGTCACTGTCCACAGTCAGGATTTGCCGGATGATGTCCGACCCGTCGTTCCGGTTTTTCATAACCATGTAGTCAAGCGAATGAATGCCGTTCTCGTTGTCTGCTCCACCATATACCGAACCAAGCACAATCCCTGTCGTCTGGTTCGTTGTTATACTAATCGCCAGTCGCGTCGTAATGACAGGATCATACACAAGCCATGCGAATTTAGGACACGCAGTATCAGTGCCGGCAATCATGCTGCCGGATCTTGTGCATCTGAGTAACAGCGATTGTGTCCGCGTATCCCTGGTATCCACATACATCGGTGCGAACATTGGCTGTTCCATCGCATTTCCGCTTGCATCCGTATAGGTGCCTGACGGTCGCGCCTTCAGCGTATTCTGTGCTGTTGCCTGCTTGAATGTCACACGATAAGGCGTAACCTCCGCGATATTGTAGACCTCATCCCATCCGAAGTTTTTGTCAATATCATAGACTCGATTCCGGGTTGCATCATTGATGAAGATGTAGTCAGGTGTGTCCAACGGCGGCCTCGGGACGCAAAAGAAGTCACCATCCGTCTCGTAACCCATAACATAGTCCGCCTTCTGCACAAGCAGCTCAAGGGCATCCCACACCTTCAAGCCTGAGAAATCCGCAAGCTCCACGCGGCTCGATCGGTAGATGTCGTATTTCCAGAGATAGAATTTCCCGGATGGAGCTACGGATTGAGTCTCTGCAGTCCATCCCGGCGCAGATATGCCATAAATGATATTGGCCGTCTGTGTATTCCCATCTATGGTCATATTGGAGGCAAGCATCATCTCATCATCCACGATCGGATATCCATCATTCAATAGGACTACGTCATCGCTTGTTTCTGGAGGCCCCGTCACATGAATGGTATATTGATAAAGCCGACAGCTTCCCACCTCCACAAAGAAGGTATTCCATTCGCCCGTTGATAGGTTCAGGTCTGGCACCAATCCCCGAAGTGGCCGATCGGAATAGTGCTTCACGGCAATGGCATTAGCCGCACCTGCCGCCGAATGTGTTCCAAATTGAAATGCCGTAGACGTACCAACCTTATCACGCTGCAATGTAATAACATGTAGTCCTGTGCCATTATCGCTTTGACCTGCTGCATTGTAAGCAAGCTCCAGGAATGTCCTATAAATAGATGTTGCGTCCAGTGTGCTATTGTAGTAAAGCCAACGCGTACCTGTTACCACATCCACTCTGGTCAAGTATGTATAACTCTCCGTGGGTGTTAGATTATCCACCCAGGCCACAGAACCGATCATTATATCGTCACCATCCACCGCAACCCCGCAAGTCGGCTGATGCTGGTATCCAGACCCATCTTGCCAATTACTGATAAGTGTTGCTGGTGCTGCCCCAGTGCCCACGTCATAGGCTTTGATGCTTATTTCAGTCTTGCCATCGGTACCAAGGTTGTGTGTCGCAAACACAATCACTCCCACCGTGCTTCCTGCGTCCTGATAGACGCAAAATCCCTGTTGCCCCATTGACCATCGCACAGCCAGTGATTCAGTCCCTGTTCCTCGTGCAAAAGACAAATATGGCGACTCGCTATTGAGAAGAGGCAAGGTACCATCATTCCACTCTGTCGTATCCGTCCAAATCCCAGCAAGATTCTCATAATAAACGCTTGCCAGTCCATCGACCGAGACTATTCGTTGTGCAAATGGGACACACAAATTTTCTCCAGTATTTACACTTACCCCTTGGCCAAGTCTTCGCTGAGTTGTCCAGATTGCACCACTCCTCTGGCAAAACTCGCCAGTCCACACAGAACTAATAGTTGTTACAGCGACCACCTTCGTTCCAGCATCAGCATCGACCGAGAAAATGACCATCGACACAGTAGAAGATGATGTACTCTGGTTTGCCCATGCAACTCCCCAAATTGGCTTACTTGCATGTCTGCTGTTATACCAGAGCCGCCTGACATAAACACCCGTTCCTAATTCAGATACCGCCGCCGTCATCCTTGTATATGTATCCGTCGCCGGGTTGTATTCGTAGATGTGCTCGTCGCACCCCAGATACAGTCGATTCCCATTCCCTCCATTCGCCCACAACGTTGCCCTGGTCGTGTAACCTTTTCTCAGCCATGCGGTGCCATCCCACTCAGGAGGTCGCCCGAAGGAGGAGCACGTCCTATTGCCATCATATGTTGCGATGTCAATTTTTGCGGGTAGCACAAATGTTGACGGCAGTGATTCCCCATGTGTGACCTTCAGGAGTTCCTTGATCAAAAACACAATGGAACGATTTGAATACCATCCCTGTCCATCTTTGACAGATTCGGCAGACTCTTCCATCAGTGCCCTTGCGAGTCCAACAACCCGAAGTTCTGCTGTCCCGGAGTCTGTTTGTGTCCCAAGTCCATCGATGAGGAAAATCCCAAGATCGCCCTGTTCGGTCGTGCCATCTTTCAGGTTGAGCCTGTAGGCAATCTTCACCCGAGACCTATACCACGCCGTGCTCTCGTAGTTTTTCGATGCAGCAAAAGACGCCGCCGCACCTGTGGTAGTCAGCAAGCCGGTCGGCGTCGCGCCATCCCAGAAATGATCAGAATTGTCCAGCAGTATCGTTGCAATAGATGTCTGGAAGCTTCCCTGTGCGGCCTTATCTTCTGTGCGGTGTGTTATTTCCCCGAGTTGCGCAAGGGTGTTCTTTCCTGTAGTCGCAAGATGATCCGAGAAATCTACCCATGCATCATTGTCGTCGGCAATGTAGAATTTCAGCTCCCCCGATACAATCAGATCTTCGAGTCGATTCTGGAATGTCTGGCTTGTATCTGGCATCAGTTCCCCCACTCTTGGTGAAACTCAACCCGCCTGTTCGCCGCCCATGACTCTTCTGTGTGCCGTCGGTCGACAGGCTGTTCTTCTCCATAACTGCGAATCGACACCCGCATTGACGATATACCGTACCTGAGCAGATAGTCCTTCGTCGCTCGTGCTCGCCGTTCCCCGAGGGCCAGATTGTATTCCTCTGTTCCTCGCTCGTCGCAGTGCCCGTCAAGCCGCAACTGCATCTCGGAGTTTTTCACAAGCAACCTCGCATGGTGCAGAAGAACAGGTTTTGACTCTGGCCCGAGAAAGGCACTGTCAAAGTCGAAGTATATCTCACCGAGGTTGCTATCCAATAGATCGGCATCACTGTCCTGCGGCTTGTTCGTTGTGCCTGCAGGTTCCACGGTCACAGTCACCGATCCGGAATGATCATCCGGTCTAACCGTCAGACCAATGGTCGTCTTGTGGCCTCCACAGCCAGATAACCAACAGAGCAAGGACAGCCAAACCAATACCGCCAATGCCGCACCTCGCATGTCACACCTCCAGGAATGTGAGGGTGAAGGAGTGCTGTCCCAGATCCCACTGTTCTTTCTTGGCCCGATTGCTTTCGATGACGTCCATTACGCCCACCATCACTGGAGGCAAGTCATCTATGAAGGGGTGAAAGGACAGGAGTTGGCCTTGCTCCTGCCAATTCTGGAAGACCATCAGATTATCCCAGAATGCTTGTGACGCCCATGAGAATTGCATCTCCGCGAAATGCTTCCGGGTCTTCTGTCCTGCGCCCGACGAAGCATATCGTCGCAGTGTGTTGTTCGCCAGTCTCCGAGATGAGAACTGTGGCTCTCTGCCCCACTGAATGCCCAAGTTAGGCACTTCTGTGAACGTGTAGAAACCAGAAGACGCCGCCGTTGTCCCTTTCGCGTGCTCCAGCCATACGCAATCGATTTCCGTATCTGTTGGCGTGCCCATCATCCATTCGGTCCGGATCGCTGCAGCACCAAGCAAAGTCCACGTAGATGATGTTGTGCCCGTATCCGTGTATCGGGTGAAGCTTGTCTTGCTATCCATCCCTACAGACGTGGCAGCGCCAATGAAGTAACTGGCTCCATCGTGGGCCTTCACGCGGATTTTGTTATTGACACCACCCAATCCCGACTTGATGTAACATCCAAGGCGGTACTTGGTGGCTACCTCCAGTGTCGCAAGTCCGGTCTGTTCGAGATAGTCACTCGTTGCGGCCCCAAAGTTGATCTTTTGCGCATAGTCGTCGTCCTTGCCTCCTCCGTCGATCCCGCCCATGACCACATTGCCCGCAGGCGTCCATCCTCCGGCCAGATTCGAGCCGATACCACCAACTGGATCAGTGCTGAAGTAGTCATAAGTGAGTGCAGTCACTAGCGTAAAAGACGTTGCCCCTACTGCCGTTATCTGTCGTGTCTCTTGATGCCCGGTATCTGCGCTGTCGGTATCCGTAGAAGGCCCCACGAGTATCCTGTCTTTGGCCTTGAAAACCTGCACCAGCGTCGGTGTCGTTGCGTTAACATTCAGCGTAGTTGTTGAGGTATATACCCCATTCAATGTAGTAGTTTTCTCCGTCCCCCACCGGAATGAGGGGTTTTTGATCTCAACTGCCACACCCATTTGCATAAAGTCGCCTTGTGCCAATGTCGTCCCACCTCCTCCAATTGATGCGCTTACCCCTAACCAAGCCTGCCAACTCAGATACTCCGCGATGTTCCTGTAGAGTATCATCCTGTTTTCCATTGCCACGGCACCAGCGTAATCCCACACAAGTGCATCCATAGCTGGCCCGAGCGCCCAGAGTGCCATTGCTGCAGCCTCTTGATTCGCTGCGTCCGTCAATGTTGATCTCATCGCTGCTGCCAGTAACCATCCGCCTGCAACCGTTTCAGTAAAAGAACCTGGGGTTAAGTGGAATTTGCCACTACTGGCCTGTTGATTGATCAGATATTGCACGGCCAGGAATATCGAGTGCTTCACGTTTGCCCTCAAAGCAACCGACATCGAAAGGTCATCATAGGCTGCAACGAGTCCCACCGCCGTCAATTCGTGATACACAACACTCTTAGTGGTGTCTGAACTAGACCCAAGGTAATGCGCCCATGTCCCATTCGCATCCTGCACATCAAGTAATGCCTGAACCGCTGCTGTTGCCGACGCTTCCGCTCCCAGTACTAACTCGTAAACCAGTGGACAGATAGCCCGAAGGATTGAGCCTATGAAGTTTGCATTGCTGAATCCTATGCATTGTGCCAGTGGCCCATCCGTGGGATGTGCTGCATAGTATACGGGATCGCAATAGGTGCTGCTCACAGTGCCAGTCAGGAGCCATTGCGCTCCCTGCCTGGCCGCCACATGGTATGTTTCGTCATCGAAATACTCATAGCCTTGCCAAAGCACAGTCACAACCTCGGCGGTATCGAACGCATCATCTACTGTCGATCCCGGAGATGTTGAGCTTGTTGATTCCCATCGTCCATCGGCCTCCTGCTGTGCTACAAAGTAATTCAGCGCCGCCCTTGCCTGAATCAGGTATATCGAGTTCGTCCCTCGCATGTGCGTCCTGATTCGCGCAGTAATGTTCCGTATTCGTGCTGGTGGCGTGCTTGTGGCACTCTGTCCCTCCCACGTCCCCGCACCCGCTCCAGTCATGTTGTACCAGGTGCTGTCGCTCGCCGTATTCAGCCGGGACAGCAGATCGTGATAATCCCACTCGGTCAGTGTCCCATAGGGAGGGGTTGTTAGGGTGTCTGGCACTCTACTGCCCGCCTCTCCACCAAGACTGCCAACGCTGATAGGCTGCAATGAATCTCAGCAACACCATTCTCTGCTCCATCATCGCCTTGCCTGTTCCCTGCCAGTTCACACCATCACAGGCTTTCCCCAGAGCAAAGAGAAAGATCGCTCCTCGGAATTGATTCACCGGATTCCGAACTGTAGTGCGAAGTCCATCCGCCACAGTCCAGCCTCCATAAGGCCCGGTTGCTATGCCGTCAGGACGATACAGCGTCAACCCGTTCGGCTGCTGCTGCCGTATGGCGTAGTTGATCGCTCGGTATATGTTCGGTTCCAGCTTCACGGTCTCGGCCATATAAGGCGACGCCGCAAACAGTCCAGAGACGGCCAAATCGTGATATGTCATTGCCTTGACATTGCTGCCTCCAGCCAAGCCACTCGGGTAATCCCCGTAGTGCTGCCATGTGCCAAAAATGCCGTTTGTCTGTATCAACCAACTGTCAAGGGCTACGGCGGCCTCCCGGATTGCCTGCAGGATGGAGTCGCGCAACATCAGGTCGGTGACGTGAGACAATGCGGCGCACAGGTGCCTAATGATGGACCCAACGAAGTTTGCATTCTGGAAACCCATCACTTGCTTGAGCGGCGAATCTCCTGGGTGTGCCGCGTAATACTCAGGATCGGCGTATTGTGCCGTCACTGCCCCTGCAATCTGCCATTGCGCCGCCTTTATGGCCGCAGTGCGGTATGCAGGGATACCAAAGAACCTGGATGCCTCGGCAAGCAACCATCCTGTTTCCGCAGTGTCGAAAGCATCATCAATGGTCGAACCTGCCCCTGTCGTACTCGTGGATTCCCATCGCCCGTCCGGTTGCTGGACCGATACGAGATAGTCACAAGCCTGATGCACGCGATCCCGAAAGAGATCATTCATCGGTGCAGTCAGATATGCCCGCGCGCGCGCTGTAACCATCCTGATGTAAGGCGGCGCCGTGGTTGATCCGGACTGCCCTTCCCAAGTGCCAACACCCGCCTTGGTGGAGTTGTGCCAGGTCGCCTCTGCATCTGCGTGAATCTTGCCTAAGAGGATACTCGCGTCCCAAGGAGCATTCCATCCGTACACTGGTTGCAGTAGATATGTCAGGTCATCCATGCCATTCTCCTATCTCGTGAGTACTGATTCCCATTGCTCGGCAATCTTGTCCCACGAGTGTTCTTGTGTGATTTCTTGGCCCTGGTTATGCAGTTTAGTCCAGTATCCTTTGTCCTCGCAGAGTCTTGCCACTGCCGCAACCATGCGATCTTGCACTTCGCGGTCATTCCTGATTATGCTCCCGCACCATACCTGCCCACGATCACGCCCGGACATCGGCCACCTCGGAGTCGTCGTCACAACCGGAAGACCACAGGCTATTGCAGTCTGCACAGAATGGCACCAGGGTTCCTCTTGAGAAAGATTACAGGGGTAGCAATAGATCAAGCACCTTGACAGTTCTCTCTGTAATTGCTGATAAGGCAAGGCCCCAATAACCTGCACATTTGGGTGTTCCGCCAGTGGTGCAAGATCCTCTAATCCCTTGCGGTATGGGTAGTAGAGTTCCCATCCGGAGTAAACCATGACTTTCTCAATTCCTGCGGCCACAAAATCATCTACCCAAGCCAATAAATCGCTGAGACCCCGATTCGGTATTGCTGCATAAGCTATCCACGGGTACCGCTTGAGCCGTGTCTTTGGCGCTGTATCAACTCCGAGGGGAATCTGCCACCACTTGGACTCTTCAAGCCACGGATATTTCTCCGTCAGAAGCACCCGATATGATTCACTTGCATAGACGATGCCGCCGCAATCCAAGATAGAAACGGGATCGGGAGCATCAAACTGGTAGATGTGCGACCACAAGAAGACCCTCTTTGCATTCGGGATTGAATGCAATCCATTCGTGCATATCACCACATCGAGATAGGGGATTGCCAGAAAAGAAGTCGCTGGGAGAATCACAACACGGCCATCAAGTATTGCCCTGGTTTCAGTGGCCCCCGACAGATACACCTCGTGCCCTCGTGCGGCCAGTGTTTGGGACAGCCGCAAGATGGAGTGCTCAGTGCCTCCCAGGGGTTGAGACTGGAAGTCCGATTCTGTCACGATCCGATTGCCGTCAACCCAAAAACCGATACGCATCTTGCCCTCTCAGTATTCTTGTGTCAGCCGCAGAAGTTTATCCACAAACACACGGTAGTTGTATCGTTCACAAACTACCCGACGAAATTCCTCTCGTTGTGGCTCCATCCTTTCCATGATCTCATTGCACAGGCTTTCCTTGTTTATCTCACCCAATGGGACATACCATTCGTCGAACTCTGGAGGCAATGGATCAGACCACAGGATGCCCCCAGATGCCCATGTTTCCATAGGGCGCAGATTGCAAGCCGTGGAAGAATGGTCAAGACCCTTGGTTGTGTTGATCGCTATGCTATGTCGATACACTGACCACAAGTCTATCAGGTCACAGTACCCCCGGTGCATCAGCCTCAACGGTGGTCGCGCTGATTGCCAGTTGTCTCCATAGACCGAGACCGGATACATCGCGCTCGCTGCCTGTAAGAAATCCTGAAGCCGGTTCATGTCCTTCCGGTATGACTTCATACCATAGTATTGGCCGATGTATGTCACTCCGTCAATCTCTGGCAATGAAGTCTTGTGTTGCTCGTCCGCTTTGAACATTGCAGGATCAACCGGCGGTGGAATATAGTGCCATCTGTCATTCTGCGCCAGTTGCGGACTACCCGAGATGTAGAGGTCATATCGCTTGTCATCAAGGGGAGTGTGATACCCCGGGAGGGCTTCGATGTAGTTGATCTTCAGTTTAGCCCCTATCTCCTCAATCCGGCACCGTGAACCTATGTCAATCACAATATCAGCATCAGGAACAACGATCCCTTCTCGCCACACCAAGCGTTGCACCGAGTGCTCTTTTGGCTGGGATCGAAGGACTCGTTCAATGTATCGTGCATGCCTGACGGACGTGCTGCCCTTTTCGTCATTGTCCAGAAGAATCAACCAAGAAGTCATACAACCCTCACGAGTCCACTTTCGTGTATCCATTGGTGTGTTTCGGGAACTGTCATTCCGTGTTTCTTGTGAAAATACGCCTTGCCTGCATCCGTCCACCCACGAGCCGCATACCGCGGATGGTTAAGATGAATACAAGTCACCGATGTATCAATCACGTGTGGAATTCCGGCTTTGATTATCCGATATGTTATGTCTTCATCATCGTTCCCCCAGCCGTCTTTTGTGTCATCCACGTCCTCATCAAAAGCTCCAACGTCGAAGAATACGTCTCGTTGAATCATTGAGGTGTTTGTCCACGGCCTGTATGCCCCCCATGCACAAAGGCCATCTTTGCGAGGCATTTCAATGCACCCCTCGTCGCCATAGCACAACAGTATTCGTGCAGATACCGCCAATGAATCAGACTGGTAATAACTCGTCATTCGTTCTATCGCATTGTTTGGTAGCAGAATCGTGTCATCTACAAAGAGAAGTATGTCACCCCTCGCCTCTCGTGCTCCAATGTTGCGGCGCTTGCCTGATTTCCCTCTGTCCTCATCCTTGATTATAGACCAGACAATCGGCAGTTCCAACTGCTTACAAACCCATTTCAGCGGAATCAATCCCAACAATCTTCTCTCAATCACCATCACTATTTCGTCAGCCATCCTCGTCTGTTGAGATAAGGAAAATAGCGTCCCCGTGAATTGATCCACATTACAGACCGGTACAACAACCGACACGATCATACCTCACCCCATCCATCGTCCGGGCACATCTCGCAAATGGCCTCTGCGCCGCGCAATGCGAATACTGCCACGTCGTCGTATGTTGCTTCTGTCCCAAGGCTGTGTTGATCCAGGAAGGGTTGCCATTCCGGACATTCCATAAGTCCGAGTTTTCCCAAGGCCATCGGCAGATATGCAGACACGCAGCATTTCCAGAGTCGATTGTCGTGTAACTGGACTGCGTGTCGTGCGGTACACCAAGACCACGCCCCTACAGGATCGCTGTTGTGCGGTCGTAGTGTTGACCCGAAGCCAAGATGCGGTCTTCTCCAGTGATCTTTCATCTGCACGGCTTGCACTGATACGTCCTGTGGCACCTCGGACAGAAACCTCCGGATACCCTCATCTCGCCGCAAAACCTTGTCACTGGACACAGGATACATGCTTATGTAGAGATCGAATCCGGTCTCCTGTAGCCACTTTCCGAGTGTGGCATGTAGAAACCATCCATTCGTATATACCCGACGCCTTGAATCCGGGAACAGTTCTGCGCCAAGCAACATGTAGTCATGTAACCCTGGATGCAATAATGGCTCCCCGCCGACAATCGTGAATCGCGCCGGTTTCACTTTCCCGGCCCAATTCCGCATCCACTGGCCTCCTTCACCGAATGGATGATCGCCGCCGATACCATAATTGCAGTAGTGCATACACCCGTCGCATCGCAGGTTGCATCTGTGCGTGATGTCAATGTCAAGGATAGCACAGTTGAAGTCGCCGGTTTTGTCTTCCGGCCAGCTATCACAGGTATAGGGCACTCCGTTGGGGCTCAGTCCCGAGAATGACATCTATCCTCCTCCTTGACCCACAGGCACTCTATTTGCCAGTTGTCAAACGGACATGACTCCCCTGATGGAAGGAAAGAAATCACATCCTCAACCTCACAGGCATCTGGCAAGTCAGGAAACAATGACAACACTCTCTCTATTGAGTATCGCCGCACATGACCCCATTCCTCTTGTCGAGCTTCCCCGTATTCAATGTGCTCATCGGCTATCGGCAGAACCACCACCAGGAAGCTCCCTGCCATCGACCAAAGATATTTGGCCGCTATTTCATCGTTCGGAATGTGTTCAAGCACGTGAGAACAGAAAATGCCAGTATATTTGCAGCCTTGTCTCTGCGCCAGATCCCAGCCTTCAACAAGGTATCCCGGCTTGTATTCATAGCCGAATGACTTAAAGGTCGCCCGGTAGTTGTCTTCGTATTCGTGGTTTTCGCTCGCTCCAACATCAATCACTACTCCTGAACCATGTGGCAAATGACGTCTCAGAAAACCATCCGCCACGGTGTGTCGATGCAGAGACCTGTCAGTGACCATTCTTGCCCTCGTAGTTCGTGGCCGGTTTTTGTCCGAACATCATAGAATCACACATCCCGACGTTGATCAACAGTCCGGAGCACCTTTCCCATGCTTCCTGTGGCCCCACAAAATTGTTAAGTATGTCGTGAAATGCAACTACCCCACCCTCCACAACCCAAGGAAAGAAGTCCTCGAAATCAGCAATAACGTCATCCCTCAAATGCGAACCATCGACAAAAAGTAAGTGTATTGGTGTTTGCCGCTGCCCCCACAATGCGCCTGCTTGCCGACTATCCATAACCAAAGACTCAATCCGGTCAATCACCCCAATGCGCTCCATGTTGCCACGCCAGACATCGAAGTAGGACTGCGCCCCTGCCAGGTCATACCGGCAGTCAACAAACGGATCAATGGCAATCACTCTCTTTTGCGTCCCTTTGCACCCAAGAGCCAAGCAGGCCGTTGACCGCCCTCGCAGACTTCCTATCTCCACGACAACTGCACTATCAGGTATTGCCTGAACCTGCCGAAAAAGCCACTCCCCTTCTTGTGCCCCCAGAAAGCCGTCGATGCTATTGATCAAGGGTTGCGCCTCATCCCAGGTCATCATCCTCTCCCTACCTTGATTTGTCCGGTGCTCATCGCGTCCTTGATGGACTGCACCATCACGCGCTCCAGTGAAACCTTGAATTCCTCAACGCTGCCCTCGCCTATGAAAACATCGTGACCGGCTTCTATTGTCACGGATGGCGCAATCGTGATGTTCGGTTCCTTCTGGACGGACACAGCGGCAAAGGACGTAGTTTCGGCGCGTGATCCTCCATAAATACCTTCACCACCACCACTCCCTCCTCCTTGTGTCTGTCCTGTTGGGACACTCAGTTGCTTGTCTATCAAGCTGCGTTGCCGTTCTGCATATCCACCCGCAACACCAGCGGCCAATCCCGTAAGTGCCGCCAATGCTGCATACTTGGCTGCCTGCACGAAATTAAGAGAAATTGCTGCTGCTGTTGCCTCCAATACATATTCTTTCATACGCAATTCCAGCTTGGCCTTGATCATATCAGCAAATTCAGCCAATACAGCCCGTCCTGCCATCTTGGCTACATTTACGGCTGTAAGTTGTCGCCTTACGTCCTTATCAAACATTGCCTGACCGACACGCTCCATTACTAGCGCCACGGCCATAAAAGAATTCTTGGTAACATCAAGCATCGTCTGATGGGCTTCAGATTGTCGGCCCCATTCATTCAGGAGATACTCAGTAAGAGCAGATTCCCCGGCCATCATAGCAGTGATAAGTTCTTGTTTTGAGTTAGCCACTCGTTGCATATTCTCAATCTTTTTTCCAGTGGATAATGCATCCGCAATATCACCGCGATTATAGGCCGCTATAGCAGCAGTAGTCATCTCGTCCATCATTGCTTTCTGTGCATCCACCAGTTTTTGTTTATCTTCTTCCTTGCCTTTCTTGACTACATCTACTTTTGACGTTGCAGCAACCGTTTCAACTCCTGCCAAGCTCTGTGGGATTTTTCTCTCAAACTCAGCGAGCCGTTGTTTTGCCTCTGGCCCTGCCCCGGGTGCTTCGGCCATTGCTCGGAGCATATTTCGAGTCTCAACGAGTGCCTTAATCCTGGCCTGCTTGACCGCATCGATGTTTGCCAATTCAACCTGAGTATTCGTCATTCCAAGGGCCATAATTTCACCCATGGTCTCCCTGACTTTACTCAATGTCTCTTGGTCAAGTTTCTGTCGTGCTGTAGCCGCTTCCTTTTCAGCGAGAGTAGTATTGGCAATCAACGTCACTGCAACACCGGCCTTCTTCTGTAGTTCGCCTTGCTCTGCAATGCTGGCCTCGCGTTTTTGTCTGATTGCCTCAACTTCCTTAGCATAACCCGACATGGCCTCCATGTTGATCTCAGCTTGGAGATTTCTGAGTTTCTTCATGGCCTGCATTTGCTCATCAGTTGCTTTTGTGGCAGATGTAGGTGTCTTTCGTGCAACTGGCAAATCGGTCAAGGAGAACCCATACTTCTTTGCAGAAAACAATCCAATCTGCTCGCGCTCCTCCGGCGTCCGCTGTCCCTCTGGTTTACGCATGGCCTTCTGGGTCGCAGCGGCTGCGCCAAGCACAGTCTGCAGGTGTGCTCCGGCTGTCGTAGTTGCTTCCTTTTCGCCATATGTCGTTATCTTGATGAGTTGCTCTTTGGGTAGCCGTTCGAGTTGCCGGATATGCTCGTCTACCGAAGCCTCTATCTCGCTCTTGCCGGTGATGTTGAGCTTGATCCTCTTGTCTCGCGGTATTTCCTCAAGCACTTTCATGTAGTCACGCACTGTTGTCTGTGTTTCCGTCATCCCCATTGTCTTTATCTTGATGGATTGCTCCTTGGGAAGCTTCTGTAGTTCGCGCGACATATCCATCAACGCAGTCATGTCGTTCTCTATCGGCGTTTTCATGTTTGCTGTTGTTTTTGCAGCTTCTTTCATTCGCTTGTTTGATTCGTCCCACATCCTGTAAAGTGCTACCCCCGCCGCCGTCAACGCTCCAACCAAGAGCAACCACGGCCCCGCTGCAACCATTATGGCGGCAAACCCTTGAACCAGGGATGTTACGAACATGGGAACTGCGGGGCTGGTCGCAAGAGCCAACAGTGCAAACTGCAACTTGCCAACCATCCCTGTGACCATAGTGATGCTCGTTACGATCTGTGTCGCCACGAACATGCCGAGCATCGTCAACAAAACCCCCTTGTGGTCATTGACAAACTTTGCCAACTCCATCAGCACTCCGCGCAGCACCTCGGATTGCGCCATGAGCACCAATAGCGCTGCGATAGACACGAGTATCGGACTCTTCAGATAAGACATCGCCACAGCCAGTGCTCCGATTATCGCAGCGGCCTTCCCAACCTCCAGAATGAAGTCCCGATTCTTCATTATCCAATCGATAAGCATACTGCCATACTTGATGCCCGTCTCAATGGCCTGTGCTATGGCAGCGGTAATGGATCTCACCCACTCGGCAACTTTTGCTCTTATCGCCTCTTTGTGCGCTTCAATCCACGTCCTGACTTGAGTGATATAAGGGGTCAGGGCATTCGCCACGCCCCATTTCAGTTGAGCGGAAAACTCTCCGATAGCCTGACTCGTCTTTCTGACAGCAAAACCGAGCATCACCTCAAATCCTTGTGCAGTGCCCAATGCCTTCGAGAAGTCTCCAGCCGATCGCGTTCCTTCTTCCATGAATCCGATATATGCTGCTTCGGCTTTCTGTAGTTTCGTGAGTTCCATCACATTCAGACCACGAGCTTTCGCGTAGTCCCTCCACATTAGAGCCAGGTTCTTGGTTGTACCGGTAGCATCTGCTGCAATTGACATCTCGTTCTTGATGCCTTCAGTCGCTACGATTACTGCCTCGGCCAGTCCATAATGTGTCTGCCTGTTGAAAATAGCCTGTTCTGTCATGGCCTTGATTTGTTCAGTTGCTCTTGGTAGATCAAGTCCGGCACCGAGAAGGTTTTTGAGCGCCTGTGCTGCGCTCCCCATATCCAGGAAGCCGTTGGTTGACTTCTCAAGCTGTCGCGCCGCTGCCTCAGCTTCGTCACCGGAATAGCCGTAGCTCTTCGCAATCGTCCTGAGTCCAATCGTCGCAGACTGCATCTGTTGATAGGCTGCTGCGGTCTTGTTGATAAACAGTCCAATGGCCGCCGATACTGCAGAGATAGCAATACTCGCAATCATCCAAGACGAACGTATCCCCTCCCCAAGTCGTTGCATTGCTCCCGTTGCTGCGCTTGCGCCTTTCTGCAGTGCAGAGAACCCCGTCGCTGCGCCTGTTCCTACACGACCTGCCGTAGCACTCACAGCATTTATGGCAGACTGCAGTTGCTTCAGGCCGGTCAGTGCCGCCTTGCTCGACATATCAACTATGAGAGAAAGCCGTCTGCTTAGTCCTGGAGGCATTTTGTCCTCCTCAATCCTTTGAACTCATTTTGATCCGTTGCTCCTCTATTCGATCCATTTCCCTTTGTCCTCTGCCGTCTCTGATTGCCGCGAAGCCCTCCAGCACCTTCTGTGGTTGATCCGCAAGCCCCCCGGCATAGTAGGGAAGATGATATTCTCGCATCTCTGTTTCCCGCGCCAGGAGAAAAACGTCCTGATCGGTTGACAATGACAATGGACACAGTGCAGGAAGCCATTGCAACCACACCATGCCCATTGTCCATTGTGGTATCCTCTCGTGAAGTCTTGCCAGTGCATCGACCGCAGCGTCAGCATCCATCTCTACCGACGCTACTTCGGTTGTCAATCTCGGTCTATCGCCATCTTCTGCCAGAACGGGTAACGGGATTGCGTAGGATGCTTCCTCCAGATAACAGGCCCGTTCTTCTTGAAATCCTCTTCGCTTGCAGAAACCACACGTGTAGGTTACTTGTCGATCTTGCTCCTCGCCGACCCACGTGAAGAAATAGGCAAGGAGGCTGAGACGTTTTTTTCCGTCTCCGTCAAGGTCGAAATCTTGGCCGCGAAGTTGATTACTTCGTTGTAGTCCTCAAGTGGGATGTCGCGCATCACCTTCTTGAGGAGTTCCGGGTCAGAAATCTCCTCAATAAAACCCTGTGCCTGAAGCTCCGGGAAGTCCTCTGAGAATGCGAAGTTGTCTATCTTCTCCACCGTGTCGAGCCAAACGGTTACATCTGCAGCTTTCCACTTGGCTTCTGAGATTTGCCGGTAGGCCCCTGGGTTAGCCCTCTCTGCGCCGGTATAGAGGGATACGATTTTGGCCCCCTCATCGCCCTTCCTTGGCCGCACCCAGAATGTTGTCTGTTCGCCTTCCGGTGCTTCGCGATCACGCTCCGGAACATACGGAATCGCCTTCTTCGATATGCCACGCATGTGAAACTTCTCCTATGTGATTGTCCGTAGGGTTGAGTCACCTGCCACTATCGTGATTGAAGTTGTGCCGTCGTAGGCGTGCTCGAACGGGAGCGTAGTGACTGTTTCCACGTCACCCTCGACCGTTGCGCCTGTGTAGCGCATGTTGACTTCAATTGCCAGTTCCGCATCTGCGGTGCCAGCGTAACTACCCCACATAACACGAAGCCGTGAAGGAGTGCCAGCCACGAATTTGTCAAACTCGGTATTCCCGCCGACAGTCGTGGAAGCCCACGGCACAGCGATTTCACCCGTGATAGTCAGGTCACCGAGTACCCATTTCTGGGGTCTGTGGTCATCGTAGTAGACGCCAGTAGCGTTGTTGGAAATGACAACACGGAAGCCGTCAATTCCGATAGGAGTGTTGGCGACATACGTTCCGAGGGACATTCCTGCATTACGCCACAGAAGAGGAGCCTTGTTTGCCCATGTGAGAAGCGGGTCGGTTGACGCTGTGCAGGTTACATTTGTCAACACATCATATCCGACGAATTCCGCAGTTGCCTTGAGCGCCCCCTGCCCCTTGCCTTCCAGGGTCAATGTCTTACAGATCGCTCCGTCCAGTCTGTGCGAATCTGCAGTCCCAGGTGTCATCTGTCGAAGGATAGACAGCCACACTTCACACGACGGATCGGTGTAGGCAATGAACGTCTTGGGATATACAGTCGATGCTCCTTCCGATGCTCCGGTCTGAAACAGCGACCATAACACCGGTGCCAAGTTGAAAGCATTGGCGTCGAACTCCAGAGATACGGTCGGTTCCTTCCGTGTCTGCTGATACTCTCCCGCCGATGATGCCGATAGAAGCGACCGCTGCGCTATTCCTGTTGCCTTCCGCACGTCTTCAATCTGCTGCCCTGGATTGATGTGTGGGTGGTTGTTCGTTGCCAGTGCAAAGACGTTGCTCAGTATCCCGATGTTGCCAGTCGTAAAGCCGGCAGCCGTCGAGATGCTGGTCTTTTGTTCTGACAGGAAGTATCTGTCCTGCCAAGGTGTGCGTAGTGCCATTTCAACCTCCTTTGTGGTTGTGACTCAGACAACCGCTGGTAAAACGTCAACTCCCTCGCACGACAGGCTTAGGACGGATTCATACAACATCTGCTTTTCCTCCCCCGCTTGCCCATATCGAATTCCCTGGATCTCCGAATTGCGGCACCGTCCCCCAAATGCGTAGTTGATCTGGAGAATATCCTTCACCGCTTCTACGATGTCAAGATTCGCATCGAGCAGGCTTTCTTTGTCCAGCAAGTGCGTCCATACCCGGATGGTCATGTTTCTGTTGGCCGTGTCCACGGATGTCGGTTCATGCACAAGCTGTTCAGTCTCGCCGTTTACCGCAATCGCTGGAAACCGTGTTGCAGGAATCGGCACAATTGTATGCTCCTCCATCGTCTTGACTGCCGACAATGTTGTGGCCTGGTATCCCTGCAGGGTCGCATACACGTTGTCAATGAACGGCCTGAATGCTACATCCGATAAGGTCGTTGTGACCGTCTGGGTCGGATATGCCTCCTGTGACCGACATGTAATTCTCATCGAGCTCCGCTGCACAAAGGCATTCCTGAATGGCTCCCAGTCGCCTATGTCCTCATCTCCAAACAGCGTATCTGCGCATTGTTCAACACTACCATGCACCCATTGGTATTCTGTCCGAATGATGTCCTTTAGCGCATTCATCAAGTCCATCGCATCGGCCACGGAGTGTTTGGTTGCCTGGTATGACTTCTGGTACACCCTGATCTCCACAATCCGATCCACCCAGTATGTGCCTCCAGACATCACCCTGTGAAAGAGTTCCTGCACCGGCAGTAGCACAAGGGCCGGGAACACAGGCAATGGTGGGAGTATGCCACGCTTCCATGTTTTGATAGAGGCCAATGTTTCTCCGGTTTGGCTGTATGTTTGCAAACGGGTTTTTATCGCCGTCAACAGCGTTTTCATGTTGGTTGAATAGGCCAATTTATGTGTTTCCGCACAGATTGTGAGGGTTTGGGGACACCGGCCATGAACCGGTATGAGAAGCACTACTATCGAGGGGTCAGGCCAGAACCTCACCCAGAACTCGAATCAGAGGAGATTATTTTTTGATCCCGAAAGCAAAGCCTGCTGCCATTGCGGCAACTCGGTCGATGTCTTCGTCTTGGAACATGATGAACGGTCGCGCAGGCAGGTGTTTCTTCTTCCATCCAAATTGCAGCGCCCCCGCACGCACATCATTGGTGCCATACTCAAGTCGTGTGTCTGTTATGGACAGAACAGAACCTACGGACTCCCGCAGCTTCCCATACTCCTGCAGTATCGGCTGGTCACTCCCAACGCCTTCCCGCCATGTCTTTCGCTTCTTCCTTGCATTGATAGTTGCATCAGACAAATACGGCCATCTATTCGGCCTACCGCCTGCTCGGAAATTCGCCATTATCGACCTGTGAAGAATAGGCCATATCATTTCAAAGAACGGCTTGAGAGTGGCTTGCTTCCTGAACAATTCAGCAAGCGCAGTCTGCACCTCTTTGGTGTCGCATTTCATCGTAATTGTGCTACTCAACGGCGTCCCATTCCTTGGTTGCGTAGTCCGTCACATCTTCCCCTTCCTCGCTGATCTCCCAGTCCACCTGGATAGGATCGAGGTTCCGGACTGATAAGCCCTTCTGTAGTATCGTGCCACTGGTCGTAGGATCAAGAAGGAGCCTGAGAATGCCGGGCTTCTTCTCTGCTCCCCAAAGATATGCCTCATATTGCTCGGCCAGGTCTGAACTGTTCGGTATCTCTGAACCATATACAGACCTCAGAATGCTGATCGACGCCAGACATGCCGAAATATCGACAAGCGTTGACTCTACTGCAAAAACTCGAATGAAGAAAATATCTGCGTTCGCTGGCGTTCCTGACCAATCCGCCGCAGCAATAGACAGATAACCATTTGTCGAGGTAAATGCCGTGCTCTTTGTGCCGGTTCCTTGTGCCCCAGACAGCGCCCCTGCCACACTAAATGCGCTTGTCGATGTATATGTCACCGTCCACAATTCCGTGATAGCCGCTGCACTTGCGGTTGCCTGGGTCAGTCCACCACCCCCCGTATTGACATCCTTTGGCTCTGGCACATCCGCCCAGGATGTGATAGTCAGGCTGTCACCATACAACACCCGAAGCATCGACCTGAGTTGACCGTCTGTCTGATAGATCGTGCGCCGAATCTGCGCAAGACCGCGCACGGGATATTCATTCGACGCCCCGGACTCATACAACTGTGGTATCCGGTCTATGACATCTCTTTCCGTGCACATCAGAGCCAAGGACATTACTGGGTCTCCTTGTCGGACTCAAGAGGGATAGGACTGTTCTCAACTACATCCTGGGGAGGTGGAGTCTTAGCCCTTATTCCCTCAGTCACAATCTCGGTGATTCTCTGGATCAAGTATTCTGATTCAAAACCCGTAATCTTTGAGCCGCCATCACTGTCAGGGGCTTTTGCGGCCTTATATTCTTCAATCAGCATGGCTATTGCACCCAAGGCCCGTCGCCATCGCCATGCAACCGACAGAATCCGCAACACTCCACCCAAGACACCAACACCTGCTATGCCTGCGCCTATACTCTCTACGGTCATAGTCTGCGTCCTTGTCGCAGTTCTCTACCCAGATCCTTAATCAGATCTTGGATCTCCTGATTGTTCTGTTCGATCTGGGTTTTTATCTCCTTAACATCAACCTCCATCCTGGACAGCCGAGCTTCCAGAACTTCACCCTTGGATTTCTCGTATGCAATTGCTATTACTCCAACGTGGTAAGGAAGCTCCGCATGGACTCTCACTATCCACATCTGTGCCCCCATGAGAATCACAAGCAAGGGCACTATTGCGACTATAAACCCCTTCCAGGTCACATACCTCTCCTCGTTCTGTTGCTCCTGGTATTCTTCAACTTCTTCTGGCATCAGCGCACCTCCCTCATACTCGCTTCCCAAACATCTTGCCAACCGAAGTCCCGACTTCGTGAATGCCCGTAGCCATCAACCCGTAGCCAGCATTGGTCAATCCTTGCATCAATGACGGGAATGCCACGTCAAGGATCTGCTGGTCAACCACTGCGCCCGCTACTACTCCCACCGCAACCGCTATAATTGGAAGAACGCTCTTGCCAAGTCCTGTCCGTTCAAGCGCCGGCACAGCCACCTTCAAGATCTGGGTTGCGATCCATACAATGATCGGTATTACTTGCTGCCAGTCCATATGACCTCCATTGGGTTTGTCTCAATCACAACGTCTTCCTTGTCCGGCGCAGTTCTCAACCGTTCTGCCGCTTCTGCTACTGCCTCTACTGCCATGACTCGCACCGCATCAACATTGACAATAGCTTTCTCCTCAACGACCTGCACGATCTCCATTGCAGGCTCTGGATTCTCTACAAGAAGGATTGCCTCCACGATCTTCTCCTTGGTTACATCACCGGAAATTTCTACATAATCGAACTCATAGACCGTCCTGATCATGCCGTCCATGTCCTGCTTGGTAACAGGTGAGACGTTGTAGCGAATTTGGGTACGCTCGTTTGACAGCACCACCACATCTGGAAAACGATCGGAGCTTGATTTCATATCAAACCTCCTCTAAGTGGATTACTCAATGCGCTCATCTGGCAATATCTGTTCATTCGTTCCCGTAGGTCATCCCCAACAAGGGATCGCCGAAGATTGTGACTGTTGCAGTGACCGAACCACCCGAAGTAACTCGGTAGTTGCTTGTGGATGTCCCGGATATTTCCTTTCAATGCCTTGATGCAGTTGTCCCTAATCCGTCGTCGCACGAGGGTATGGCTGTGCCGGAATACATACCCAAGAAAGTCTACGCCGCGCACCTCAACGGGAAACACCTGGTAGTTGCCTTTGACGCTCAACCGTAGAACCTGACACAAGTAGTCCCGGATTTTAGATAGGAGCACGTGTAATCCTTCTTTCGTGGCACCGAAGATTACAATGTCGTCACAATACCTGAAATACCACTTGATTCTCATTGTTTCCTTCGCCCAGTGATCAAAGCCGTTCAGATACAAGTTGGCAAAATACTGACTCAGGTAATTTCCTATCGGGACACCTGGAGCCGAGTCTATAATTTCATCAAGTAACCAGAGAAGATCAGGGTCCTTTATTTTTCTGCGAATGATCTGTTTCAAGACATCATGGTCGATGGATGGGTAGTATTTGCTTATGTCAAGCTTCAGGCAATATCTCGTGCCCTCTTTGTCTTGCATCGCCCCTGTTATCCGCTTCATTCCCTTATGGATTCCCCTGCCCCTGATTGACGAGAATGTATCATTGATAAGCGTGCGCTTCCAGATTGGTTCCACTACTTGCATTATGGCGTGATGAACGATCCTGTCTGGGAAGTACGGGAGTTTGTGGATAATTCTTTCTTTGCCTGCATCTCTCAACTTGAATACTGAGTATCTGGAGTTGCGAAACGTTTTGTGCATCAACATTCTCTGGATCTTGGGAAAATACATCTCGGGATTTTTGTCCACCTTTTGCACTTCACCGTAGTGCGTCTTTCCCTTCCGTGCGTTCCTGTGGGCTTCTGCGATGTTCTCTGTCGTGCAGATTGCCTTGTACAGATTGCCATGTCGCTTCATTGGTTTAAGCCATCTCCAGGGCGTTCGATATGCATTTCTGCACCCTACCAACCCTTAGTGGAGATGCTGTTTCTTCTGCCAAGAGGCAAGGATTGTACACTCACAAAATCGTTTTCAAGTTGGCTCAACCTACGTGGGTGCAAATATTCGGATTGGCATTGGATGAGGCATTATTCAGATTCCAATAGAAGTCACTGTCATTCGTGCCATTATTAGAATTGCCACTGAATAAGGCGACGTGCCAGTGCACCAGAGTGTACATCCTGTTTATTTCATAACCTCCTTTCATATAATACCTAAAATCCAACGCGGGCGCAAATATACGGATTGGCATCGGATGAGGCATTATTCAGATACCAATAGAAGCCACCGTCATTCGCGCCATCCTCAGAAGCGCCACCGAACAAGGCGACGCGCCAGCCGCTATTCTGATAGTAGTAATCGGTGATCTTCGTTGCTCCGTCTGCGCCTACGCTCGCAGGCAGAAATCCCCATTTCATCTTTTGCAGCGTAGCCACATACCCATTGGCGTTGTGCAGTGTCACTGCAGCGCCGAGGGCATTCGTCATCGCGGTGTAGTTACTTGCCGTGTCATCGGCAAAGTTAGTCTCCGTGTTGCACCGATATGGGATGTTGTTGTTGATGTTGATCCCATCTACAAATTTCCACAGGTGTCCGTACCACTGTTCAATTCCTCTATACTTGACGTAATCACTCACCTCTGCCGCAGCAGTTGTTGAACCTGCCGTGTTACCGCTCGCATTCCCGATCGCATTACCTGTGCCGGTTTTGGCAATGGGATAGTAAGCATTGTAAGCACTCCAGTCGGCGACATTCGAGATGCCTGCGCCAATCACGGACTGTGTATAGAACGATGCATACTCAGTCAGACACAAGAGCTGAATCGCCGCAACCAGATCGTAATCTATCTGCCTCCAGCCAGCTCCCCTATTCAGGGCGATCTCGCGGAACTGCGCTCGCGTGCCATTCGAGACTGCGAACAATCCTGACACTGAGCTCAGCTTATCGCCTGTGGTTGCAGTCCAATCCGCCGCAAGAGACGAAATCACCGTTGTTGCCTGCACAGAATCAACACCGGCTATGACTCCAGTACACGTAATAACGGTTCCCGTCACCGTGCTAATAGCGTATGTCCCGTTACTGCCTCCAGCTCCCGTAACAACGATCGTATCGCCAGCCGCCAACCACGAATAAGGCGTTCCTGAGCCGGCAGTAATCGTTCCGGGATCAACATCGAAGGTTGCAGAATGCGAAGCAACCGGTGCGAACTTGTTTTCGTAGAAAGCGCTCCCTACATTGTAGAGCGTTCCCTCATATGCTCCGATGTATCTGTTGTCCACCCAAGCACCGTCTTTGTAGAACGCGGGATGAGGCGCGAAACCCGACATCGGAACGGGGGATACTTCCCACGTATGAGTTGTGCTTGCGTAACCGTAGCGGTACCAGAACTTCGGTATCTCCACCATCACCTGGCCACCTGCGCCGGTGAGAACTGAGGCGGTTGCACCGTCTTCCTTATATGCCCAGTTTGTAGGCGATAGGTAGTAGTTCACCGCTCCAGCGTCGGAGAGAAGACAGCCACGCATAGACTCTTGAATCGGCAGCATACCAGCAGGAAGCGTAGCAGCGACCTTGTGTCCTGCAGTTCTGCCGGTTCTCGTGTAGGAATCCGCAGACTCGTTCCACGTGATGCCGTAGTAGATTGCCGTTTCGGAGAGTGCAGCGATTGGCGAGGAGTTGCCTTCCTCGGTTCTGACATACGGACGATTAGACCCCGCTCCGTTGTAGTCTACTGCCCATATCTGGGACATATCCGCAAGACTCGTGGTAGGAGAAACCCCTGCGCTAAGACCGATCACTTTCGCCGCATTCGTGCCGAAAGTTGTGGTTCCGAAGCCGACGTTGCCACTAGGATCAATCCGCACCTGCTCGCTCCCGCCTGTCGAGAACGCAAGCGTATCGCCTGTTGGAAACCTCATTCCGGTATTCGGATCGCTGATACCGGCTATCGCTGGAAGAGCAGCGGTTCCGTTTCCAACGCTTACAATCCCAGTCAGGATACTCTTACCCGTAACGCTAAGAGTATCGTTTACGGTGAGAGCATCATCCGTCTTCAGGCGATTAGCGGAAGCGCGATAGAGGTTGACATCTCCGCCGAGTAGAATCCCTCCAGCAACGTCAATAGTGGGTATCTGTAGCTGTCCTGCGCCTGTCAACCGAGCCGTCTCGGTCAGTGCCGCCGAGGAGCCGTACCCGAATGCAATGTCCGCACCAGTTACGTCCGTGTGAATCTGTAGCAGGTTACTCTGAATACCAAAACCATAAGTGTTGCCGGACTGGCCCCACAGTGCGATCTTGTCCCCTGTGCCGCTCAAGAATGAAATAGGGAATGATGGAGTAGGCTCATTCTCAGCCCCGATGTTGCTAATGAACGTCACGGTCCCGTCAGGATTCACCTTCAGGCGCACCGTTCCGGATGTCTGCATCTTGATCGTATCGCTACCGGCCAACACAATGCCTGTGTTCGTATCCGTCCGCCCCAGAACCGAATCAGCCAAGATCTTACCGCTCAACGCAGTGCTCATTGCGCCCATCTGTACCGCGCTTGAATCTTTGGCAATGATCTTGTCCACGCGCAACGTGTCCGCAACTGTCCACTTTGATGCACTCCCTACCGCAGGAAGCACAAGGGCAATCAGCCCAACCAGAATCAAACTCAGTCTTTTCATTGCCTATCTCCTCTATTGAACGCGGACGGGTGGTTGTGCGAATAGAACAACTCTCACTCGTGTATCAGGCGCATTTGTAGCCCGCCCAGTGACCCTCAATCTCAAGTATCTCATCGGAATCGGCGCAATCTCTTTGATGTGGACAACTTCGTCCTTCAAGCTGTCTGCAATGGCCGGGATATTCGCAATCTCATACCAACCACCACTATACCGCAGAGTCGTAGTTGTGTCCGGTGTCGCAAACTTCGATGCAGTATTCTCGTAGGACTGGAGCATATCGAGCTTGATATTCGGTGTCCCGCTTGCCGAAACCGCCTGATAGTAGACCGACAGTCGTGTGCTTTGCTCCATCATTACGATAGTGGATAGCGTGACGTCTGTAGAGTCTGTGAATATGTCCGTTGAATCCCACAAAACAACCTGATTGGCCGCATATCCCTCGATCAACTCCGCTTGTGCTATACCCCCAGACAGAAGCCCGACCACTACAAAAATACTCAAGATCGTTTTCATTGATCGCCCCTTCCTTATGCCAGATTTCCCGCCGTGATTGTCCATGTATAGGTCGCTTCTGCCAACGCATCTGCCGCCTGAACCGTAAACCGCGCCGCAACCCCCTCATACGCATCCGGCACGCCAGTAGTCGTCATTGGCACCCAGAACCCTGTAGTGACGTTAGGCGCGAAGATCATCAAGTCAACCGTTGCATCCGTGTCTTCTCCTGCTACGCTTTTTGCGATGGTCATGTTGTAGGCGTCCGCGGCTGACACATAGGCCATTGTCCCGTTCTTCGAGCACGCCAACACAAACGGCCAAGGAATGTGCGTCGGCAGAGCCCCGCCAAGTGCATCAGTCAGAGCACTCCACGCAACACTCGTCCCGCTATACGAAGACGCCGTGTAGTCCGTGATCCAGTAAGCATCTGCCGGAGTCTTCAGGATCATCAAGGTTACCTGTGCCGTATCTGCCCCTCCCGCCGCCCGCCGAATCGTGAATCCCGTATTTGTAATCGACGTAATGACAACCTGTCGATCTGTTTCGCTCATGGTGACTATTTTTGCGTTGGTTATTGTTGCGGGAAGTGCGGTTACAGAATGATCATCTGTCAGGTTGGAGTAGTTCACCGCAAACCCTGTATCCGACGACACTACATAACCTGAGATCCAATACTCATCCCATCCGCCGCCGTCATCGTAGAAGACAAGCACATCCACAAGACCCGAATCCGCTCCACCCGCTGCGCTCATCGCAATCGTAAACCCTGAACTCGTGACACTCGTCACGTAACACAGACGGTCGGCCTTGTTCATCAGCATTACTCGCCCGCCCGTGATCGACGCCGGCAATGTCGTCCCTCTCACGCTATCGGTCAACGAAGCGAATGTGTGGGTCGTGCCAGTCAATGAAGAGACCGTCAAATTCTGCACATAGTAGGCTCGGTATCGCTTGCCTGTGTAATCAGAACTGTTGTCGTCCCAATACTCCCAACCAGTCGGAGTTGTGTTTGACTCCCTACTCAGAGTAATCGCTCCTGCGGTATTCCTGACATCACACTTGAAATGCAGGTAATCCCCGCCTGGATCGGTCGGAATGGTAAATGCAAAGATCGGAGTTGTGTCCTTGGCAAACCAGCTATCGGCAGGAGTCGTCAACGAGGATGCAGTAGGGAGATTGTCAACCGTAAAAGCAGAAGACGTCGTATAGCCGCTCCAAGCAGCTCCATCGCTGGCCCGGATGCGCAGGTATACCTCATCCTCCAGAGCAGACCCAACGTCAGTTACGCTATCCCAGATGTATGTATGTGACGTGCCAGCCCCGGATGTTGCAAGTCCGCTCGTGCCATCGCCGCCGGTGCCCATCGTGGCAGTTGCCCATGAAGAGCCGTTTGTGCTCCACTGCACGCCAATGGAAGCCGTAACCGTCAGGTCAGATTCGAGCGTATACGTTACAGTGACATCGCCCGACACCCGAGCACTCGCTGCCGGCGCATCAAATGTTTTGACTCGGACATCAGAAGGCGTTACTTCCAGCGTCCGCGATGCCGATACATCTCCGTAGACAACCGCCACTGATCAACTCCAATGTAAGGCGAACGGGAGGCGCCTGTTAGGACACCTCCCTTCGGTTAGTCGTTCTTGTCGGTATACTGAATCACCACCATGGCACCAGTCCCGCCAGTGCCTGCCGATCCGTCGCTTACAAGGAGACTGCACACAGCCGCTGCCGATAGGCTATAGTCTGTAGTGTTCGCGCCTGTCTGTGCACCCTGAGCAACTGAGACAGAATCCCGTATCGCCCCAGAATGGAACACAACGTAGCAGGCATTTCCGGCTGTCACATCAATCGAGGTCACCTGTGCTCGTAATATGGTGATGTCACTCTCCAGCGTGATAACCCCCGGAATGTCCACGTCCGTCATGCCAAGACTGTCTATCGGGATGGTCAGGGTTCTGACAATGGGCGAACTATCAACGGTGAACTGTGCCGTAGTATTGACGGCCCCATCTGAACTCCAGATGTTGTTTGTGGTGTTAGTCCAATACTCCCCATTGGCTCCTGTAATCTCCGGTGAACTCGTGATAATCAACTTGTCCAGCGTCCAAGAGCCATTGGTGGTATTGCTAATCGTCTCTGCGTTACTACCGGTAACTTCCGGAACCTCCGTAAAGACGATCCGCCCGATGTGCGTTGCTGCCGCCCAGACCGTCACCGCCGACGCCAGAAGGATACCGATCGTGAGCCATTTGATGCTCGTCCTCATATCGGCCTCCTTATGCCACGTTGGCGTTGATGATGTAACGGTAGTCCGTGTGGGCACATCCACCCATGTAGCCGAACCGGAACCGGTTGACCACGTCACGCTCGAATGCCGCGTCGGATGTGGCACCCTGCGCCAACGTCTCAGGCTTCCAGCCCCAACACCACTCGACCTGATTTGCGAACCGCCCCAAATACCAGTCGTCGGCATCAGCGATGAACACTGAGCTTATAGGCCGCAGTCCACTACGAAGCCCACCCGGCCCGTAAGGGTTCAGGGCGTCATGGGCAGTGTCATACTGTTTCTGAGAGTGCAGCAACTGATCCAGGATCGCCTCATTCGACGGATGCACGAGGATGTGCATCGGCTTGATGCTAATCTTGGTTCCGCGCTCGTCAACCATCGCCGCCAGCAACGCATATGCCTCGTTCATTCCGGCAGTCGTCAGGGCGGTCGTGATCTTGTTGCTGTTGACTTGTGCGTCCAGAACGGCAGAGTGATCGGTGTTGTAGAAGTTACCGACTGTGGTTACAGATCCGTTGTAGACGAAGTTGCGCAGGTTCGATGTGGTTTCCCCGAAGCAAGTCCGCGGAAGCATCTCTATTGTCTGCACTATCATCTTGGCTTGATGCGACCCAGCCTTTTCGCCGATCGCACGAGCACGACTTACCGCTTGGTTCGTCTTGTCGAAGAGCACCATTTCCCTGGTAAGCTCGATCATCTTGCCGAACTTCCCAATTCTTACCTGGACGTTCTTCTCGGTCAGGATGGTGTCCTCGTACTGCTTTCCCTCGGCGATGAAGTCGAGGTCGTCGCCTGCGCCGAAACCGGCAATCCTGGAGTCAGGATAGTCGATTGCAGTGTCCTCTGTGATCAGTTCCTTGAGGCTCCCAAGTTCGTAGTCATAGGCCGCGATGATCCGGCTGTGAATCAGCGAACCGGTGATGTTCGGGAATGCCGACGTTACCATTGCCTCAGAGAGTTCCTCGGCGCTGGAGTTCTTCATTCCACTGAATCCCGGTATCGTTGCCTCCGCGATTGCCTTCAACGAGAACTTGGTGGCGTCTACCTTGCCACTCAGGAACCATTCCTGCAACTCGGCCCCAGCATGCTTCCAGGCCAGTTTCTTATTGCTGCCACACTCAAGCTCGTGTGACCTTACGTGCTGTCTGATCGATTCAATCAGTTCCATTTTCCCTCACCTCCTGGGTGTTTAGGTAAAGATGCCGTATTTCTGAGCATCGAAGACCACAAGAATCGGCCCCGTGCCGGTAGCATCGAGTTGCTGTATGCTCTGGGCGATGGTGTTGGTTGATCCAGCCTCGAAGATCCATGCCGTGCCATTTCCACCACTCACGTATTCCAGTTTCTCACCGATCCCGTAGGTCGATGAAGAGACTGTGACCCTCGCTACGCACTTACCGTATGCCGAAATGTCCAGTGTTTCGCCCGACTGAGACGCATCTTGCGCAGGCCCAATGAAGTATTGATCATCACTGTCCTGACTGTATACGGTCGCAAGATCAGACTCCAGCGAAATCAGGTCTCCTACTCCTACCGTAGTTGCCGAAGCAATGGGGCAAGTCAGGAGCCACATCGGATCATACTTCACGATCTTGATGTCACTATTCAATGATGCCATTCAGTTTCCCTCCTTCCCCTTTGCTAAGTAAAGATGCCGAGTTTCTGCACGTCGAATGATACGAGAATCGGCCCCGTACCTGTCGCGTCAAGCTGTTGCATACTCTGCGCAACAGGATTTGTCGCCCCTGCTACGAACACCCAAGCCGTGCCGTTCGCCCCGCTCTGCCACTCAAGATCATCTCCGATCCCGTAGGTCGCAGAGGCCACCGTCACCCTGGCGACGCACTTGCCATAGGTCGTGATGTCCAGAATATCCCCGGATGCCGAGTGATCCTGTGACGGCCCTGAGAAATACTGATCATCATCGGCCTGACTGAGCACCGTTGCAAGGTCTGACTCAATCGCGATCAAGTCACCCACCCCAACCACCGTCGCCGAGGCGATAGGATTGGAGATGAGGTACATCGGATTGTATTTCACGATCTTGATGTCACTATTGACTGCCACGTCTGCGCCCTCCTTCCTCTGTCGTTAGTTGAACAACGACAGTCGTCCAGCCGCATCCTTGGCAGCAGCCACTTCCTGCATCTCAATCACAGGATACGTCACTCCGCTATCCACCGCCCGTCCCGCCGTGCGGAATACCAGCGACTTTCTGTCGTTCAGTGCCTCCTTGATCGTCGTGTCATCAGACAGGTTCATCAACCCCTGCATGAAGACCTCGCTCAGATACGCCCCAGGAAGACCAACCTCTGCCGCTGCCTGTGTAATCTTGGCGCGATGGGTCACAGCCTTGTCAGCCGCATCCAGCCGGTCGATAACAGGAGCCACAGCCTTCAGCGACACGTCCAGGACTTCCAGCTTCGCCAGAATCGGGTTGAGTGATTCAGCGATTGCCTGCTTGATTTCTTCGTCAGTCACATCTACCTCCTTTGTGATTGGCGCCACTTCTGGCACACTCTCTGCATATTGGCCGATTTTGGCCGCCTTCAACAGCCCTTCCACTTTCACCTTTACGTCATCCGGGATCGTGAATGTCATTGCCTTGCCTCTGAATTTCCCGGTTTTCAGGATTGTCGAGATTGCCCGCAGCGCACCCTTGTAGACTACGTTCCCCTTCTTGTAGGGCAGGTGCCATGTGCCCTTGACTGCGGGATCTCCGACAATCAGATGGTCTTCTGGTGCCAGGGCTGACTTGTCTACTGTCGCCCAACTGTCACCCGAGAAGGTATAAGCCTCCGTGATTACAGACCATGACGTAACTGCCTCTGGGAGGTCTGCCTCTGTAAGCACGTAGCCGAGCAATTCAACATCTACTCCGCAGGACGCCATCACGTGATCAGTATCGGCAAACACCGCTTTCCAATCGATCTGGCTCAGTCCGTTCTTGAGGTCTTCAAGCGCCGTGTCAAATGCAATGGCCTTTTCCTCGTCACTCGCTCCATTCTCAGGATTATGGATGTTGCGCATGACAGTCTTGAATGAGTCCATCAAGTCCCATTCCTTGTCATTTTCCTCTCTGCGCTTCTTGTTCATATCCTGCATGGTCTTGATGTCCATCATCGACATGGGCATGGTCTTTTTCTCGCCATCCATCTCCTCGACATCGCCCATCGACTGAAGTACCTGCATTACCTGTCCACCTGCCGAGGGAGATGCAACCAGATCGCACCGCGCACTCATGATCTCATCAACAACCCGCCCCTTACGCCCTTCTGCCTCACCGTTTTCTGTGACCTTCGCCTGCGCGTCAATAGAGATGCCTACTTCTCCCGGATTCTTCTTAGCCTCTTCATAAAGCCACGCACTCTCCGGATTCTCAGTCATTCGCAGTTTGGCATACGGCACGCCAGACTCAACAAACGTGTCCTCGACCGTCGCTGCCCAATCCCGAAGTGACCGACCGAATGCTTTTGTTTCTGGATTCTGCTTGTGGTCGATATATGATTTCGCAGACTCCTTCACCTTCTCGGCCAGTGACGCCGCCACAGTCGGGGAGTAGTAGTTCCCGTTCTTGCTCCAACCAGGAGACAAGACCCTCACCAGGATCGTCTTTTGTTCATCGTCGAACTTTGCTTCACTCAGTGATGTTGCTACTCGCAACCGGGCAATACTCATCAGCCTCTCCTCCTTCCAAAAAGAAAGCACGCCTGGGGAGGGGAAAACCCCAAGCGTGCCTATGCTGCCTACCGCGATACTGTTGCTTTCTGAGCGAATATACTATATAGTCATATGCTTGTCAAGGCCTTTCTTGTTATTCCTGTCTGTTCTGTCCTTCAATGTCCAGCATGCGCCAAATTACCGTGTCGAATCCGCTGATCCATCTCCTCAATGACTTCCCGATGGATACACCAAGACCGTCCGACCTTCGCAGCATTTATGCGCCCCGCATAAATCATCCTCAAGATTGTCTTGGGCGATTTTCCGAAATGCCGCGCTACGGCTTCCACGTCGTATATCTCCCTCAGTGGCCCCATGCGCCCTCCTCTCACGCGCAACTATGCCGTACCGAATCTGGCCTCCATGAGTGGATGGATCGGCCCTACCTCTGTGACATTCACAGACTCATCATTTGTTGCATCGGCACAAGGCGTTCTCCATGTATAACCGCAAGATATACATCTCCATACCAGGCACTCCGGGATTCCAGTCTTGCCTGCACTCGTGCCAGCCTTATACTGCTTGATCGTCTTGTCGTTATCACATTTCGGGCATGTGGCATTAAGCATTGTAGTTTCCTTCTGGTTATGATGCCTTCTTGGTCAGCCGCATCGCCGCATTGAACTCCTTGCCCTTTGGCACGACATAGTAGAATCGTCCATCTGTGCCCTTCCGTGCGTAGAGCCCCAGGGTCCGAGCGTATTCATTGAACTCCTGCCACTTCGCCCCTGCTATGGCCTGCGCCCTCCAAGTTGCATCATCTGGTAACTTGCCAACCGAGAACAACCAGTCCTCAGCCTGTGCCCTCACGCTTTCCGGTATCATCCCGTCAACGCCCATCCCAAACAAATCCTGTTGATACTGGCCTGACACCCGAGGAGGTTGTCCTTGCCATATAACCGCATCTGGGTTCGCTCTGTCCACAGGATCGAGGGGAAGCGTAATCGCCCGATCTGCGGCGGTAAGTATTCTCATAGTTCCATCGGCCAACGTCAGACTTGCCTTGGGTGCAGACAGTCCGCCGAGGGTGCTAATCTTCGCCTGTAGATCCTTGAACGTGATAGGAGTCAACCACCCCTTACTCCGCACCACCAATGCCTCAAGAGGGAACTTCTCCTTCTTCCACAACTCAAATGTCGAATTGCCGAGCACAATGCGTTGATCCTTCTCCGGCAATTCATAGAACTCGATCTTCATTGGTGGATGTGGCCGCTCTTGCCTCACCCATGCTTTCTTGGCTGTCTCCGGAAGGCTGTTGTAGTCGTAACCCATCTCTTCGAGGCTCTTCACGACAGGCGTCAATAGGCACATCCCGTTAGGGTGGTCTACAAGCACCTGCCCCTTAGCGTATCGAGTACCATCGAGGATAAGACAATTGTGGACACATATCCCGTTTGCTACGTACGAGTTATCCTCGGCCACTTCGAGATTATAGACCATCTCTTCCCAAGGTTCATCTTCGTACAATGTGAACCAGTCTGGTCGACAATAAAACATCTCCTTCGCCTTATCATCCCACACGACAATGCCGTCGCTATGCTTAAGCGTCATAGCCGGCACAAAACCGTACTCTGTAAGAATTTCGTGCTCCGGAGTCATACGCAAGCTCCTTCCTCTTGCATGAATGAGCACCATCACGCCACAATACCCTCGCGACATAGTTTGTAGGACTGGCATAAACCTGCCCTTGTGTGTCAATACCTCATCCCCAATCTGTACATCGGTTATCGGCTTTCGGCCATCTTTTGTTATGATTTTTGTGTCCCCGGTTATACATGCCGCGCAAGGTCTCCCATCCGCGACTCTCTCCATCTCGGCAACCACTGGATTCTGCGCAGAGAAATAGGCAATACTTGCATTGGCCGCCCTGTTGTGAGACGTCCTAACAATCCGCATTACGTTGTAGTCAAGTTTCTCCTTGGCTTTTTCGTCGATCATCCCCTTGCCAAGCTCACTCATTATCTTGTCTTTCGTCCATCGCATGTCCTTGCCTTTTTCCATCGCCGACACAAGAGTGCCCTGAACCACCTTCAATTGATCCGCCGATATGGTCTTGATGAGATTCCCAGGAGCGATGTCCGACCGTGTTTGATCCCGCAAGAACTGAAGATACTCCGGCGTCACTCTCCCCTTGCCAACTTGAAGTACCGGAATCCTTGCCTCCTCGATCGAACTCCACGCAGTTACGGAGGCCCACGATTGTGCTTCGGCCTGTTCCTGGCCAATACCAGACTCCATAAGTTCTGCGCAGCACTCGGCATGTAGTGCCTCCAAAGACTTGTCGATGAACGTCAGTGGCTTAGGCTCTTTGTCTGTCTTCTCGACCTTGATCATCGGATACAGCGTCTTGAACTCGGCAACTATGGCACTGGATGCAGTATCAAACGCGGTCTTTTGCGCTGTGATTGTCAACCCTGCCAGATCGTCATAGGCGTCCTTGATGTTCCTGTGGAGTGCATTCACGAACGACCGCTGCCATCTGTCCCAGAGCTTGTAGTTGAGCTGCCCGTTGATTACCATTGCGTCAAGCCACTCATCAGCCGTGGCAGTCATGTCCCTGCGCATTCTGTCCAGTATCGACTTTGTGTCCCGAACAAGCCCGGCCTCCCGCCGGAGGTGGACTTTCTGAAGGTCTCTGCCGAATGCGCGAAGGGGGATCATTATCTGCCTTCCCTTTTTGCCTCTTGCTTTAGGCATTTACGCCTATATCGGGAGCATGATGTTCTCCTCCAGTATGCCTCCACTTCAATGCCGACCCAAAACACAACAAGCACTCCCGCGACGCAGAACTGTTGGCCTGCGGACAGTCGAATAACCTGCATTTCTGACAACACACCAGTAATAACAGCCTGCATCGCCATCCCTATCAAGAGTGTTTGTATCATTTTCTCAACGCCTCCGTCGCTTGCTGTAGCACTTCCTGCGCCCTGAACATCATGAGTATCGCCTGCCGCTTCGTGCTGTCTGCCCAGGCCGGGGATGCAATGAACAACAGGTGACCCGATTCACTCGTAAGGCTTCCGTTGCCGTTGTCCTTCAGGATCATTCTGACATAGGCGGCTTTTGCTGGATCGTGATACACCTCTGCCATCGTGCTGTCTGGCGTCAAGGGCACACCGCGGAATGTTACAGGCGTCTTCTTGGGTGCATCTGTTGCGCTCTCAACTCCAATCACAGTGCCGCACAAAGCTGCACACATAAGCCCGACCAGAATCCATATATCAGCCTTCACGCTCCGATCCTCCTGAATGTGGACGGAAACGACCGCCTCAGATGTTCAAGAATTTCCTTCTGTATCCGCTCAACGGATTCCAGCCTTGCCGTTATCTCGTGGATTGCAACCGCCGTGGGTTCGTGCTGAGTCAGTATTACTTCCGGCTGCAGCACTGGCACCGTAACAGGCTCCACCTTCGCCTTGCTTGCTCTTGCGGTCATGCTTACGCCCTTCCTTTCCGGCAGGCTATCGTGAGCACCGCCATGTCATACGTCGCCCGAATCACGAGACCAAGAAACACAAAGAATCCAATAACAAGAACGACCACAACTATCAAGCCGGCCATCGCCGTTGCTATTGCTCCTTCCGCATAACCCCTCAGTCTTCTTGTGTGCTTGCACATTTCACTCACCCGGGATTATCCCGCCCGGAGGTTCCGGAGTCTTCCCCTGTCCAAACTTCGCCATCTGTTCCTCAGCCGCCTGAGCTTCCATCTCCTGCATCGCCTTCCTGTTCGCCAGTTCCTCTTTCCAGTCGAGCCCCAATTTCGTGACGATCGTCTGATTGCTGACCCCAAGTGCCTGCCAGGCCTGTAGTGCCTGCGCTTGCTCAAGCGGTGACTCGTGCACCAGGATCGGGAAGATAATCGAAATGGGCGCTTCCTCGGTTGGTATGGTTACAGTCTCCTCCTTGCCTTCCAGTAGGGGCTTGACATCCGACAGGATTTCACTCATCGGCACGTGTGCAATCACGCCCTCGATTACCCTATCCACTACATCCCAGACAGCCTCATCCACAAACCGGTTAATTGTGATGGTCGGCTGCAATCGCTTGGCCTCAATAGCTGCCCGGATAGGCACCGATAACATCACACGGAGATGATCGTCCCAGAAGTCCTGCCAGTCTAAGACCTCCTGCAAGAATGGAGTATCTGACTTCTTGATCGATGCATAACTTTGAGTATCTGCGTTGCTGTCCAGAATGACATCTGGTATCTGGAGACCCGCCCCAATCGTGTGAATCAACATCAGTCGCACCGTCTCCATATCTCCTGCGGCCAACTTCGGGGATTCACTGCGGTAAGATACACTGTCTGTCTCTACCAGCATTACTCCACCAGCCGGTGCCCGTCGTTCTCGTGTGGTTGCCTCACCTGTTCGGCCCGTGATCTTCTTGAGCCAAATCACCTTGGCCTGCTCATGGCACCGCCGTGCCGCATCCTGGTTAATCTGCTCCATCATCTTGAAGTAGGGAAGTTCTGCGGCCATCGGCACGCGCCCACGCTTCTCACCCTCTTCGCCCCACCGGATGAACTGCACGAGAACATCGCCCGCTACGGCCTGTTGTCTGATGTGATCATGCACTGATGATTGTGGCAGTGGCTCCAGTCCCTCGGTCTTGGCTTGTGCCAGCGTTCGATAGTAGTCAATGTCGGCATAGTACCGCTCCTCTTTGGCACCCGTCGGTCCCAAGAATTGTCGCTGATATGTCCACACGTTCTCGATATCCTCGGGGTCGGTTTCTATGCCCGTGATTTCCTTCGGAGGAATTCGCCGCATTGTCACCTGTCCCGTGCCCGGATGGATACTGTAAAGGCAGAAATACTCACCCTCGATGTAGACCGACCTCACCATGGCCTTATGGCGAGCATTCATGTCGTTCTGCAGCCAGAAGTCTTGGATTACATCGTTGACTTCCTTCACCGGAGAAGAAACAGCCACCCCTCGCCCTGCCACATACTTGCGAATCGCCTTCACCGCTCCCTTGGCGTGTGGGTTGTTCTGTGCCTTCTCGAATGCCGCGTCCTGCAGATTCCGGAGCTTGCCGTCCGGCACAACCCTGTTTGCGTCCTCCGCGGAAGACAATCCCATCATGATCCATCCCGACCGAGCCGCAAGCGTGTCGAAGTCTGCTGCTTCGTGGAGTCCAAGGGTCTTAGCAATCTTTGCGCCTTCGGCCCACTGCCAGGCTTCCGCGAATGTCACAGGGTCGTCTATGTTGCTTTCTCTGTCTCCCTGCCCATACCCCAACCACCGGCGCTCCTCCAGCACCGCCTGCTCCCCGGCCCTATGAGCTATCTCGTGCGCTTGCGATCGCGTCAGCAATCCGTGCTTGTCCCACCATTCGCGTAGACTCACCCTAACCTCCTTGCCCGACCCGCAGCATATGTCTCGGATTCTGCCACTTGATACCATCAAAGCGAGGCACATACCGCGCCTTCGCAACATACTCCCTCGGATACCCCGCCTCGTCTGCACAGGGCACAAACTGATACTTCACGCTCCCGTTCATCTCCAGGCTCAAGTCTCCCGTTTCTCTGATTTGGTTATGTTCATTCAGGCACGGAAACTTAGCGCACAAGGCGCACACGTCCGGCACCAACCGTAACCCCTGGGACATCCGCGCCAGAACCTTCATCCTTGACTGTGGTGGCGTCTGTCTGATGTTCATGCCGGATACCCTCGGAAGAATTCGGTCGTTGTCAAGTCGCGTTTCAGTTCCATCAAGAACCATCCCGTATTCACTCGCAGGATGTCCTTAGAGAAAATAGCCATCGGCCTGTTCTGGGAGCCTTGCCATACGGCCATCCGCGCCGGTCGTCCATCATCATCAAACTGATCAACCACAAACTGCACTTGCAGAGTCAGCGATGGAGTCCGATTGATGCGACGGATAACAGTCTGCGCCCTCTCCACGAACTGAACGAACCGCTCCGGCGATAAGCCCGTGAATGGTTGCCGGTGGCCGTTCTCGGAAATGACAGGCTCAGGAATGTCTGTCGATAGAGTTCGGTTCTCTTCCTTCACTTCAGCAGCAGACATAGCCCGCCTTGTGTATGGCCTCTTCGCAATCATTCAAATCCTCCTGGTTAGATAATCACCAGTTTCTTTTATTCGTAGTATTCGCTCGTATTCATGGCTCCCATGAGATGCACGCTTTATTCCATCCATCTTTGGCGCAGGGGACTGTCGGGTTTAGCCGACAGAGGAATGCGCCTGCTCCTTTTTGTGAGATTTCGCTTGACATTGCAATCCTTTCGTTGTATCTTATATATGCGAATTGAAAGGTGAGTTTTCCTTTTTGTCATGTTTTATAGACTGGCCCTCCGGTTTTGGCTCACCAAGTCAATTCGCACCCGGTGGGCCTTTCTGTTTGGAGAGTAGCATGCGTAAGGGATTCAAATACCGCCTGTATCCGACCAAAACTCAAGTCCTCGCTCTTGAGCAGATGCTTGAGACGCACCGCCGGATTTACAACATGGCCTTGTCCTGGCGCAAGAACTCTTTCGAGGATGATCAGAAATCCGTGAAGTATTCCGAACAATCCGCTCGGCTGACACTGGACCGCCCCGACGTTCCTTCCCTTGTGGGTGTCAACTTCTCTTCCTGCCAACACACCCTGCGCCGTCTTGATCGTGCTTTTCGAAACTTCTTCCGTAGGATTAAGACTGGCGAAAAACCTGGGTATCCCCGATTCAAGGGTGTGGGTCGTTTTGATTCTGTGAAGTTCACATACGGCGACGGCAGCAAACTGAAGTGCCATAAGGTCTACGTTCAGCACGTTGGTATGGTGAAGGTGAAGTTGCATCGGGAGCTTCCCGTGGATGCTCGTATCGCTTCCCTGACCGTGAGCACAAAAGCTGGGTCGTGGTATGTATCTTTCTCCTGTGAGCTCCCGGATGTTGATGTCATCCCGTCCGTCAATCCTCCTGTTGGTATTGACCTGGGGTTGAAGTCGTTTCTTGTCACTTCCGACGGTGCTTCTGTTGATCCTCCACGGTTCTTCGCTGGTGCAGAGAAGAAACTCCGCATCGCACAACGCTCTCTCTCCCGAAAGAAGAGGGGAAGCCGCCGTCGCAAAAAGGCAGTCAGGCGTGTAGCCAAAGTGCATCTGCATGTTGGGAACCAACGCCGAGACTTTCACCACAAGACCGCTCTTTCCCTTGTCGGTAAATACGGCCTTATTGCTCACGAAGACCTGAACGTCAAGGGACTTTCTCGCAGTATGTTGGCGAAGTCCGTCAACGATGCAGGATGGGGTAACTTCCTGAACATACTCCGATTCAAGGCAGAATGCGCCGGGGTCGAGGTGGTGGGGGTCGATCCCAGATACACTACGCAGCGGTGCTTCGCGTGCGGGGTTATCCCTGTCAAGAAAGTTACGCTGTCTGTTCGGGTGTATCATTGCGATTCCTGTGGTTTAGTGTTGTGCCGCGACCAGAACGCGGCCAAGAACATCTTACAATCGGCACGGACTGTGCCGTCAGGCGCTAACGTAGAGGCTTTAAGCTCATGCGTAGCCTGAGAAGCCCCCTGCTTCAGCGGGGGGAGTGGTCACCCCCTGAATACCAGAACGACTCACACAATCGCATAGTAGGGGTCTTCCTCGTAGTCGTCGATGTCCTCGGCTTCCTGCGCCGCCCTTGATCGCACAGAAGGGCCATAATAGGGATCATCAGCCCAGGAGGTGTCTTCTTCGACCTCTACAGGCTTTACGAGCGATACTGCACCCTCCAATGCATCAGGCCCGTCTACATAGGCCGGAAGCGCGTCAAGCTGGCAGTTCAATAACTGATCCATCAGAACCGGATATCTACTCCGCCAATCCGATGCAAACCTTAACTGCCCACGAGCTACAAGAGGCTGTAGGGACTGTATCCGGCCCGCCTTCTCGCTCCTGTGTGGCACTCCCTGCACGTAAAGGTCAGGAACAAGAGCAGATAATTCCCCGATCAATCGCTCTTGAAAGGCATTGCTCTCAATCCCGAACTCTGTGAAACGATAGAAAGCGTGCTTTTGCTTGATCATCACCAGCAAGGCGTCCGGCGAAATCCGCCGCAGATCCGCATCCAGCACGTCGATTGCTGTAGTTGATTTCCTGCAGCCCACCGTCACCACCGCAGAGTAACATCCCAGATTGGACTTGCCAAGAGCAGGGTCACAGAAGCCATAAATCTCATCATACTGTGACACGTCCCCTGCTCCATCGAAAAAGGCCATCGTGTCAATATCAAAGATTCGGGAGCCCACCGGTTTAGGATCGTTCAGGTAGTTCGCCGCGAAATCACCCGGCCCAACCTCCGTCTTGATCCTGTTCAGCGCCGATTCCGACAGCATATCCGGGTATCGCGGGGTCGTCCCGTCCTTCAGGTAACAACCGTCGATTTCCGTAACATATCGATCCTGTGGGCTGAGCATCTTATTTAGGTCATTGATGATCCAGTTATACAGATCATCCGGGTGCCATCTCGTGCCTACAATGACGATCTCGCCGCCCTCATCGAGCAAGGATATGCAGTCCCGATACCATTCTTTTTTCTTGTTCCGAGTCAATGCCGAGAACCGATCATCACTGTTCACGAGGTCGTCTACGATTATGAGGTCGTAGTGAGCCGACACCAGAGTTGATCCATATCCTGAGACCTGGATGGATAATTCCTTCTGAGTGCTCGTCCTGGGCTTTACGGATATTCCCCCTTCGTTCCATTTGTCCGATATCCAGTCCCCAAACAACTGCCGGAACTTGACACCTCTCTCATAGTGCCCCTTGATCTCCCGAAGGAAGCCTGCAGCATTCCCCTCTACGGCGTTTACGATGAGTATGCGCAGGTCTGGGTTGACCAATAGCCGCCGCATCGCATAAGATATGGTATATATCGTCGTCTTGAACGTCTTACGCGGTCGCAATATCAACCATCGCCTACAATCTGAGGCATCGAACCGTCTTGACCATTCACCGTGCACCAATGACTCCAGCTTGTCATAACCAAGCACATATCTGGCGAACCAATAGGTATCCTCCATCGCCAGGAGTTTTGCGTCGGTTATGGTCATTTTCTTAGGCATTCTGCACCCATAAACATATGGATTGTATTCGATTTTTGAGTCTCATTATTCGTGGCTCCATGAGAGTGGCATTCTATGCACAACGAGGAATATAGTAAAATCATTTTGCTACCCCGTTGCCTCCTCAAACTCAATCATCTCGGTATCCTCTGGCAACTGCTTCACATGCCCATTATTGCCTGCCAATTGTAACCGCCGTTCTCTTACCAGTGATGCAAGTTCTTGGATGTCACCGTCCGCATGATGCTCAATGTCCACTGCCACCCTATCCTGCCACTTAGCCCGACACTTCAGGAAGAAGATCATGGCCGTCACGTCTTTGTCAACTGTGGCCTTTTGGAAGAGCACATTGGCGACCTGAGCAATGCCAAGGGCCTTCCCCCTCTCCATCACAGCGCGGAATTCCTCAAATCGCTGCTTACGACGGAGTAGTGTCTTGAAGTTGATCCCAAGGGCAGCAGCTATTTGCTCATCTGATAACCCTTGTGCTGCCAATACTTCAACTCGTCGCTCGTCGATAGGCTTCCACGGGGGACTACCTTTTCGGCGTATTCCTCCCGTATTTACTGTAGGTTGTTCCCCTGTCTTATGTGTGTCCGTTTCGCTCATTGGTTGCCTTTATACATTAATCAATCGCCTAATATGTCTTGCGATTGCTCTCATCATCAATGGAGGGACAGAATTGCCTATCCTATTCTGTGCATCTATTCTTGTTCCTACAAAATGAAACTGATCAGGGAATGAAGCCAATCTTTTTTGTTCAGATATAGCCAAAGTTCTTGGTTCAAATGGGTGATATAAATGACCTGCCTTTGTGATTGTAGTTCCTGGTTTATTCATTCGCAATTTTCGTCCTCCAGCACCATACAAACCCACAGATTCGCCATTCTTTGCCACAGTCCAATACTTCAGATATAACGGAGTCAACCCAAGTCCCTTCTTGTCCACTATCAATCCATCCCATGCTTGTCTGATAGTGATAGGGCTTGATTCAGTCTTTGACAAACTTGGCGCAACCCCTAAGTCATCTCGCACTCCCACAAAGATCAATCGTTCTCTTGCTTGTGGCACGCTGTAATACATTGCATTCATCAGTGTTGCTGTTACTTGGTATCCTGTTGATTTTAACTCACGCAAAATCTCTGCGAATATCAACTTCATCTTGCCTTGTACCATACCTGACACATTCTCCATTACGAAGACTTTTGGACGTAACCCCTCCAATAATCGCACATATTGTCGAAAAAGTTGATTGCGATCATCAGTATATTCTCTATTGCCAGCAGAAGAAAACCCCTGACAGGGAGGCGATGAATCCATTACATCAAGTTGTCCTGCTTCAGTAAGCCCAGACAACCGCATACATTCATCAACTGTCAACCTGCCTATATCCCCATGATACACCGGCACTTCAGGAAAGTTCCGCTTAAAAGTTTCCACTGCATTGTTGTCCCACTCTACGGCCAGTAATTCCCGGAATCCCGCCATAGAATACCCAAGGCTTGAACCTCCACATCCCGCAAAGGTGCTGATAACTGTTGGTGCATCGTCGTCGCGTGGAGCAAGGTGCTCCTCCCATGACTGATTAAGGATACCAACATAGTTACTTTTTGCGAGCATGTTCATGTCCACAAGTTGGACAATTGCACACCTCAACACCGTCAGCAATAGACTCATCATAGGTCTTGAATGACACATCAGGTATGGCATTTGTTCCCATGAATTCTGTGGCAAACTCCTCCATGTCCAGATTAGGCAATATCATCATCTGTGACAATGAGTCGAAGTCCAAGTCAAACCGCTCCAAGTGCTCGTAAAGCCCCTCGCTCGTCACCGACGCATACACAGACGAATACACCAAGACCAACTTCGCCGCTTCGGCCATATCCTGGCAATCAACGAAGTTCGCCGGCAGTTCATCTGGGAATCTATGACCCTCCCCTTCCAGTTCTATCATTGCCTTTTGCCTATGGTGCCCGTCCAATATCCACAACGTAGCTTTGGCCGTGTCCTGCCATACAGCAAACGGCATAGCAAAACCATTCTGTTTCAGTGATGTCTTAAGTGCCCGGAATGACGCCTCTGATAGTTCTTTCAGGTTCGCCTGCAACCACGTCGCATCGCGCCACTTGATCAGTTCAGTCTTGATGATCCTGGATGCTATGTCACCCATGAATACTCCCTCAATTTATGCGGAACCGCAAGAATTGGCACAAACAAAAAGGCGAACCCAAGTCTCATCATCTGGCCTTGCCTGGTCCGCCTGTTTGTGTTGTTCTGTTACCCTCTGGTTCACTTCGGCCCCCGCGTTTTGCTATAAAGGCTGAAAGCTTTTGCATGGCGTTAATATATCAAAACATCCACCAGTTTGTCAAGGGTTTTCTTTAGCAAGCCATCCGTTCCTATTCAAGACATCCGCAAGAGCCAGTGCAATAGATTCTACTTCCTTCTCGTGTTCGTGGAATTCAGCATCATAGCAGCCCCAATTCCGTGTAGAATCTCGTGCAAGAGAGTCCGCAGGATGTCTTCGTTGGAGCGGCCATTGTCATAGATACGGATTGTTCTATCCCATAGATCGATCTGGCCCCACAGGGAATCTCTCTTCTGATTATCAACTTCCGAAGGCGTGTGCACATACTGAATTGTATACTCGATCCCCAGGATGTTTACCTTGTCCGGCTTCACCCTGGGACCTCCAACAATTCCAACTGTCCTTGTTCTCGCATCTTCCGCCTCCGTGTCTGTGCTGCCGTTACGTTCCTGTGCTCCCTGTCGTGCCTATTATGACACCTTTGACAGAGTGCCGCAAGATTCTCGTCTCGGTTATCTGTCGGATCATGGTTCACATGCGCCACCGTCAGGACAATCCGAATCAGCTTGTAACCATCAAGACAAACACTTTCGTCGCCTATGCCTGCCCTGTGGAATCTGCCATCCTCGTCCCTGTAGCCTATAGCGTGATTCGCAACCCCGCACCACTTGCACTGCTGGCCGTCTCGTTCCCGTATTCTCTTGCTGACTTCGGGCCAGTCTACTGAGTATCGTTCACGGATGAAGGGCATCAACTTCTATCTGTTGTCCACGCGGGACGGACGACTGGAAAAAGCTGCGTGTACTCACCGAGAAGAAACTCTTCTATTATTCCGATGTCTGGCTTGAGTCGGTCGTGGTTCTGAGCGTACACATCGGCGAACTCAACTTGAAGCTCCGCGAACTTGCGGGATAGAACCGGGATCAACCCGGGATTCCAAGAGTATTTGACCTCCATCAAGAACTCCTTGTCGCCTTCTGCTACCTGCGGTGAGAAGTCCCCCGTTAACAACAAGTCGATCCCTTGTCTTAGGGACCGAAGATACGCCACTGCGAACTTGGGAGTTCTGGCGTCTGGCTCAAACAGGTTCATCTTCTTGTACTGGTTGTGCGCATACCCCTTATGTGCCTCATAGATATTGTGGCTGTCGAGAAAATCATGACGCCACATCTGCAGATAAGTGCCAGCAGGTGTCGTGTGGACAACCTGATTCGACCACAGAATCTCAAGTATTGTCGGATTTCCTTGGACTGCCATTTTACAGAAGTGACGAAGCTCGTATGACGTGTTGTCTTCATCTCCCTCCGTCCAGTGTGTCGTCTTGGGAGTCCTGAATGGGGAAATCAGTTCCTCTATGTCTTCCTGGAAGATTCCTCGGATATCCGTATCTGATGTATCCTGGTGTAGTCCGTGTAGTCTGGAGCCTACAACCACCGACAATATGTCCTTCATGTGACATCCTCCAGTCTGATGGGTGAGTAGTGGTGTTCAAGTGCTACGAGCTTGTGCCATGACGGATCATATACTCCGTCCATCTCATCGGTATGACGTATCTCCGCACCTCCATGCAGGTGTCCGTGTACGTTGGCGGTAAACCTGTCCCGAAGCACCGGGAAGAACGGCACGTGTGTAAACAACACGCCTTTCCGGACGAACATCTCGCAGACGAATGAGAAACCGCGCGTCATATACCACCGTGTCCGCTGATGATCGTGGTTCCCTCGAACCAGAACCTTCCACCCCGGCAACGATTCGAGCACACCCTTCAACTCGGAGTCGCGTTTCCATATCACGTCTCCCAAGTGGATAACGAGATCGTCCATTCCGACTGTCGCTCTCCAGTTTTTGATGATCTGCTCACCAAAATCGGCGGGGCGCTCTGCGAGGACCTGTAACCGTTCGTGACCCCAATGTGTATCAGCTATGAGCCAGATATTCATGTGATGTCCATATGTATGTGGCGTCGGCTGGCAACTGAGTAAACCATGCGAGGACAGATCCGCGACCAGGATCACAACAGCTCCGAAGCGCCTGCTACCAGCTTTTTCCACTAGGTTTCAGCCGCATCTACATAAATACTCAGCAGCTTCATCAATGTCCTCTCCACGCCATTCGACAGGAGGAGGAAGAATAGACTCTCTGGCCTTCCACCCCCGGTAAGCTACCTCCCGGAAGGCTGCTTGTAGAATCGGCGTTACTGATTCTGAATCTTTCCAGTACCCAGACCACCATTCGTCAAAAGTCATGTCGATGCTCCTTCGCTCTCCGTCGGACATCACCTTACAATGTTCATTCCAGCCAGTCCATCGCGCTCACGACGCTACTCCCCTCGGGTGTCAACTGTGCTCCGAGGGGTCCAATCCTAACAAGTTGGCTCGGCAGCATCTCTACCAATGGCAGAACCTTCTCACTAACTGTTGTCCACCCATCGGTGTGGCAATCCCTTCTTATTAATCGAAGAAGATGTTTTTGGCCTGAGTCTAATTTCACGTGCTTATCCTTGGTCGGCATTTTGCCCTCACATTGTTATTTGTTGCCCGGTGACGGGAGTTGTGGGGGTTGCCAATTCGTAATGCCTCAGCAAATGACTTACCAACAGCCAGCCGCCGCCCTTGAAATAAACAGTAGGCATATCTGGAAACATTCCACCACCAACATCAAGTGGATCTTGTTCCGAGAAACCTATTACCGTGCCACGCGAAGAACAACCGATGGTGCAAACAACATCAAAGGGAAGTGTTGTGTTTTTCAATTCTTCTATTGTCATTTCTGCTCCTTACAAATGTCGTAGGAAATCTTCTCGCGCCTTGCCTTGACATAGTGCACTTGCCCTTGCGCATTCCTCTGCCTCGCATTCAGCATGCACGAGCTTAGTCCCAGCACTGTCCTCGTCTGGCCAGCGAACAGGGTGCGGGTATTTGTCTGCTCCAGGCAATCCGCAAAACCCGCAAATGTCTTCGTCTTCCATATTCGTTCCTCTCTTCGTTTTGTTGCCCGGTGACGGGACTCGAACCCGCATCATCAGATACCGCTGTCGTCAAAGCCGGCCACGAACCGGTCTCGGCAATCTGGCCCAACCTGTGGCGCGGGCTAGGGGTTGGGCCTATTTAGGCTTACCTATTCGCCTGCCACAAGGATCCCCACCATTGGTCATTACGGGCACACCGGGCATTGTGTATCAAACATTGAACGCTACCTGCTCCGTTTTCTCTGCCTTGGCCGCTTGCTCTTGTGCTTCCCAGCACTGACATGGACGATATGACCCTCCAGTCTCCTTGTAAATCCGCGTCTTTTGCCGTGGTGGTAGCGGAGTGCAATCCCGAAACCCTCGATCTTCCTCATATGCCGTGGGCCATACTGCAGGCCACTCGTCAAGCGCTTTGCACCTCCAACCACAATAACCTGGCTCTTTAGGTCTTGGTCGTCCTGTTGGCCCCCGAGAATGGGAGAAGTGCCTGCAGTTTCCGCATATCTTATCCATCAGCCTCCTCGTGGTCTGATTTCGGCCCGCGCATCGGCATAATCACGAAACGTTGATCCTCGTTATCTGCAGGCTTCAAGAGCATTGCGTCCATAGGCCCCTTGATCATCCAAACGACCTCCTCGGAGTCGATTCGCTTCAGCACATCTAAGAGATACTTGCAGCTCAGGCTTACTACGGTTTCCTTGCCTTCTGTCTTTACCGCGACGGTCTCAGTCGCCTGAGTCGCCTTCGCGCCTGACTGCGCCGACATCGTGACTTCACTCCCTGCAATCTCGCATCTCAGTGCTGAGTTCTCGTCGGCCATTGACAGATTACGCAGAACAACACCCCGTAACTCTGCCACATTGCACGTCACTTTTGTTGTGTGCTCCGGGATGATCCGCTCAACGTCGGGGTATATCCCCTCAAGTAACCGACAATCCAGTCTTGTCGGCCCAGACTCGCACTCAAGAAACGCATCCTTCCACCGCACAACTACCGGCTCGCCAGACTTGCACATCCGGATGATCTTCTGGATTCCGGCCTTGGCCGGCACCACAATATCCATCTCTCCGGCTGCCGGGATTCTGCACATTGCGGCCATGTATCCAGTCGTGGCCCTGAGCATCAAGCTACCACCGCTTGCCTTCATATGCACACCGGTGAGTATTGTCCTTGTTGCAGTGTCTGTGCTCGCCGCAAACACCACCTTGTTCAGTGCTTCTCCGAAGACCTCCGCCTCCTCCGGACTGAATTCGATTTGCTGGTTACTGTCCATCTTGGAGTCTGCCGGGAAGTCTTCTGCATCCATTCCGGCCAGTTTATACTTGCCATTGGCGGTATGAAGAGTTACACGGTCAACCTCTGCCTCCACGCGGATTTCTCCATCGTCAAATACCTTCACCAACTCCAGGAGCTTGGCTGCAGGAAGGCATATTGACCACTCGTCATTTACCAGGGTCAAATCCCCTGTAGCCTGCATCATCATTTTTGCCGTAGTTGCGATTGATATGTCCAGGTCAGTGCATCGCGCTATCAATCTACCATCATGCGCTATTAGGGCTACAGTTGACAAGATCGGCAGTGACGGATTGCCCGGTGCCGCAGATACAACAGACTCAAGAGCCCTCAGTAGTTCTGTGCGTTCAATTGGCATTGCGTTCTCCTTCTTGCCCATCAGTCCACCGACGTAACTGCCTGAAGTGCCGCGCCATGTATCCCCGCCACGTCTCTCCTGTTGCAGTCTTACTCCTGGCCGCTATCAGCACAACCGCAAGAGCAACCACCCCGCAATAGAAACCAAGACCGAAACAGACCACATGCACCTGCATAAATATGCCTCCTTAATTAGGTCAGCCATTTTTCTTTCCCTTGGTTTGCTCCTTAATGTTCCGTTCTCCTTGGCTCAGTGGTTGCTTGGCCCCACAGGCCGTGCACGTCCAGTTCGTTGAGCCGCCGTTGAACACCCGTTTTCCGTGACCGTGCAGGACGTCTTGCCCTTTATTCTCGCATCCGCAGTTCTTGATCTCAGCCGACATTGATGTTCTCCTCTTTATATGGCCCTGTGCTACCAAACTTATCCTTGAACAACCGACATTGTTCCATCGCCGTGTTCAAGTGACCCAATAGCGCCACGAAGTGATTTGTTTGTGCTGGTTCGTATTTCTCTATCACCGAGGACACAAACAGTCGTGCCGTTCTCACGTAATCCTCAGAGCATGACATCAATTTCCTGGCTTTTTCGCGATCCACCCGCGACCTCCTTCTGGTGTGCCGTCCATCGTTCCCTGACTGTTCGTGCAAATCTCGTAGCCGTCAATTTCTTGTCCCAACTGTCCCACCAGAGAATCGTTGCACCTGCGGCTCTGTCATTGCGAGCCCTGATGATGTCCCGCATCTCTTCTGCAATGGCCTCATACTCAGGCTCATCTTCGATCATTTCGTAGTGGTCGCCTGCGAATAAACTGGAGACATGAGAATACAAGGCGACTGCCTGCCTGTTGTCCGGGAGCACCACTTTCGCCTCCTTATTCTCGGACGGCATCTGCTTCAGAGTCGAGCATGTCGCACTCCGACACGTGACATAACGAACAGGGGTCATTCTCTGTCCACAGTGTGCTCCACTCCTGGCAGTCATCATCACCACACTGCAGTACACACAAGTCGTTGTCTCGGCCTTCTGGTTCTGGTCTGATTATGGCACATTCACCACGGGATAAACCAAACCCGGCACCCTTACATACAAACACCCAATCTCCTGCCTTGCGTCGCTTACTCATGATCGTTCATCCTCACCACATAGGCATTCTTCTGGTTCTGGTTTCAAAAACCTATAGAGAACGTGCGGGCCAGTTGAACCACAACCAAGCACGTCGCAATTATGTGAGTCATCGTTGGGTTTGGGTCTCCCTAATACGATGATTTCTCTTGCCGTCTCGTATGCCTCTACTGGTCTTACTGAAACATCTGATGCCATCAGTTACCTCCTAAATCTCCGCCTTCATCTCCGGTGTCGTTACCCTCTGGACGATGTTGACTTGGCCGCAGGTCATACAGTGTGCAATGCGATTCACTTCTCCCCACCATCCAAAGCATCCGGATCAGCCAAGCGCCCACTGCGGCCATGAACATGACCACAAACCAAACAACCACATCCTCTATCACTCGGCACCTCCTTAATCTCCGCCTTCATCTTGTCAACCACGCCCAATTCCTGTTATCGCCATCCCGTCTCTTGGCACATTGACTGCACAGATTCCTGCCCCCGTATCGGCCTTTCCAGTCCTGCGGCTTGCACGTTTTGTTGCAACCCAAGTCTGCCGACCATCCGTCGCAATCGACATACTCCGCTGTCGTGCCGGTGTCAGGCTGTCGTCGTAGCGGTGTCATGCTTCATCTCCCTCCACAATATTCTTATTATTTCTGCCTTCCGGCGACATCGCGCCATATCAGGCTTTGGTTCTCCTCCCCCACTTCTGATCTTTTCCGCCACAAACGTTGCTGCTTCGTGGATGTCGAGCGCTGCCACAACGACCCGAACCCACTCAGTCCATTCTTTTCTATCATCCAACATCGGTGTAAATGACAGATCGTCTAATTCGACCAACATCTTCCGCGCCAGCGAGACGGCCTGCTCCTCGGTCGGCACCAGCGTCGCAGTCCGCTCATCAAGCTCGATCTCCTCTTCTTTCAGTCGTTTTTCGTAGGCCAGGATTTCTTCCTCTATGGGTGTCAGTCTTGCTATCGCCGCTTCCATGCGCTTGATCTCCCGATCTACATACCATCTCGCCTTTCGTAGATCCACAAGCGCACCAGAAATTTCCTTAGTTTCAACTCTCCAGATATACTTAACCGCATTACCGAGGTTGAAATTGAAATGCTCGGCCACGTCAATACACTCCGTGCCTGGGAGCCAGTTGTAGTGGTCGGGGTGATCTACCTCTGATTTCTTCTGGTCGGCTACAATACGAAACTTACGATCTTCTGGCACCTGGAAACCGGACTCAATCTTTGCCATCTTTCAGCCCCTTTTTCTTTTCTTGCCCTTGAAGCCATTCCTCAACCATGGCCTTTGATGTCTTGTCGTCCTTGACCGTCTCAGTAGCCCACTCTATCAGTTCCCCGAATGGAGGATACTCGTCTACCCAGCTCCAGCTACAAACCAGGCTGCGCATCGAATGACATGGCTTGCACGTTTTGTATGACTCTCCTTGCCCCTCCCACACCCCGGAAGCATACGAGTAGATCTGGCCGACTGCGATTCCCCCTCCGCACTCGCAGCACTTGTGAGGCTTTCGCGCTATCCTGTCCTTCTCTTTGTAGGCCTCTGGCATTTCACCGATCATCACCAAACCCTCGTCCAATAACCCATACAAACAATATAATACACTTCTGTCAAATTGTCAAGACTTTTGTTTGATTATCACTGGACACTTGCTCATCCTTATACTGAAGTAATTCCATCTCCTCCAACTTGGCCTTGAGAACTCTCGCTTCCCCCTGTGCTATCTGAAGGATGCTCATAAGGGGGAGAGTGTGGTAGGGTTCCTCCATGTGGATCATATCTGCTAATGCTATCCATATGTGATGCTGAATCCCTTCAAGTCTCTCTTCGTCAGTCATACACCGTCTCCATTTATGGCAACATTACGCAGGTCTTATACGACGTCCCCTGCCCGTTCCAAATCCCAGAACTGTACATGTATTCCGCCCCACTTTCAATTTCCTCCCGACACTCGCAGCACCGGAATTGCGTTCGCGCCTTGCTCTGTTGTGTTCTGTTACTTCAACTTCCATCTGGCTTTTGTCTCATCACTCCAATCAATATCTTTGCCAGTAACACGACGAAACAAACATTTGAAACAAGCTGCTGGTGATCCTTTCAGTACCGGGAACACAAGGAGCATCCCAGAAGAAGCAGCGAACCGCTTTTCGCATAATAAGCATTGGGTGCTGTCTGGGATACTCGGCATGATGCGCCAATTATAGTTGGGCTTTATTGGTTCTATGTCCATCAGCATGCTATCTATTTCCCCTGCTTCATAGTTGTTGCTCAAAAGAACCTGCTCATTTGCTGACACATCAGCTCCTGCAAGAAACAATATTATTAGAATGGTTTTCATTATGCTCCCTCCGGGGCTGCTTGCGTGGATTAGCTTGCGCTTTCTCTGTCTTCCGTCTTTCTTTCCATCGTTGAAACATCTTCGCCCTCGACCTGCCTTGTGTCTCCTATGCTTACAATAGACCCACAGAAAGTAGAGGATCACTGCCCATATGCCAGTCCCCATGGCAGCACCAATGATAGATTCCAATATCGTCACCGCCCTCTCCCGTGCCCAATGTTGTCTGCCAGCATCATGCAAAAATTCGCAACATCAGCGCACTCGCCCACAATCCGCTCCGCGCTTGCCTTGTTGTCGATTTCCGCCCATAACTCAAAAAACTCATCGTCCAGACGGCGAATAAGATCACCCGGGGTCATGTCCTGCCACCCCCCTTTGTGGTCGTTTGCTCTCAGTCGCTCTTCCATCTGTCGAGCAAATGACATGACTTCCGGTCGTATCTCCAATTCTTGCGGTTCCGCATAAATCCGCCCGACCTCTATTGCCAGAGCCACCAGATCGTGCATCTTGTCTTCGGCTCCTTCGGTACTGTCCTCGTTGACACAGCACCTCACCTTGTGTGCCGCCTGTTCGATCAACCTAACCGACTTTATTATTTCAACTTGTTTTTCCTTGTCGCTCATTTTCGCCTCAATTCGTCTATGTCGAGACCACCACTCTATCCTCGTCAAAGGGTCAATTACTGCCAGCTAAAGCAGGCAGCTTGCCCGTCCCCTCGTCCGGTTTCGAGCCGGAGTCATCGAGTCGTGCTTCGGGGCCGATTGACGGCGGCCCAACCTGACCCAGGACTTGCCGAGCCAGGATACCTCTCAGTCGGATATTACGAGAGGCGTTAAGATCAGAGTGCAATTGGAGACCACAAGCATGGCAGCAGAAACTCAACAAGCGGCGATTCCGATCATCAACATAGCCGCACCGAGAGCATCCCTTACTGGTGTTCTTCGGGTCAACGCCAACAACCTCGAACCCGAGGGCTTCGGCCTTATACCGGATGAAGAACTCCAGTTGAGCAAAGCTCCATCGGTTAAGGTCGGTGCGTTGTGCTTTCCGGAATCGACGCCCGTTGCGGATGCCATTGAGGTCTTCCAGTGCAATCGTGGGGTTCCCGGTTTGTGCAGCGAACGTAATGATCTGCTTGCTTACGACGTGATTAGTGTTGCGGGTGAATCGTGCTTCTCGTCCGGACAGCAGTTTGATCACTCGACGGATACTGCGAGTCGGATGCTCTGTCTTTTTCCGTTGGAGATTGGCGCGAATGAGGGCGTAACGACGATGCACATGCTTGGTGTATCCGCCACCGAAGAACTGTTGTTTCTGGCCGTCGGTGACTACGGCAAGGCAGTTGATTCCTCGGTCAACCCCAACAACAGCATCGTTGGGAAGGTGAACTGTCTGGACATTCTTCGTGAACGAGACAGCCAGGTAGACCTTATGTTTTCTCACGAAAAGACGAGCATCACCGAGTTGCCAGTCCGTCAGATACTCGGTAAGCCTGGGTTCTCCGCGAAATCCAATGCCCTTGATACGTCCGTCCATAGTGCTGATGCTTAACCCACGACCCAGAAAGGAGAAATCTCGGCCACGAACACCGCCTTGCAAAACGACCGCATTCATCCGAAATCGAATGGGCGTCTTCGGGCATTTCTTGGACTTGTAAAGGGCCAGGTATTTGCTTGCAACCCAGCGGATAGCATTGGCTGTAATCTGGGACGACAGCCCGAATTGCTCACGGACATCGTAATAAACCAACCGGTGCAGGCGGATCGAATTAGCCATTCGATCATGGTCAAAGGCGACTTGGCTGATGTAGTTACAAGCCTCAGTCCATGCCAAAACCGTTCGTTCAGCAACGTCGAACGTCAGATCAACCCTAAGTCTTGTGGTGCGAGTAATCTCCATACAAACAATATACACTCGTATAGGGTGTTTGTCAAGTTAAATCTGTTAACAGTAGAAAGGAGGCGGCGCATTCCTCTGTCGGCTAAACCCGACAGTCCCCTGCGCTAAATATAGTGGTCGTTCCTTGTCGGTCACGTATCCCTCCCTTCCCATCCCGCTGCCTTGCTGATACGCACCCTCTCCGCAAAAGGCAGTGTCGCTCTGACGACGATCATCCTGTCCCTGAAGCGAAAGCCAACCTCCCCCTGGAACCACGGAGAACCCGCTTCGCAATGTCTCCACTTCTCAAGCAGCTCCTGATACGATGCCTTGTCGATCCAGTCCATCATCTCCAGGTCGGTCATGGTGATGTCTCCTTTGTGACCCTCCGGTTACTATCCAACGGCACCTTGCTGATGCGTATACTCTCGTCTATAGACAGCGCGATCTGTGTCGCCCAACGGCGCCTTGCTGATGCGTATCTTCTCGTCTACAGACAGTGACCTCCGTAGCGCATCCATCCGTTCCTTAAGGTGACGTCCAGTTTCTCTCTGCAACCATGGAGATCCGTCTTCCTCGTATCGCCATGCCGCAAGCAACTCCTGATACGATGCCTTGTCGATCCAGTCCTTCATTTCCATGTCGGTCGGCGGCCTTATGCATGTGAGTGCTGGACCGCTTTCTGTGGCCTTGGTGGTACCACGATCGGTCATAACCTGGTCTCTGCTCGCACCTGACATCTCTCTTGTTCTGGTCACCCGCAGTAATTCCTTCCACGTATTCTCGCCAACCACCCCGTCTATAGCCAGTCCGTGAGCAGCCTGAAAGCTCTCGACCTGCCTCATTGTTTGGGGGCCATAGATGCCTGACGGTGGAGAGCCCAGCAGGGACTGGAGGAATGACACTTGGTGCCCGGTATCCCCCAGCCGCAAGGTGCGCAGTTCGTTCATTACGAACGCTTCCTTGTTGATAAGCATCCGTAGTGACTTCATCGCCGGATTTCCTGGGCATAGTGGATAGTCAAGTGAGATTCCTTGCATGCCCGTGTGGAATGTCTTGCACCATTGGCACTCAAAGTATCCCGAATACTTCTCCACCCAATTGTGGCTATCGAAAATCCAAGAACTCAGAGCCTGTTCAATTGGGTCTTGTGGCTGAAGAACAGGAAATGTGGACAACCGTGTCATTGGCATTGGGATGTCTCCTTGTCGCGCTTGTCTGTTATGCTCTCGGTTATGTGCTGTTCACATGCGGTTGCCGGGGTAATGCCAATATCCAGGCTAAACCCCAGGAGCGCCTGTCAGACAGAAACGGGTCGTGCCCTACAGTCATACTCTTTGCCAAAGACGCTCAATTTCCTCTCGCCAAATGATACGATCCTGTTGAATAAGAACATTTACTCGCCCTATATGACCTGGCGAAAACCCAAGTTTGAGTTTGTGGCCAACCTTTTTCTCTATTGAGCGGTGAATTTCGTCTAATTCCTTTTCACGAAGGTCTCCCAAAGAAATACCGACAGACCGCTCAATCATGGCAGCCATGTTCTCACTAAAGATGTAGTGCATCTTGACCCCCTTGTGGACAACCGTGTCATTGGCATTGGGATGTCTCCTTGTCGCGCTTGTCTGTTATGCTCTCGGTTATGTGCTGTTCACATGCGGTTGCCGGGGTAATGCCAGTATCCAGGCTAAACCCCAGGAGCGCCTGCCATGCAGCCTTGGCGTCGTCCCCCACGAACTTGTATCTATCGCCACGGCTGTTTAAGGCAATGACCTCCTGGACGTCATCTTCACTTGGCACCGCCATCGCATGTGCGATATGGTGTGTGTTGAAAATCCCATTCCCGATCTTGATTAGCGCCATGTCACCCCTCGCTTCCTGGTGTCCTCATCGTCACTTCTGCGTCCAGTATCTTCCAGAGATCCTCTGCTTCCTTACCATCAAACTCCAAATAGTTGGCGTGGGGGTTGTTGGTCATGCAAAGCTGAACTATCGTCTTCTTATATCCGTGTTGGTTTGGAAGGTCCACGGATTTCTCTGCAGTCTCGATCAATTCCCCGTTGATGATCCGTTCACCTACTCTGATCAGCATCATTCCTCGACCTCCGTGGGTTTCTGCAGCTCAATAGCAACCATCCGCTTCAGTATCTTGCAAGGTTGTGCTCGTCTATTATTTGCATTGTGGCCTCTCTCTCCTTTGTTCCCTCGTGGCACGAAACCAGGTGATCTCTCAGCGCTTTCTCCCGGCGCACTAAGACATCCCAAAATCCCGTCTCCCCTAATGTGCGAGATTCCGTTTTCGCCCCTTCCTTCGCATCTGCACAACACGGACAGAACTCTTTCCACCCCGCATCCCCACCACAACAAATACACCTTGATCGAGGCGCAACCGTTACGCAATCTTCGGTATATGTGATCCGCCTATAAAGGCCACCCTCCCATGCCAGTGCTACGCATTCCTCTGTGTCGTCATGAATGACAGCCCATACGCTATCATCAATACGGATAGAGACCAGACTGCCAGAAACCGCCACCTTTTCGGCCCCTGCAAGGGTGTCGTACTCGCCTACCGTGTGTCGTTTCGCAAGACGACTGGTCACACTAAACATTGCACCCTCCTGTAAAGTCCGCCTTTTCACGCGAGCGCCACGCACTTCCGAGCAAGCACTTCTGTCGAATAGTCTCCCAGGTCGTCATAGCCACAACAGTAAACAGACCATACGCTATCATCCTCAGTCCCTATGATAGCCACTGCCTCTGCTTCTGCTTGTGTCTCGTACTCATTAGGGATGTCCCATCCCACCATGTCGCCGCCTATACTGAACACTGTCGACCTCCTGTGCTGGACTGCTCCATTATGTCAGTCAGGATTGCACTGCTCTCCCGTGGCACCTCTTCCGGTGCCTTGATGATTCCAGTTCCCAAGCACGTCTTGCAGGGATACGGTCCTGTCTTGTTGTCAGTCCACACCAACACATCCCCGGCAACATTCGGTGGTCTTGATACAAGCCCCGTTCCGTCGCATACTGGACACTTCTGGTAGATGCTCATAGCAACCACCATTCCATTGCTGTGCCAAGATCCTTGATCGTCCTGACTGCAGTTATTGCTTCAGATATCTCTCCTGCGTCGATATGTAGAATGGTCT
>Ga0180732_1000125_pt1 | contig 77084 bp, 72 predicted proteins | sample KR11_01MetaG_FD_148674 | JGI IMG/M metagenome (GOLD analysis project Ga0180732, IMG submission 148674) | Groundwater microbial communities from the Olkiluoto Island deep subsurface site, Finland - KR11_0.1 MetaG | ecosystem: Environmental > Aquatic > Deep subsurface > Groundwater | place... | reverse complement strand
ATTCAGACCGCCTGCCACGGTTCATTACATGATACCATGCTCCGGGATATTCTATTCTAAGTGGTCGTGACATGCTGTAACATATAACATTTTATCTTCCATGGGTCAATAGTAGACTTGACCCCTTTTTCTTTCAATAGTAGACTTGACCCCTTTTTCTTTGGGTATCCAAGCAAGAAGATCTCGTCTCCAACGGTGATGTTTTCATTTTTCAGGCGTTCCGGTGTGGAAAGGAGGTCAAGTGGCAGCCACGCGCCTTGGATTCCCTGCTTAACGATGGCCTCAGTCACATTGACTGCCGCCACGTCAAAACCTGATATCGGATGAAGCCGTACATGGGGAAGGTACAGTCCGTCCCCGCACCCACTATTGGAATGTCTACAAATCTCACGGCAGCTTTGTCGCCGGTGCCCAACGTGACACGAATCTGAATGCTCTGGGGTGTTCCGATTGGAGGCAAAGCGTGTTTATTTGTTATTAGAAGCACATGTCCTTGATCGCCGTGTACTGGGCGGAAAAGAAAGAAACCCGTGCCTGCCGATTTGCCGAATGTAATGAGTGCTGTGCTCCGTAAAAACTCTTCATTCAAGGCTTGTCCCTCCGATGGTGTTGCCGAAGCTAACAATGCTAATGCAATAAGCAGCGATGTCGCGATTCGAACTGTCATTTCTTCCTCTTCTCAGTGAGCATAACGTCTTGGTCAGTGGCGCGCCCGGTGCTCGCCCGTCTAGGCCACCGAACCTCTTCGCGTCCACTGTACTAAATTGTTGGGCAAACACACGCTCATGCTCATGTCGATAGTAGGAACTTGCTGTTAAACAATTCTGTGTTTGTTTTTATTACACTCAAGAGGCGGGCCCCTTTTCGCGACTGCTCAACAGTATTGGCAACATGCGATACAAGCACATCAGGATTATCAATTAGTGCCTCTCGCATATCATCATCAACCCACAACGGCTCCAGATCAATACCAAGTTTCTTTGCGCCATCAATTGCTCCCTTGCTTGGAGTAACGAACGACCACATCAGATACGACGAAACTTTCAAGTCATACGCCTTTCCAAATTCTGCGCGAATTTGGGGAGCCCCTATTTGCTTACCGCTTTTGCATTCAATGATTTGCAAGATATTTGATGCTGAGGGGCGGTTTGGGTCTGAGGTCACTACCAAATCGGGCCTTCCACTAAGAGAACTTTCTTCTCCTATCAGGGTGGCCTGCGCCCAAAGGTAACGATCCGCCCCTCCTTCCGAGAAATGAAACGGCCCCGCTTTACCGAAGATATTACAAATGTCTGTAGTAATTATTAATTCTGCTTTTAGAAGTACAGCTAAGAGACTTAGAGCCTCCATCAACTTCCATGTCTCGACATCAGGCTCAGGAATACCGCTATTCACTCGACCAATATCTATTGGTTTTTCGGTAACGAATACGGAACATTTTCCCGCAAGCATCTGGGATGAACGCTGTATTCCACCCCATAACGCCCTTCGGGCTACTGGGTCGCCATCTGCAATATTTCCCATCGAATATCCCTTAACTTGCTTTCCCACACTTCATTCTATGCCCAACGTAAAGCTGATGGGCTGGGCAACGATAACCGAAAAATTATGATAAAGGTAAAAACTATCGGTCAAATACTGCTTTTCAAAAACGGCACGGCTTTGCCCAGTCCATCTCAAGCGCCTGGTTAGCCAATTTTATTTATTCAATGCTTGGATAGTGTTCTTAATTGTATTTTCGTGAGTTTTGAATTTTTGTTCCCAAAAATCTATATCCCTTACTACTTCTGGTTTAAGTTGTTTTTGCCATAATTCTTCGTTGCCAGACTCATTTAGGTTCACAAGGGTGTCTTTTCTTTGCCTGATTTGATTGTTTAGAAAATTTTCGCCATTTAAGGAAAAATCATTGAACACTTCTTGCAGTTGGCCAATAAGCTCGTGAGTTAAGTATTTATACAATGTACCAGAATTATGTAATTGGAAGACGGTTACTCCAATAAATGAAGATAATTTGAAATATCCAAAATAAGTAATTAAAGAGTCACCATTTACTGTATTCCTATATTTTGTTAATTCATCACGCCATTCATGTATTTTTTTTAAATTGATTTCTAGTTCAAATCTCAGGTTTTCAATCTGGTTCTTTTCGTCTTTCTTCCTTATTAGGAATTGAACAAGCAAAGTTACAGCTGTGCCAGCCAACACACCTAGAAATACTCCTGTGAACTGACCCAAACCATGAATAAATAAGGAAATGAAGTTGATCGTCTGTTCTGTAGCGACAGATTCTGCGGACATATGAAAATCTCCTTATTTTGTATGGCTAACAGTGTTAATACGTGTAAAATTTTTCCATGATATAGGACTATATATCTGGAAAATGTTTCCACGTATTCGTATATTAAGTTCAACTAAGGTAAATATTTCTCTTGAATTTTTTAACTCTTTTATATGTTGTTAACCTTTCGATTTAACAACATAATACAGTAGGGATATGGAAAGCAAGATAAAATTTAAACCGAATCCGGAATATCGTTTAATGGATCAAGTCAGTGAAGTTTTACGATATTATCACTATGCATGGCGGATACTACATTTGCCTTAAAACGCTCTGAGGAGAGTGTCGCCTGAAAAATATGGGTTTCCTGCCAGCCGCTTTGATTTAGAATCCAAACGTAATCATTGATTAAAATCGAATTCACCCGGGTCTCATTTTTGGCAGGGGTGTTTTGGACCTGCCCGCCATCGGCTTCGCCTTCAGGCGAGGCGGGCGGGTCAAAAATAATCAGATCCGGTTTGGTTTTACCTTTTATTGGCCATTTTAAATTGGTGATATCCCAGTGAAAAAACATGTGAAGCTCCTCGCCTTAAAGCGGGGCTTGCGGGGAGCAAGATAGTAATTTCATTCTGGTTCCAGCAACCGCTCTAATTCTCCGACACCATACAGTGGTAATGAAAGAAGTTCAAAGAACGTTTTTTGGTGTTTGTCTGCAGTCGGCACTTGATAGGTGACTTGCTGACGACTGGGTTGGTTCATGTCAAACCGAACGGCCTTTCGCGATTTCCCGCATGCCACGAACTGGTGCAGAGAGCGCAACGTCCCGCTCCGTCCCGCTTTGACCTCCACAGGAAAAATATTAGAGCCACAGGAAATCACGTAGTCAACCTCGGCGTTTGCCTTACGTCCTTCTCGCAACCAGTAGACCGGTCGGGGGGGCTCTGCGCCCTGGCTGGTGTAAGCCAGATGTTGTCCGATAAACTGTTCGGCTACAGCGCCTTCATTAATTAATTGCACATCGTTCATTCTCCTCAATGTCGGCCAATCCAAACCGCACACATGATTCATAAGTCCAACATCCAGAAACAGGAGTTTGCAGGCAAACTCATTGATGTCGGCATGAAGCGGAATGCCGGAGCAATGACTGGCGAAAACACGGATGCAGACGCGGGCTTTCGCAAGCAACTCGATGGCGGCCTTTACCTCACGGGAGCGATCTTCCCTTGAGAAGTTTACGTATTTGACCTTCAGCCCTACCTGGCGGGGAATTAGTTGAAATGTGCGTTGGAGAAGCGCCAACTCGTGGTGACGGGCATACTTGGCGAAATCGTCCTCAAAGGTGCTGACGATGCGGCGGTGTACGGCAACCGCTTCTTCCAGCGAAGCGCTTTCCTGGAATACCAGCACCGCCTCCGGCATACCCCCCACGAACAGGTATTGTCGCTGGCGCATCAGCAACTTTTGGTGAGCGAACTCCGGCAGCATGGAGTCAAATTTCAAGTCATCAAGATAACGACATAAAGCCGGTTCGATGGCCTCCAGAAATTCCCGGAATGTCATCGGGCCAAGGTGATGGTACTCGATACGTCCCACCGGCATGGAGAAACTGTGATCGGCAAGAGTGAACTCAAGTAGAGACCCAGCCGCAATAACCGGTATATCCGGAAGGTCTTCATAGAGATATCGGAGCGCCTGGATCGCTGACGGTGTCGCCTGGATTTCGTCCAGAAAAAGGAGAGATCCCGGTTCGGTGATCGAGCGACCCACCATAGCCTCCAGTTCTCCGCGGATTACGGCTATATCGAGCGTCGCAAAGACCTTGTTCAACTCAAGATGTCGTTCCAGATTTATTTCATTCAACAACAAATTCTGTTGGTTGGCAAACTGCCTTACAAGCGTGGACTTTCCAACCTGCCGCGCACCTCAGAGGATGAGAGGTTTTCTTCGCCGCGTTTTGATCCATTGGACCAGATATTGTTCTGAAAACCTTTTCATATTATTGCCCCTTGTTTTAGCTATCAAATGGCATAAATAGGGGGCAATGTCAATCACTGCTTTAAGACTATCACGTACCGGCTTGTCACCCCGAGTATTCTCTTCTTCTGCATTGCGGATACGACTCCAGCTCATATCGTTTTCGAGCACGGCTCCACTTTAAGACCACGGCCGATAAGGTTGAATGTTTTCGAGCACGTCGTGTCAGCGCAGCATCACCGGCCGGCAAAAATACAAGATGATCTATATCGGCACAAGATAGACAGAGCGCTCCTTTGTCTTCGACGAGTGTAATCCAGGCCTTTCGTCCAAGATTTTCATGACACTCCTCACAACAGGATTCTCTGCCTGATATGAAAACTTTTATATCAAAAGTCTTTTTCATGCGCTTTTCGCAGATACTTAATGCGCAAAAAATTGGTGTGGGTCGAGTAAAAAACACATGAGAGCTATAACCCAGACTCAATTTCTGTTCTTCTCTGGATCAGTATATCTATTGCTTTCTCAGATCTTATAATTCCTTTCTCGTTACCTCTATTTTCATAATGCATCTGGTTTAGTTCCAGGGTTTCAATTGCCTGTCGAATGTGTCGTAATTGTTCTTTAGGGGCTTTGCTGCGCCACATGGCTATAGCTTCTTTAGCCGTTGTTTCATCGGATATATTCATTTCTAAACGCCCTTATCTATTCTATCAAACAGTCGGAAACTTAAGCATAAGTTCATCCAACCTCTTTTCAACTAATAACACCTTTTCATTGTTCGAAAACAAATACTCAAAAAACCTGTCCAGCCCCTTGAAAAAAGCATCAGACAAAGCATATACGGAAACCTTTACGGTTTTATCTGATTCTTCGGGATTATAGCCTATCGCGTCCGGATTTGATTGATCGGTATATTCGATCTTTCTGCAATCGCCCATACTCATTATGCTCGAATAATCACTGTATGAATGAAGAATCACGCATCTGGCAATATAAAGCTCCAGCCCTGTCAGCTTTTCTCTGCCTTCAAACAGAACATATTTGTCTACCCATTCAATAAAGTCATAGCAATCTTGATTCTTTTTGTTTGCAGGCGTAGATAGATATGCCATGGTATCAATGCCTGTCAAAATCAGCATTACGGCGGATCTATAGTTCTTGTTTTTTAACACAATTTTTATCGGATCTTTTATATCGGCCTGAACAATCTTGAGAATACGCTCTTTACCTATTTCTGTCATAATTGTTTTCCTCTTTGACAGCTTCGTAAAAAGCTTTTTACTTTGCCGTCCAAATTTCGACCATTTACGAGTCCCTTAAATTTAACCTAACAACTCACGAAAATCTGCGCAACCTGCCCGCAATGCCTTTGTATAGAGTTAACGAAGTATCATAAGCGGGTGTCTACACAACGTCATTTTACTATATCAACTCAATTATAACGCATGGCAGGCGGGTCTGTGGATCAAAACAATTTCAACTGAACCTCTGTTTTCTTTTTTATCTTTTTAAAATCGCCTTGTTCGTGTTTTATTAAGCCCGTTTCTATATCATTTATAAACGGAGAAGCCTCTCTCGCCACCATTTTTCCATAAACTCTGCGTTTTTTTGCACATGTAAAATAAAGCTTTTCTCTTGCACGAGTCATTGCTACATAAAACAACCTTCTTTCTTCGTCAATGTCCGCTTTTTCATCTCCGTGTCTTCTCATTGGTATAAATCCATCTTCGCAGCCGGCAATAAAAACCACCGGAAACTCAAGACCTTTGGCTGTATGCATGGTCATCAAAGAGACTTTTTCTGCTCGAGAGGAATAAATATCCGTATCTGTATTAAGCGCGATCGATGGGAGAAAGTCGCTGGATCTTACACCCAGATTGCAGGTCATAACAATCAGGTTGTTTAAGGCTTGTTCTGTAATTATATCTTTAAGTTTTGTTTTTTCAGATAGATACAGAAGCTTTCCTTCAACCGTCAAATCGTTAATCTTTTTTTCTATATTTGAGATTTTAATTATAAAATCATAAAGTTTTTGCTGGCTCGACCTGCCCATACCATCAACAGGAAAACGACAAGCATTTAACATGGCTTCTTTAAGCGAAAGCCTGTTTTTATAACTCCATGTTTTGAATGTTTCTATAGTTTTTTTACCGACACCTGATTTTAATAAATATATAATTCTTTCAAAATCCACAAAAGAACCCTTGCCTTCAATTATTTTCAAAAAAGACAACAGCCCCGAAACGCCCTTTGAATTAAAAGCATTTTCTCTGCTTATTATCTGATATGGAATATTAGCTTTATCAAAAACTTCTGCAATGATCTTGCTCTGAATCCAGGATCTGAACAACACAGCAAAATCTGAAAAACTCATCTGTTTTTTTGTACAAGAGCTATCAACGCTTCCGTAGTCAATAGAATGAAATCCAGTCCCTCCTATCATTTTTTCGATTATCTTACCAATAGTTACGGCCTCGGCCTTTTCCGAAACAAGCTCAATAATATTTATCTTTTTTGACCCTTTAATATCGGAATAAACACGTGAGGCTGAATCCAACACATTGTAATCTCTATTGTTTTTTATGGTCTGGTATGATGCTTCAAGTATGGTTTCGGTTGATCGATAGTTTTGGTTCAGGTTTATGGTCTTGGCTTCGGGGTAGTCTCTAAGAAAGCTCTTAAAATACAGAACATCTGAACCCCTGAATCCATATATTGACTGGTCTGGATCACCGATAACACATATGTTGCTGTCGGCTTTTGTAAGGGCTCTTATAATTCTATATTGTCCCTGGTTTAAATCCTGATATTCGTCAACAAATATATATTTGTATTTATCACGACATTTTCTACAAAAATCCACATCTGATTCTAAGAGCCTTACTATATTAAAAATCAAATCTTCATAATCGTAAAGCTTCTGCGTTGATAAAATACTTTGATATTCCTTATATGTGGCCGAAACCCCTTCTGTTTCCGACTCTTTTATTTCTTTTAAATTGTCTTGCGGAGAAAGTATGTTCTGTTTAGCAGAAATAATCATATCTAACAAATCTGAGGGTTTTATTGAAACCTTAACCCCTTTAAGCTTGGTCTGTTTTATTGCCTCTATTATTAGTGCCTTTCGATCATAATCATCTATTATTGTATAATTTTTATCGTTATTCAGATCTTTTAAAATTTTAAAACAAAAAGAATGAAATGTAGTAACTTCAGGCAACTGTTTTGTGCCGTCCATTAACAACAAAAGCCTGTCCCTCATTTCCTGAGCTGCTTTGTTTGTAAATGTTACGGCAAGTATATTCTCGATCGAAACTTTTCTTTCTGTGATGATATAAGCAATTCTGTGTGTAAGCGTAAGTGTTTTACCTGTGCCCGGGCCGGCTACAATTAACAGTGGGCCCTTTTTATGCTTAACGGCTTTAAACTGGTTTTTATTAAGCTGATCCAATATTTTTTCTTGAGTACTATACTTTGTTTGATCCGGATTTTTTGGAATGTTACAAAATTTTTGATGCCGTGGGAGTTCAACCGTGGTGTTTGCTGGAGCGGATGAAACAGGAAAAACAAACAGTTGTTTTTGTCCTAAAAGTTTTTCCTTCTCACCTTGTCTAAAGACCTTAACCTTTCCGTATTCTCCATCATAACCGGGAAAAACAGTTACCTGTTTTTTGCGCATTCGATTAACAGCCTCTCCAAGCAAAGGAATACCCGCTTTTTCAATATCCCTTATAGAAAGATTGTGAAGTGTTTCAAGTTCCGGTCCAAGAGATTCGAGTGTAGCCATATAATTTAGCTGAACCTTCTTAGATTTTGGTCCTACATTTAAAATTTCTGATAATATTTCTGCAAGAGGAATAAGATTATAATATGGATGTGATTTTTTTGGTCTTGAGCCCTCCGGTCGGTCCGCCAATTCTTCAACTCTGTATAATACTCCAAGCGTTAAAGGTTTTCCACATACATTACACAAACCGTTATTTGCCATACTTTGGTTTGGTTTTAAACACACCTTGCATTTTCTGTGTCCATCAAGATGATATTTCCCCTCCTCTGGATAAAACTCGAAAGTCCCTAAAAATTCTTCAGGATTGCCCGTTTTTATTGCCGACATAATTTTTGAATAAGAAAGGTCTGTATTAAAAATATTTGCTTCCCTGCCAAGGTTTAAGGGGGAATGAGCGTCGGAATTTGATACAAGCGTAAGTCCGTCCAGCCCCGAAACCCTCCAGTTCATAGGTGGATCTGAAGAAAGACCAGTCTCTACAGCAAAAATATAAGGCGAAAGGTCTTCAAAACACTCATCAATGGAATCAAAACCGGATTTTGAACCAAAAAGCGAAAACCAGGGTGTCCAGATGTGAGCCGGTATAAAGAGTGCCGATTCTGATGTTTCGAGAATTATCTCCAGAAGATCCCTGACATCTAATCCAAGTATGGGTCTTCCGTCTGATTTTATATTGCCAATTTTATCTAACTTTAAATTTAATTTATATGCTGAATCAAGGTCCGGCATAAATACAAGGTTGTGGTTTTTTCGAGTCTTACCTTTTTTCTTATATATATTGCTGATTTCTGAACTTAAAAGAAAGCGAACCTTGTTGCGGCATGATAATGGAACTTTTTCATCACATTTTTGAGATAATTCATTCTTTAGTTTAAAAAGTCCTTCCTCGGCTGGTTGTAATTTCTCTTTTATTTCTGAAAACCATCCTGGGTGTGTAAAATCACCGGTAGCTACAACTGTTATTCCTTTTAGTTGAGCTGAAATATATAAATTCTCAAGATCCATATTTTTTGCCGTAGCTCTTGAAAATTTAGAATGAACATGAAGGTCTGTAATAAATTTCATAAATTAAAGTTCCTGTTTTAATGAACCTTTAAAAGGTTTAATTTATTTTTAAAAACCTCTTGTAACCACACTGTAAACAGTATATATATTTATATTACAAATAAAAAAATACAATATATAGTATTATTAAAAACAATATGCTAATTTGTTAAAAATCTGTTTCTTATTAACAATATAAAAAATAGTGTTTATATTTCTATTATTATAAAACAATATTAATAGTATTTCTTTATTGAAAATAACTATTATTTTATCAATAAAATTAAATAATTAAAAAGTTATTATACTTATGAACAACTCTATTTAATATATAAACTATATTTATTAAGGAATAGCTATGAAGTTTACTGTAAACAAAAATGACATTATTGATGTATTATCAAAAATTCAGGGTTTAACTGGACGTAAAAGCAATCTCGCAATAACCGAAGCTGTTTTAATAAGAACATCTGATACAGGAATAGTTCTAACTGTAACAGATCTTGAAACAGGATTTGAGGGTATTTATCCTGCATCAATTGAAACAGAAGGTACAGCGGCTATTAACGCAAGAAAACTTTATGAGATTGTAAGAGATTTTCCTGTTGATGAAATTCATATTAATGAAGTTGAAAATAATTGGATTGAGATCGGTAATAAAAATGTCCAATATAATATCGTTGGTATGAATCCTTCCGACTTTCCCGATAGTCCAAATATAAAAGATGTTGATTTTTTTAAGATTGATTCAAAATTTCTTAAATCCATGATTGATAAATCTCTTGTGATAAGTGGAGCTACAGATGATAAGCGGGCTCATATTAAAGGGGTGTTTTTTGAAACAATTATTAATAAAGATGAAAAAATTGTCAGAATGATATCAACAGATGGAAGTAGGCTTTCATCTGTTGATACTTTTTATGATGCAGATACTGATTTACCAGTAGATATTGGAATTTTAATTCCCAAAAAAGGTTTAAATGAAGTTTCTAAATTTTTAACCAGGGAAGGAATTGTTCAAATTGGCGTTAAAAATAACAATTTTGTAATAAAAAAAGATAAAGAGATAATTATTATAAGACTTCTTGAGGGCGACTTTCCTGAATATAAGGATATTATAAATAAAAAAGATGCATATATAATAAATCTTGATAAAAAACTATTTCTTATGACGCTTAAGAGAATGTCTATTTTATCTTCAGAAAATTATAAAGGAGCGATTTTTAATTTTTCAGACAACAAACTTGTTATAACAACCACAAATCCTGATATTGGTGAATCAAAAGAAGAAATATCAATAAATTATAAGGGAGAGCCCATAGAGGTCGCTTTTAATCCAAGATATTTTATTGAAATATTAAACGCAATTGACGATGACAAAATAAACATTAATATTATTAATGAAGAAAAACCCTGTTTAATCGAAGGCGAAGAAGATAAAAGTTTTTTAAGTGTAGTTATGCCGATGAGAATATGAATAAAGAAATAGAAACAATTAAAGATTTAAATACTGAAATTGCCGCATATACAGCAGATAATATAAAAATACTTGAAGGCCTGGAAGCTGTTAGAAAAAGGCCTTCAATGTATATTGGAAATGTTGATGTTGAAGGGCTTCATCATCTTGTTTATGAGGTTGTAGATAATAGTATTGATGAAGCCATGGCGGGTTATTGTGATCTTATTAATATTACAATTCATACCGACAACAGCATTAGTGTTGAAGATAATGGAAGAGGTATTCCTATAGGCATACATAAAACAGAAAAAGTTCCGGCATTAGAGGTTGTAATGACCAAACTTCATGCTGGAGGGAAATTTGATGATAATTCTTATAAAGTTTCGGGAGGCCTGCACGGAGTGGGTGTTTCTGTGGTCAACGCGTTATCGGAATTGCTTGAGGTAGAAATTTATAATAATGGGAATATTTATTATCAGACATACGCTAAAGGAAAAAAAACAAGCGAATTAGAAGTGCTGGGTAAAACAAAAAAAAGAGGCACAAAGATACATTTTTTTCCAGACACGGAAATATTAAACAACGATAATTTTGTTTACGAGATACTTGTTCGAAGATTAAGGGAGCTTGCTTTTTTAAATAAGGGGTTAAAAATAACCATAGAAGATGAGCGCGCAGATAAAAAAAGGGAATTTTTTTATGAGGGTGGAATATCTTCATTTGTGGAATATCTTAATAAACTTCACACACCTTTACACAAACCTGTTTTTCTCGAAGGTACAAAAAACGACGTTCATATTGAATTAGCTCTTCAATACAATGATACTTTTAAGGAAAAAATATTCTCTTTTGCAAACAATATCAATACAATCGAAGGAGGCTCGCATCTTATAGGCTTTAAAACAGCCCTGACAAGAACAATAAATCAATACGCTACAACCGGTAATCTGCCTAAAAACTTTCAGATAAAATTAAGCGGAGATGATGTAAGAGAAGGGCTGGCGGCAATAATAAGCATAAAGCTAAAGTCACCTCAATTTGAAGGACAGACAAAAACAAAACTCGGGAACAGCGAAGTAAGGGGGCTTGTTGAATCTCTTGTTAATGAAAAACTTGGAGCTTTTTTAGAAGAAAACCCAATCATAGCTAAAAAAATAATATCTAAAGCAGCTGATGCAGCCAGGGTTAGAGATGCAGCAAAACGGGCAAGGGATCTTGCAAGAAACAAAGGTTCTCTGCTTGATTCGACCCTGCCCGGAAAACTGGCCGACTGCCAGAGTTCAGATCCTTCACAAAGGGAGCTTTTTCTTGTAGAGGGAGATTCGGCCGGCGGCTCTGCAAAACAGGGCAGAGACAGAAAATTTCAGGCCATCCTGCCCTTAAAGGGTAAAATATTAAATGTTGAAAAAGCACGGTTTGATAAAATTCTCAGAAGTGAAGAAATAAAAAACATGATAACCGCGCTGGGAACAGGTGTCGGTAAAGAAGAATACAATATAGAAAAAGTCAGGTATCACAAAGTAATAATAATGACAGATGCAGATGTTGATGGCTCCCATATCAGGACTCTGCTATTAACATTTTTTTACAGGCAGATGCCTGAACTACTTGATAATGGATATTTATACATAGCCCAGCCCCCGCTTTTCAGAGTGGGAAAAGGTAAAAACGCAAGATATCTGAAAGATGAAACAGAATTTAATGATTATGTTTTAAAAAAGGCATGCGATAATAAAATTGTAAAATTCGGGGATAAAAAAGAGACATTCAAAGAACACAATCTCTATGTTTTTATTGGAAACCTTTCCGAATATTTCGCCAGCACTCAAAAGCTTGAAATGCGCGGTATTAATCTGGATTTAACTGAACTGCTCATAAAGGAAGGTGTTGAGGATAAAAAATTTCTTAAAGATAAAGAAAACATGCTGCGGTTAAAAAACGCCCTGAGGGAAAAAGGTTATTTTACCGGCGAACTATATTTTAATGAAGAGCGAGATTTATACGAATTTGATGTTTCACCTGGCGAAGAGAGAACCGTAAACGGTTTTATTAAGAAATTATCAAACAAAGATATCAGGCAGATTAAAATAGGAAGAGAGCTTGTATATTCATCAATATTTCAGAAAAGTATTGTAGTCGGCAAAGAAATATTCAAATACAATCCGCCCTTTCTTGTAGCAGCCAAAGACGGCAACAATGAAGTTATACAATTTGAAGACAGGGAGAGCCTGCTTTCATATATGATAGAAGATGGTAAAAAAGGAATAAATATTCAGAGATACAAAGGTCTTGGTGAAATGAATCCCGATCAGTTGTGGGAGACAACCATGAATCCTGAGAAAAGAGTTCTTCTTCGTGTCAGGGTGGAAGATGCGGTTGAGGCAGATCAGTTGTTTACCATTCTAATGGGAGAAGTGGTTGAGCCAAGAAGAGAGTTTATACAGAACAATGCACTTGAAGTCAGCAGGCTTGATATATAAAAAAACTTTTGGAAACAATATGCTGAATATAATATCAATAGAAGCCAGAGACATACCGGATGCTTGGTTCCAGTGTGTTTACAGTATTATAGGCAAGGGATACAGATATAAAATAGACAGGGGCAGCTATGAGGGGCAGGAGAGGCTTGAGTTTGATTATATAACTGTGCACATAAAACATCCGGGCATACGCCCACTTCTTCCAGACATACCCCCAGCTCTGGGGATTCCAAATCCTGTAGCCGACGGATACTTAGAAGCGTATCTTCCCTATCTTATGACTTCTGAAAAACAACCCACCGAAGACTATACTTATGGTCAGTATCTTGAACCGCAGATAGCAGAAGTAATCCGCATGTATAAAGAGGATGGTCATGGCACAAACCAGGCATACATGACAGTGGGCAACCCAGAGGCGCTGTATCTAAAAGATCCTCCATGCCTGCGCGGAATTGATACCCGCATCCGCTATGGAAAACTTCATTTTATGGTTTATTTCAGATCCTGGGATCTGTGGGGAGGGTTTCCTGCAAATCTTGGAGCCATACAAATGTTAAAAGAATACATGGCAGAGGAAATAGGTGTTGAAGACGGTGAAATAATAGCTGCCAGCAAAGGCCTTCATCTGTATGATTATATATGGGAGCTTGCAAAACTGAGAACAATGCAGGAATCCTCGGTTATAGACAGCCCAACAAATTGATATCGATAGTTTCATATAAAGTAGATTTTTAGCTTCTTTGGATTACCCGCCCTACATCTTCAAGCAATTTTGTTTGACTGTTTTAGCATCACGATTATAAATTGAAAAAAATCAAAAGGCCGGTTACAATTTATAAAACCATCAAATTTGACTCGTAATGGAGGTTTGATCATGAAAAAGTATATTTCTATTCTGTTTGTGCTCTTTAGCTTTGTCATTTTAGGAAGCTGTTCTACAAGCTACCAGGCAAAGCCTTTGTCTTTTAAAACACCCTCGTCATACAATAATGTTGTAAACATCGAGAGTGCCGAGATAGCAGCCAAAGCATTTGCGGATAGCACTGAAGCAAAAGAGGCCTTCGGGTTTGATATCATCGGCGCCGGAATGTTGCCGGTTCAGGTAGTATTTGACAACCAGGGTGACCATCTATTAGAGATCAATGGGCAGCAAACATTTCTGGAAGATACTAATGGTAATCTCTGGCCTATTTTAAGTGGTAATGTTGCATATGAAAGAGCTGCAAAATATTCGCAAACAAAGAATATTGCAAAGGAGGGCGCTTATAAAGGCTTGCTTGGAGCTGCAGCGGGTTCCATTATCGGTGCAGCTATCGGCATTGTATCGGGTTCAAATGTGGCCGAAGCAATGGGTAAAGGGGCTGCTGTTGGGGCTGCCGTCGGAGCTACCATTGGAGGCGCAACTGGATATCAAGCAGATGATGCCCGTAGAGAAATTACTAATGATTTATATGAAAAGTCACTTCAAAATAAAACGGTGGAACCAAAAACTCTTGCCTATGGTATTTTATTTTTTCCTGGAGAGGCAGGCTCGGCTAAACAGTTGCGGCTTCAATTATTGGAAAAAGATACCGGCAAGATACATGTATTAAATTTTATATTTTAGCCATTATTTCTCATGAACTCATAAAACAAGTAACTTCTCAAAAACTTGCTGGCGCCTGCTGAAATAATAATACTTCGGGGCACTAGTCCTGCAATGGCCGGAGACCATCTTGATGAGATTATATCATATATAATGATCATATAGGGAAGAGAAAAGGCATATATTGCTATTGAAAGCCATAAAACAAATCTCAGTTTTCCTGTCTTATTGCCCTGAGATTTTTGTTCTTGAAAACATATCATCATTCAGGGGCAAAACCCCGGCGAAGAGTATTTTCTACAACATTTATAGGCAACATGAACTGGAGAAGATAGTCCGGGCCGCCTGACTTGGAACCCACGCCTGACAGCTTGAATCCCCCGAACGGATGCCTTCCTGCAAGTGCGCCTGTGCATCCACGGTTTATGTAAAGGTTTCCAACCCGAAATTCCTTCCTGGCCAGAGCAATGTTTTCAGGGCTTCTTGAGCACAGCCCGCCTGTCAGAGCATATTGTGTGTTGTTTGCGACTTTCAGCGCTTCCTCAAAATCTTTGACTTTGATAATTGCCAAAACCGGGCCGAAGATTTCCTCCTGGGCAATCCTATGTTCCGGATGAATATTCGTGAAAATGACCATTGGCACATTGTGACCCCTTGAGTCGAGCATATCTCGCTCAAGGATACATTCGCCTTCTTTTTTGCCTATTTCGATGTAATTAAGAATTTTCTTTTTTGCTTCAGCATTGATAACAGCTCCCATAAAAAACCTGGGGTCTTCCGGGTGCCCCATTTCTATGCTTTCCGCGGCGTCTTTAAGCCGTTTGATCAGGTTGTCGTAGTTTTCTTCGAGCACAATCAGCCGGGAACATGCAGAACATTTTTGTCCCTGATAACCAAAAGCAGACTGAAGGATGTAAAGCACGGCTTCATCCAGATCAGCATCCGCATCCACGATAATAGCGTTTTTCCCGCCCATTTCAGCAATCACATTCTTTACGTGTGTGACGCCCTCAGGCGTTTTACCGGCAGATTCGATTATCTTAAGCCCAACTTCCTTGCTTCCCGTAAATGCAATGAGCGCTACATCAGGATGGGTGACAAGGAGGTCACCGATTTTACTTCCTGCACCTGGAAGAAAATTCAGGACTCCTTGCGGCAAATTGATCTGCTCAAAAATTTTGTAAATCATCGAGCCGATAACAAAGCTTTGAGATGAAGGCTTAAAAACCACTGTGTTTCCAGTCACCATGGCCGCGCACGTCATTCCCACTGATATAGCAAGAGGGAAGTTCCAGGGAGCTATCACCACAGCCACACCTCGTGGTTCATAAAAAAGATGGCTCATTTCTCCCGGGACGTTTCCCATCCGGCGGGGGGAGGAAAGACGAATCATTTCCCTTCCATAATATTCAAGAAAGTCAATGGCTTCGCAGACATCTGCGTCAGCTTCGCTCCAGTTCTTGCCCACTTCATATACCTGAAGTGCGGCCAGTTCATAGCGCATCTTGCGGGCTTGAGCTGCTGCTTTAAAAAGGTACTCAGCCCTTTCTTTCGGATCTGTATCTCTCCATTGGCTAAAGGCTGCTTTTGCAGCAGAAACAGCCTGCTCAGCCTCTTTTTCTCCTGCCGATGCCGAGATTCCCACGACATCGTTTAAATCATTGGGGTTTGTCGATTGAATTTCTTCCTCAGTTTTTTTCTTTTTGCCATCAATAAAAAGGGACACCTTATAGGGAAATTCCTTTCTGACTTTCTTCAATGCCTTTTCAATGCCTTTCCGGTTTTCTGAAAACGCCCAGTTAAAAAGCGGTTCATTCAGGAAAGGTCCTTTATTGCCGTATTCCGGGGCTTCCATCCTGGAATCCGGCGAAGGAGTTTTCTGTTTTAACAGATCCAGAGGGTTTTTTAATAATTCTTCACGAGAAACGCCTTCCTTAAAGCTAAGACGGAGAAAGGATTCATTGGAAGTGTTTTCAAGAAGCCGGCGAACAAGATAAGCCATTCCAGGGATCATTTTTCCTATAGGTGTGTAAAGGCGAAGCGCAAGGCCTGCTTTTTTCAAAGCATTTCTAACAGGCTCCGCCATTCCATAGAGAATCTGGTATTCAAGGTGCTCCTGAGGCACCTTAAGTTCCTTAGACAGCTCCATTACATAGGCAATGGATCTGATGTTATGGGAAGCACAGGCAAGGCGAAGGCCTTTATGATTCTTTAGAAGATAGTGAGCCAGTTTTTCAAAATTTGCGTCAGTTTCATGCTTGTAGGTAAATACAGGAGCCGGCCAGTTTTTTTGCCGTGCCCACACAACTTCTGCATCCCAGTAGGCTCCCTTCACTAAACGAATGGTGAATTTCTGTTTTCTCTTAAGTCCCCACTGCACAATATCTTTAAGGTCCTGTTCGCTGTCTCGCAAATATGCCTGGATGACAATTCCGGTATATGGATAATCCTTGAATTCCGCTTCTTCGAGAAGGCTTCGGTAGATGGCCAATGTGAGATTTTTCAGGTCATTATGCTCCATATCCAGGCATACATGCGCCCTAATTCCAACCGCCTTGCGCAAAATTGGCCTGAGCCTTTCTTTAGCCCGATCAACAGAATAATCAAAAGCCCTTGTATTTATCTGGGAATACATGGCCGACGGTTTTATAGAGACATTGACTTTGGGAACGTGACCCCAGTCCAGATCCCCGGAATCGGCATCAACCGGACCCCAGCCCGTCTGAGCCTCGTCCAGTATATCGAAAAGCTCCATATAGCGGCCTTGATACTTTTCCGCTTCTGCTTCGGAAATCACAGCTTCACCAAGTAAATCAGCAGTAAAAGCCATTCCTTGAGATCTAAGGTTTTCCAGCACAGGCAAGGCTTCCTGTGGAGTGGCGCCGGCAATAAACTGTTTTCCCGTTATTTCAATGTTGCTTGCAATACCCTTGGCTGCCATCTTTGCTGCCATGGATGTTGGAGAAACATGTCGAAGCCCCCATTGCAGGGCTGCAGGAAAATCCTGGTCTGGCCTGCAAAAATATTCCCTGAGATGTTTTGCAACAGACTCCGAACGATTCAGGCAGGGAAAGACATCAATAAACCGAAACATCTCCACCTTGAAGGCGTTATCTTTCATGCACCGTTCCATGATTTTTCCCAGCCAGTACTCCTTTTTGAAAACTGAAGGCGTTTCTCCTTCAATCAGTTCATAGAGCCGCAGGCCTGTCTCACGGACGCGCGATTCAAAGTCATCAGCCATAATGATTTGCTCCTTAGAATAATAATGTGAGAGCTATATCTGTCAGAATTCTATACTGTTTGGGGTTCTTGGAAATGGAATTACATCCCTGATATTGTTTGTACCGGTCACGAGCATTATTAACCGCTCAAAACCAAGACCAAAACCGCTGTGAGGAACTGTTCCAAATCTTCGTGAATCTAAATACCACCAATAATTATCTTTTGACAAACCCGTTTCATTCAGGCGGGATTCAAGCTCTGACAGACGTTCTTCCCTCTGGCTTCCGCCTATTAATTCACCTATGCGCGGCACAAGAACATCCATGGCAGCCACGGTTTTGTTATCATCGTTAAGTCTCATATAAAAAGGCTTAATATTTTTTGGATAGTTATAAACAACTACTGGTTTTTTAAAAAATTCTTCGGTTAGATAGCGTTCGTGTTCTGTCTGAAGATCTTTTCCAAAGCTTATATCGAAGTTGAAATTTTTGCCTGATTTTATTAAAATTTCCACAGCTTCTTCATAGGGTATTCTTTTAAATTCAGACTGAACAATGTTTTCTAAAGTTGATTGTAAATTTTTATCAACAAATCTTGTAAAAAGCTTGAGATCATCAGAGCACTCCTCTAGCACATATGTAGTAAGATATTTTATCATTTCCTCTGCAATATCAACATCTTCATAAAGGTCACAGAAGGCCATCTCAGGTTCGACCATCCAGAATTCGGAAACGTGTCTTCTTGTGTTTGAATTTTCTGCCCTGAATGTTGGGCCAAATGTATAAACATCCCCCAGTGCTAACGCAAACATTTCAGCGGAAAGCTGCCCAGATACTGTAAGATTTGCTTCTGTTCCAAAAAAGTCCCTGGAATAGTCAATTTTTCCATCTTTTTTTGGCGGGTTTTCAAAATCAATTGTAGTGACCTTAAACAGTTCTCCGGCGCCCTCGCAGTCAGAGCCGGTTATTATTGGAGAATGAATATAGCGGAAGCCTTTTTCTCTGAAAAACCTGTGAATTGCAAATGAAAGTTCCGATCTAATGCGAAAAATAGCGCCGTATTTGTTTGTTCTGGGCCTTAAATGGGCTATTGTTCTTAAATATTCGTCTGTGTGACGTTTTTTCTGCAGAGGGTAAGAGTCTGGAGCCAGGCTTATTATTTCCATTGCTTTTACAGCCACTTCCCATTTCTGGCCTTTTCCCTGTGACTCAATAAGGTTGCCGGAAACAGCTACAGCTGAACCGGTTGTAAGTTTTTTTATATCCTCGTAATTTTGTAAAGATTCATCGGCAATAATCTGCAGGTTTTCAAGACATGATCCATCATTAATTTCTATAAATGAAAAATTACTTGAATTACGCTTGGTTCTTACCCACCCTTTTGCAACAATATTAGCTCTGGGTGTTTCTGATTTTAAAAGGTTATGAATTTTTATACGGTGCATAGAATTTCCTGTCTATAGTTTTACAGATATATAATAACCCTGATCTCCCCTTTGCAAAAGTATAACTACGTATGTTTTGTAGCGGTATTTTACAATTGCATTTTCAAAGTCTTTTAAATTTTCGATATTAATTTCATCTATCTGTCGAATTACATCTCCCGGCCTCGCTCCTATCTGATACAAATAGGATTGAGGGTGGATTTCCGTTATAATAACGCCTTGTTTTGCTGTTATTTTATAAGCAAGTTGTTTTTTTGTTGACAGATTGTCGGTTTTTATTCCCAGAAGTTGATATGCCAGCTTTCCTGCCATATCTGATGGAAAAACAGCAGAAACAACAGAGACAGTTGTTTTTTTGCTATTTCGCCACAAATTGATTTTTATTGTTTCTCCAGCAGAAAAGCTTCTCAAGGCTGTTTTATAATCATTAATCGAGAGAATTTTTCTTGTTTCCATTGAAATAATTATATCGCCTTCGTGTATGCCTGCCTTATATGAAGGACTATTCTTTGCTACTTCTTTAACCAGAACGCCTTTGTTTTCAGGGACTTTTAGATATTGAGCGAGCCTTGTATCAAGGTTCTGGATTGTAAGGCCTATCCACGGTTGTATAACTTCTCCGTGTTGTATAAGGTCAGATATAATTTTTTTGCTTTATTTATGGGTATGGCAAAACCTATTCCCTGAGCTTTTGCATAGATGGCTGTATTAATTCCAATTAGTTCGCCATTTATATTTAGAAGAGGCCCTCCGCTGTTGCCCGGATTGATTGAGGCATCAATTTGAATAAAGTCATGAAAGACCCTGTCTTCTGCGCTGATACCGCGGTTTATGGCACTTATGACTCCGGTCGTGACTGTGTTTGAAAACCCAAAAGGATTGCCAATAGCAATAACTGTTTCTCCTATCATTATATCTTCAGAACTACCCATCTCAATTGCAGGAAGAGGGGTTTTTGAGGTTATTTGCAGTACGGCAAGGTCAGAGTCAGGATCCGCCCCAACAATATTTGCGGTGAACTCTCGTTCGTCTTTTAGGGTTACAGTAATAGTTCCTGTTTTTGTAATTACATGTGAGTTGGTTAGAATAAAACCTCTTTTTCCATCAATTATAACACCGGAACCAAGGCTGGTTCTTTTTTGTTGCCTTTCAAGTCCTGGATCGAAAAAATCTTTGAAAAATGAATCAAAAAAAGGATCCACGCCCAACCCTGAAAAAGGGTTACTTCTTTTTCTGACTTCAAATTCCGAGCTTATATTAACTACAGCGGGGCTGACCTTGCGAACAGCCATTACAACCGCATTTTCGCGTTTATATTCATAACCATAGCTTTTAAATGGTGCAAAAAACACAGGAATGACTATAATAATATATAAAATTATCGATTTTGTAAGTTTTTTGTTGATTTGAACTGTAAGCCTTGTCATCTTTATAATTTTTTCGCGTTTATATTGTTAACAACTTATAAATTATAACATATTTTAAAATTCATATCATGAACATTAAATCCATTCAAGATATTCTGCCGCTGGTTGAGAAGCCCAGTCGCTACCTGGGAACAGAAATAAATTGTATAAAAAAAGATAAAAACAAGATTAAACTCAGCATAGCTCTTGTTTTTCCGGATCTTTACGAGATAGGAACATCTCATTTAGGGCTTCATATACTTTATCATATATTAAATAGCCATGAAGAAATTGCCGCAGAAAGAGTCTTTGTTCCAGGCACAGACATGGAAGCCTATCTTAGATCATCCGATATTCCATTAATGTCCCTGGAATCAAAAAAACCCCTTAAAGATTTTGACATTATTGGATTCAGTCTTCTTTACGAACTGAATTATACAAACATTCTTAACATTCTTGACCTTGCAAAAATTCCATTTTTTTCTTCAAAAAGGGACAGTTCATATCCTTTAATAATTGCAGGAGGTCCATGTGCCTGTAACCCTGAGCCTGTTGCCGACTTTTTTGATGCCATTGTTATAGGAGATGGTGAAGACGTAATAATGGGAATAAGCAGTTCCTGGCTTAAATGGAAGGAGGGTGCTAATAAAGAAAAAGACAATCTTTATAAAATGTGGGCCGATATACAAGGCGTTTATATCCCGTCTTTTTTTGAGCCAACATTCGATAAATCGGGTTTTCAGATTCTTCAGCCAAGGTTTTCGAAACACCGGGAAATTAAAAGAGCTATAGTGGCTGATCTTGATAAAGCGCATTTTCCTGATACTCCGATTTTACCCTATGGCAGACCCATACACGATCGGCTTCGTCTCGAAATATCCAGAGGATGCACAAGGGGTTGCAGATTCTGTCAGGCGGGAATGATTTACCGTCCTGTAAGGGAAAGGTCTGTAGATACAATTCTGGCTCTATCAAAAAAATCAATAATGGCAACCGGTTATGAGGATATATCTTTGTTGTCATTGAGTGTTGGAGATTATATATGTATTAACTCTCTGATGGAGCAGATTATGTCTTTTTGCGAGCCAAGACATATTGCCGTTTCATTTCCTTCTATACGAGCGGGAACTCTGACACCGAAACTTATGCAGCATGTTAAACGGGTCAGAAAAACAGGTTTCACCATAGCTCCCGAAGCCGGCAGCCAAAGGCTTCGCGATGTTATTAATAAGAATATTAGAAAGAAAGATGTCATTGATACAGTGAAAAACGCTTATGATTTGGGTTGGCAGGTTATAAAGCTTTATTTTATGGTTGGTCTCCCAACAGAGACAAGTGAAGATCTAACATCAATTGTAAATCTTGTAAAAGAACTAAGAGAGGTTAATTCCGGCAAGGGTCGTAAAAACAAAATAAACGTTAGCGTAACAACCTTTATTCCCAAACCCCATACTCCCTTTCAGTGGGTAAGGCAGATTTCTTTAGCTGAATCAAAGGATAGAGTTGGCTGGCTTCAGAAAAATCTTAAAATGTCTGGTATTAATTTTAAGTGGCAAAATCCAGAGGTTAGTTTGCTCGAAGGGCTTTGGGCTCGAGGTGACAGACGGCTTTCTCGTTTGCTGGTTGCTGCACACAGCAAAGGATGTAAGCTAGATGGCTGGAGCGACAAATTTAATTATAGATTGTGGCAAGAGGCCATTTGTGATGAGGGGGTGGATATAGATTTTTATACTGCAAGGTCAAGAAACACAGAGGAGCCGCTTCCATGGGACCACATTGATGTTGGGGTTAAAAAAGATTATTTAATAGAAGAATGGGAAAGAGCAACAAGTGGTATTCTTACCCCGGACTGTCGTACAGGCAATTGTAACGCCTGCGGGGTATGCGATTTTAAATTTATTGAGCCAAAAGTCTTTGAAAAACAAGATAAAGTATCGGCTTTTGATTTTGCAAATAACGTTTTAATCTCAAATGGCAAGTCCGACACAAATAACAGTGTTTTCAAAACGCTCAAAATTTCTTTTTCCAAAGTTGACCAGGCAAAATATTTTGGACATCTTGAAATGGTTAATATTTTTTTGCGAGCCACAAGGCGAGCCGATATACCTATTAAGTTTTCACAAGGTTTTCATCCTAAACCAAAAATATCATTTGAAGATACTCTGCCTATTGGTCTTGAGAGTTTAAACGAACATTTTTATTTGATTGTTTCGGAGAATTTTGAATTGCGGTCAATAGTAAAAAGTTTAAATAAGCAGCTTCCAGAAGGTCTTTCTGTTAACGACTGTCAAATTGTTTCAACCAAAACAGCCCATAATAATGAGAAAAAATATAATTATATTGTTACAATAAAAGAAGAATTTTTTGATAAAAAAGAGTTGGAAAATTTTTTACAAAGCCCGGAGTTCATCGTTTCTCGTATTGACAGAAAAGGGAGGTTGAAAAAGATAGACTTAAAGTATATGGTTTTAGCCATAGAATTGCTTAAGCCAGACAAATTACAGATGATACTAAGGTCGGAATCAGGTAAGACAGCAAGGCCCTTAGAGGTAATTAAAGAAATTTTCAAGCTGACCGATGAAAAAGCAAAAAAAGCAAGATTTATTAAAATGCAGTAACTATCTATTAAGAAATCAAACACATGCATAAAAAGCTGATCGTAAATGTTACAGAACACGAAACCCGGGTCGCTCTTCTTGAACATGGGACAATTGTTGAGCTTTTTATTGAGAGAGGAGATGAATCCGATATAGCTGGAAATATATATAAAGGGAGGGTTCAGAGAGTTCTGCCGGGTATGCAGGCAGCTTTTGTTGATATTGGTTTAAATCAGGCGGCTTTTATATATGTTGATGATGTAATTTGCAATGATTATAAAGAATTCGAACAAATTTTTATTAAAAACAGTGAAGTTGACCATAAAATTTCCGGCACAGGCACTGCAAATCATACTTTATCCCCTATAGAACGGGATAGCCGTCATATTGAGGATCTTATTACTGAGGGTCAGGAGATCAAAGTTCAGGTGGCCAAGTCTCCAATAGGATCTAAAGGGTCAAGAGTAACCACTTATATTTCGCTTCCTGGACGCTTCCTTGTTCTTATGCCGACATCTGATCATATTGGTATATCCAGGTGCATAGAGATCGAAACTGAACGAGAACGTTTAAAAAATATAGTTCTGTCTTTAAGAAAAGAGCCTTATGGTTATATTGTTAGGACGGTTAGTGAGGGCATAAATGAAGACAAACTCGCAAAAGAAATGATTTTTCTCAACAATTTGTGGGAAAGTATTCAGAGAAGCTACAAGTCAGCACCAGCTCCTTCTCTTTTACATCAGGAGCTTACCATTAGCCTTCGAGCTGTAAGAGATCTTTTGACCAACGAGGCAGAAAAATTGATTATTGATTCCCGTTCCGGCTATGAATCGATTCTTTCTTTTCTCGATACATTCATGCCCAGCTTAAAAGATTCTGTTGAGCTTTACGAAGGGTCTGAGCCAGTTTTTGATGCATATAATTTAGAAGGCGATATTTCACGTGCATTAAGAAGAAAGGTCTGGCTTAAATCAGGTGGCTATATTGTAATTGAGCATACAGAAGCTCTAGTGGCTATAGATGTTAATACCGGTCGATATGTGGGCAAGCATAATCTTGAGGAAACAATTTTAAAGACCAATCTTGAGGCCGTTAAAGAAATTGCATATCAAATAAGACTTAGAGATATAGGTGGTATAATTATAATTGATTTTATTGATGTTGAAAAAAAATCAAACCAGGATAAAATTTTTAACGCCCTTAAAGAAGCGTTAAAAAAGGATAGAAGCAAGACCCATATTCTTCCGATGTCGGAGATGGGCTTGATACAGATGACTCGCAAGCGGATTAGGCAGCCGCTAACAAGGATGCTTTGCGAGCCATGTTTTTATTGCGATGGAGAGGGGTACCTTACATCTAGGCAAACAATTTGTTATAATATATATAGGGATATACTCCGTGAAGCGCCTGATATGGGTGGAGTTAAACTGACCTTAAAGGTAAATCCTAAAATTGCTGATCTTCTTCTTGGCGAGGAAAGTCATATAATAAACTCTTTAGAACAAACAGTTAACAAGCGGATTGTAATATACCCTAACCCCCAGTTTCATATGGAAGAATTTGATATTTTTGAAGTTTTCAAAGAATAATCATTAACTTTTTATTAAATTTGATTCTTGACAAGATAAAAATATTGTGGTTTTTCTAAAATTTTATGTGCTTAAGGTCAATAGAATAATAGTTATTAATATCCTATAATTTGAAATTATTTATATAAATACAAAAGTTTTTTACAGCATATGTAGAATTGGGAAGAAGGGATGATTTTCTCGGGTCACAAAGGATTATATTATGAAAAGAACTTATCAGCCAAGCAGAATTAAACGAGCCAGAACACATGGATTCTTGAAAAGGATGTCAACAAAACAAGGCAGAAGAGTTATTAACAGACGTAGGGCAAAGGGGAGAAAGCGTTTGGCGGTTTAAAGCGGCTTTTTTATAAGGTCGTGCGCACAATGCTTTGATTTTATTCAATAAATTTATGCAAAAACAAAACTAAATTTTCGATTTCGGTTGCAGAGGGTAAATATTTTTTGCGCTTTTTTTCCTTTACAAGGGCAGATAGAATTTTAAAACATTCCGATTTTCTTAGAATATCAAGATATGGAAGAAAACTTACAAACAGATATTTTGTTGTTATATTCTGTCCAGGCCAGTTTAAGAGAACACGATTGGGCGTTACTGTATCCAAAAAGGTTGGACACGCAGTAGAACGAAACAGGATCAAGCGTATTTTTCGTGAATATTTTCGGTTGAACAGGCATAAAATTACAGGTTTCTGGGATATTAATATTATTGCCAGGAAAGAGACCGTCGGGCTAAATTCAGGACAAGCTTTATTATCTTTTAAAAAAGTTTTTGATAAAATATCAGTTGATTATGATTAAAAAAATATTATTAGTATTTATAAAGTCATATCAATATCTATTGTCACCTGTTTTGGGTCCTTCTTGCCGTTTTTATCCTACCTGCTCTGATTATGCATATGAGGCTATTTTACGCTACGGTCCGCTTAAAGGGTTAATCTTTACTTTTAAGAGAATTATTCGATGTCATCCTTTTAACGCGGGAGGAATTGATCCTGTTCCTTAACAATCAAATAGACAATATCTGCCATAATGAAATGCTGCAAATTTTCATTGGGACTTATAAGGGTAAGTTATAGCCGATTCCCTTCTTTATTTATCAGATATGCAGCGTTAGTGGTAGCATATGATTGTTAGCAAGCTCGTTAGACTTTGTTTTTAATGTATTTTGGGTAATTTTAGCCCCCCTTGGTCTTACCTCATAAAATACTACCCCCTGTGACCACAAAATTTATTATTGAATCTGTGTTGACCCAATTGTTTTATATGTAAATAGGAAAAGATAATATAAGCATTTTGGATTTTTTCCTTTTATTATCAAACTGTTTAACATTTATTAGATTTATAGGAGATGGGCATGGACCAGGCTCGAATATTTGTAGCTATAGCTCTTTCATTTGCAGTGTTTTTGTTATGGGAGGTTTTCTTTGTAGATAAACAGGTCGTCGAGAAGCCAAAGCAAGACTTGCGGACAGAAACTATCTCTAAAGAAGAACTATATATAAAAGAAAGAAATACTGAATCCGTAGATCATACCGCATTAATTAAAGAAGATGCGCTGAAGACAATTAAACCCCCGCGATTTATCAGGGTTAATACACCTTTATATTCTGCAATTATTTCAGAAAAAGGAGCTGTATTTAAGAGCTTTGTTTTAAATAAATACAGAGAAAGCATGAAGCCAGATTCACCTTTGCTCGAAATGATATCCCCGGAGCTACATAATGGAACTATAAAAATCAGTTTGGCTGGAAACAGCATTCCAACACTCAATGATGCGTTTTTTCTTGCGGATATTAAGGATGACGCTATTGATATAAACGAAAAATCAAAAGAATTATCGTTTTTTTGGAAAGCTTCTAATGGAATAGTAATAGAAAAGAAGTTTCTTTTTTATCCTGAAACTTACATGATTGGATGTAAGGTTATAATTAAAAACGGCTCAAATCAAACCATTCAGGATAACCTGATTCTATCTTTATTTAAACGCTATGCTGAAAAGAGCAGCAGCTATGGTTTCGAGGGCCCAAGTGTTTTGATAAACAATGCTCTTGAGCAGGTAGATATAGATGATATTGAAGATAAAAATACATATAATGGTGAATTGAAATGGATAGCTGTACAAGATCGATATTTTATGTCCTGTATTATACCTGAAAGCGCTGTTACGGCGACTATGCGTCTTTTCCTTGACAAAGACAATGTCCTGGAAAATCAGTTTATGCAACCGGAGAGTATTATACATCCAGGCGCACAGCGTACTTTTGGGTTTCATCTGTTTATGGGGCCAAGGAGCACGAAAGTACTGAAGGAGATTGATTATGATCTGGATAAAGCTATAAATTTTGGCATGTTTGATATTTTAGCTAAACCATGCCTCTGGCTCATGAATTTTTTATACGATCATTTCATTTCAAATTACGGCATAGCTATTATTATTTTAACAATTTTTACCAAGATCATTCTGTGGCCTCTTGGAGCAAAGAGCTATAAATCAATGAACGAAATGAAGAAAATTCAACCCCTGGTAGCGGAAATAAGAGAAAAATATAAGGGCGACAAGAAAAAGATGAATGAGGCCACCATGGCTTTGTATAAAACATATAAGGTAAACCCCGTGGGCGGGTGCCTTCCAATGATTTTACAAATTCCTGTTTTCTTTGCCCTGTATCGGATGTTGTATGAAGCAATAGAGCTGAGACATGCTCCTTTTTTTGGGTGGATTAATGACTTGTCGGCACCGGATCGCCTTCTAAGCTTTGATTTTTCTATTCCTTTTATGCAGCCGCCATGTGGTATCCCTGTATTGACAATTATTATGGGGGCGACGATGTTTTTACAGCAGAAAATGTCACCAGCAATGGGCGATCCTTCACAGGCTAAAATGATGCAGTTCATGCCGCTTGTTTTCACTGTGATTTTTATAAATTTTTCTTCAGGGCTGGTTTTATACTGGCTTGTAAACAATATCCTTTCTATCTCACAACAATACTATACTACAAAAAAAGCTGCTTAGTAATGGAGGTAATTATTAATGTCGCCTCGTTTGGAATTTGAAGGCAAAAATATTGAACAGGCATCTCAGAAAGCTTGTGAGGAATTGAGAATCTCAAAAGAAAAACTTAAGTACGACGTTATTTCTTATGGAGCTACCGGCATTTTTGGTTTAGTTGGTATTAAGAAGGCAAAAATTCGTGTTACATTACCCAATTTACCACCTGAGGATAATACCAAAGAGAAGGATCTTGAACATAATAATGAACCAAAGAAACATGCCGCAGAAGTTGAAGAATGTCCAACAGAACAAGCACACCTTGACAATAAGGCAATCGTCTCTATACCGGATGAGGCAGTAAATTTGGGCAAAAATGTTCTTCAGCGAATAATTGATCTAATAACTATTGACGCAGAAATATCAGTTGAAAAAAAAACAGACCAAATTTTATTTTATATAAAAGGTGGCAACATAGCGATCCTAATTGGTAAGCGGGGGCAGACTCTTGAGGCCATGCAATATCTCGTTGAAAAAATTATCAATAAACACAGCGAACAGAGAATTCGAATTCAGATAGATATTGAAGGTTATTTGAAGAAAAGACAAAACAACCTAAAGGGGCTTGCCGAGAGGCTTGCTGAAAAAGCGAAACGTAGCGGGAAACCCATTACAATAGGCCAAATGAATGCTCATGACAGAAGAATAGTTCATATAACTTTAAGGGATGACAACGGCGTAAGAACGCAGAGTGTGGGAGATGGTTTTTTAAAGAATTTATTGATATTTCCCAGGAAGAAATATCCCCAGAAAAAAAATTATACTTAATTTAGTGTAATTCCGTGAAAATCCGTGGAGAACTTATAATATGAACGATTCAACTATCGCCGCGGTAGCGACGCCAATAGGTGCCGGAGGCATTGGCATTATAAAGCTTTCCGGTCAAAAAGCGTTGACAATAGCTTCGCATGTCTTTCGAAGATCACATTCTTCAATATCCAACTCAAAACATGAGAATTCTACCGATATTTCTTCTTTTAAATCACACCACCTTTATCATGGTTATATTGTTGATCCTGAAAACAGGCGAGTTGTTGATGAAGTTCTACTCGCAGTTATGCTTGCCCCCCATTCATATACCAGAGAGGATGTTGTAGAAATACAGGCCCATTCGGGTCCAGTTGTACTTAGATCTATTTTGGATTTAGTATTAAAATACGGTGCTACAATTGCAGGTCCCGGCGAATTTACAAAAAGGGCTTATATCAATGGCCGTATAGATTTGACACAGGCCGAGGCGGTTATAGATATAATAAATGCAAAAACAAATAAATCTTTAGAAATAGCAACCACCTTGATAAAAGGGGAGATGCAACTATGTATAAAGAGAATTAGGGACTATCTTTTTAATTTTCTTGCAGAAATAAACGCAGCCATAGATTTCCCGGAAGATGTTGGAGAAATTATTAATGTCGATAGAATAACCGATGTTTTCCAAAATAATATCAATACAATAAAAGAACTTATTGGGCAATATGACAATGGCCATATTCTTAGAGACGGGATAAAATTGGTTATTGTTGGAAAGCCAAATGTGGGCAAATCGAGCCTTATGAACTGTTTGATAAAAAAGGAGCGTTCGATTGTTACTGCCGTGCCCGGCACGACAAGAGATTTGATTGAAGAATCCTTTAGCTTGAGCGGTATGCCTGTTATTATAGCCGATACTGCCGGGCTTCACGACACAGATGATCCAGTTGAAGTCATAGGAATAAATAAAGCTAAAGATTATATTGACTGCTCGGATCTGATTTTGTTTATTATTGATGGTGGTTCTATTTTAACCCATGAGGATTATGAAATTTTCGAAATGATCAATACAAGGAATTCTATTCTTGTAATAAACAAGTCGGATTTGTTTTCAGATAGGCATAAAGTCACTATGCCGGATAGCTGGAAAAAAACGCCCAAAGTAGAAATTTCAGCTCTTTATAACAGGGGCCTTGAAGCGCTTAAGGATTTAATTGTAAAGATTTCGCTTGGAAAAAACAACATTGACCTCCAGGCTGTGATAATTCCAAATTTAAGGCACAAGCTGATACTTGATCGATGCTTGGCCTCGCTTTGTTCAGCTGTTGAGGGGTTTGATCGTGGATCACCTCTTGAGCTGATTGCCATTGATGTAAAGGAGGTGGTTGATTTGCTTGGCGAAATAACGGGGGGCTCAACCAATAACGACGTTATAGATCAAATCTTCGACAGATTTTGTATTGGGAAATAGTGTTTCACGTGAAACAATTATACGGCAGATATTAAAAAATCTTATCACATCTGAAGCTTATGCTCAACCGGTTTGTTTCATAAAGCTAAATCGTTACGATTGGTGATATTTTGACAGGAGAGAAATTGAAGAACCCTGTACAAGCTACAGGGAATCTTCGACCGTAAGGAAGTTAGCCATTTTTAGGTTCGCTCGCTATTGCGGTTAAATAAAGCCGCACTATTGTCGATTTGACAGAGGAGATAGTTATGGATATAGATTTCACGCCTTTTTTTAAACAATACGAAGAAGTTTTAGCTATGGCTGACAAGTTGTTTGAGCGTGTAAAAAATGAGAATTCAGAATGCGTCAAATGTAAAACAAAGTGTTCAGATTGCTGTAACGCTCTATTTGACCTTTATCTAATTGAGGCATTATATATAAACGATAAATTTAATAAAAAGTTTAAGGATGTCGAAAGGGAGCGGCTTATTGAGAGGTCGAGCATAGCAGACCGAACAATATATAAGCTTAAAAGAAAAGCATATAAAGACCTTGAGTCAGGAAAAGATGAGAATGAGCTATTGTCTAAAATGGCGGAGGAGCGTGTAAGGTGCCCTCTTCTTAATGATGATGGTATGTGCGATCTTTATGAGTACAGGCCAACAACCTGCAGGCTTTATGGAATACCAATATCTATAGGCGGAGTCAGCCATACCTGCGGTCTGTCGGCTTTTGCTGAGGGCAGACAGTATCCAACAGTTAATATGGAAAAAATACACAACAAGCTTTACGAAATATCTGTTGAATTGGTCAAAGAGATTAAATCTAGGTATGTAAAATTGGCAGATGTCATAGTTCCTTTATCTATGGCGCTTCTTACTATATACGATGAAGGATATCTTGGAATTGGTGCCATTGATAAAAGCAAGACTAAAAAAGGACAAGAAGGAAAAGGAAATGACTAATATATCTCCCGAAGAAGAAGAAAAAAGAAAAAGAGCTATCTTCGATAACATGTCTCCACGAAATCAGAAATATATCCTGAGAAAGGGATATGATAAATGGGATCCTTTCCAGGAACCAAAAGATCCCATAGATATCAGGAAAGATAAAACAAAAAGAACTTCTCAAATGCTAATAAGAGAGTTCTTGCAGTTAAAAGATCAGGAAACATACAGCAATGAATATGGAAAGGGAGTTGTCGAAATTTGCCTTGGAATTATAAATGATGATGATAAATATTGGGGAATGTATGAATTTTCATGCTGGTATCGGGATTTGTTGCGAAAGGAGGGGTATAAATAGTTTTATATGGCCCAGAATAAGAAAGTACTGAATATTTGCCAATCAATTTTCAAGAACGATTCCAAGGGGTTTTGCATGAGCAGGAATTGAGTAAATTTCACACAAAAACCCTTGGAATTTTATTGGGTTGAAAATTAGCTACAAAGAGAAAAAACATCCCCACACACCTTCCACTTACCATCTTCATTAATAAGATCAATTGTCTCATCAATTTTCCTGGAAGATTCTTTAGTAAAGAATGAACGCAATGGATGTTTTATTTCACAGGTCAATCTGATTTTTGCTTTATTGTCATTTTTGCTTACAGTGTTTGTTTGGACATGATACAGAAAGTTCTTAGTAAAAAACGGCCTGAATCCTTCAGCTTTTGCTTTTGTAGTAACACTGTCGATATATTTATCAACAACATTAACGCCGTCAACTATCAAGCTTTCTTGACAGAGCCGGTCAGCCATTGAGCTGTCGAGCCCAAAACATGCTTTGGCAAATTCAGCAACCGCCTTGTTGGGCGTATCCTTAGTGTCCGCATAAACAAACAGCACCTGTAGAAAGAATGCAATTACTATAATAAAAATCGCCCCAGTTGTTATAGAGCCTTTGTTGCTATCAGCCATATGTTTTCCTCCTTTCGAACTTTGATTCACAATGTATTTAAATATAATATTATAAAACCATCTTTAAATAATTAAATAAAAATTTCTGATAGCATGAATTATATTAATAAACAAGTATTTTTAATTTTAACCTAAGCGCCCGCTGCCTCAAATTGTTGACAACCTGCTTTTGGAGCATGTAAATTTCTGTTTAATTTAAAAAATATAGATTTTTCTGCAGAGAAAAACAATTATTTTTGTCAGAAATCAAATTGTTGACTATTGATTGATGAATTCGTAAAAAAATAGTAATAGTTCACCACGGAACAATACGGAGTTTCACTGAAAATTGTAAACGATGGGCAAGTGTAACTACTCAGGTTTACGGTTCAAGATTAGAGAGCGATGAAAATTGAACGGTAGCGAACTATAATATCTCTTTGGTGCAAAGACGTTTGCAATGACGAGAAGAGTATTTTGATAATTCAGTGCAAGTTTCTGAAAATCCGTGGTGAACGATTACTGTATAACCAATTGCGAGAGGATAAGTTATGCCTTCTGTATTAACACTGAATTTGCGTTTTGGATTGGCAGATGATGGACCGAATGGCTGGGAGCACAGAAAGAATTACTTCCCTTCATTTTTTAAGAAACATCGCAAAGATTTTATAGTGTTACAGGAGGCAAATGATTTCCAAACGGATTTTATAGACAATATCCTTAATGAGTATAATTTTATTGGCAAGAGGACTCCTGCGCCGTCTTTTTGGCAAAATAACATTATTTTTTATAAAAAGACCTGGGAATGCATTTATTATGAGCATTTTTTTCTAAGTCCAACGCCTATGATACCAAGCCGTTCGCGGGATAGCCGGTGGCCAAGGCAATGTACGGTGGGAATGTTCAAAAATAATGGTCATAAACTGATTTGTGTAAACACCCACTTTGATTTTGAAGCTTCTGTGCAGATTGAAAGCGCTAAAATAATATTAAGACGGCTGGCACAGTTGCCATCTGAATTGCCGTCTATAATAGCAGGAGACTTTAATTCCACGCCATCATCTCCCTCTCATATGATATTTGCTGGAGATGATGTGCAATTAAAAGTTGAAGATATAGGGGGCCCCTTTTTTAAAAACATCTTTAGTAAACCCTTCCCCGGTACACACCATGGTTTTACCGGGAATATGAATGGAGATCACATCGATTGGATCTTGTATCGTGGCGGAATAGTTTTAGAGAATTGCGAGGTGATTCATGATATTTTTGACGATGTTTACCTTTCAGATCATTTTCCGCTTTGTGCTTCATTTAAGTGGAAAGAAAGCAATTAGTCACTTAATTCTGAATTTTGTGCTTCGGATTTACGGTTTGTCTGGGTTGGGATAAAGGTGAATTTTCTGATGGTTTATTTGAATCTATAATTTTATTACAATTTACTTCTGCATTTAAAATTCCTCCGGCTTCAACAACAAGGTCTTTACATAGGACTTTTCCTGAACAGTTGCCGGTTGAAAGTATAATCAGCTTATCTGCGCCCTTTATTTCTCCTGCAAATATTCCGCCTATCGTTATGCTGACAGCCTTAACATCTGCATGAACAGCCCCCTCTTTGGCGATAGTAACAATATCGCCGAGAAGTGTTCCTTTAACAGCACCTTTAATTATCAGCCTTCCCTTGCAAGAAAAAGTGCCTTCAACAGTAGCTTCCTGATCGATTATAGAGATGTTTTTAGATTTAATTCCCACCACAGCTCCTGAAAAATAATTCAATAAATGTCTCGGAATTTCTACAACTTTAGTCAAGTATTCGAGTTGTAAATGTCCTTGAACCACTCGACCAATTGTGAGCGAACTAAGGTTTTTCCAGATCAATGAACAATTTTCCTACTGTCTTATCCTCATAGGTGACAACAACTTGATAAGTTTTTCCTTTTTTGTCCAGAGAATAACGTGGCCAAAGATCTTCCGCAGTATTAATAATATATCCTCTGTCTTCTCCTGTATTATTTTGCTTATTGCCCACATATCCTTTTAGATTTACGACCATATCTGATGGGTCTCCGATGGCGGTCATTACATCAACAATTTCAAATGTATCACCCATGATAAGCTTTAAGCGATCATAATTCTGGCATATTCGTTCATTTTTGTTATTAATCTTTACTTTATAAGATAGAAAAGAAGAGCTAACGGCAGGAGCATCTGAAACAGAAATTCCGCCATGTGACGAGCTGTTTCGACCTTCATTTAGCGCGAGATAAACACTTCCACAAGGATAATAATCTTTTCTTACAACAATTCTAGTTGATCCTTTTATCTTTGTATCCTTTCTTATATCGTTGATTGTTCCATAGCCGATTATATCTGCGCTGAGACCCCGTTCATAATTGGACTCAATATGCGATATGGTAATGGTATCGCCTGAATTTATATTTAAAGTCTGCTGATTTTTGACGGCTACAGGCAAGGCATTGTTTACGGAGACTATAAGATATTTAAGTTCAGGAGCATCAAGGTTAAGCCCGGGCGTTTCAGGAACAATTCCAAATGATTCCATAAAGGCGTTTATTGCAAGATTATGATGTCGAACTTTCAATTCCAATTGAAGTGATTTACTTGTTTCAATTCCAAAAGCAGGAATTCCACATGTGTATAAAGAATAAAAGGTAGCTGACTTTCGCTGTTCCTTGTGCAGGGTTCTCTTTTCAATTGTTTTGTGATTGCTGAAGCGAAAGCGATGTCGAGGATTCTCAATATTTTTATTTATCTGTTCGCAAACAGATCTCGCCATATCACCAAGTTTAATGACTTTTCCTGTCTTTGGATTAACATATGATTCGCAATCAGCAATGATGGACTGTCCATATTGTTTTGGATTTCTATCAGGCCCTTCCCATTTTTCAGAAAAGAATCCAGACCCATCATGCAGATTAAGCAGGCAATTACTTTCAGCGATCAATTCTTTTAATATTGCAACAATTTTGGTTTCATAGTTGCTTTTGTATTCATCTGCAAACTTTCTATTCATATCTTCATTTATTTTACGACGGTTTAAAACAATAGATTGAAAATTGGCTCTTGGCACAACAATAAGATTTCCTTTTGCCAGACTGATATCAGCATAATGATCTGCAGAGAGGAAGCCGCCTGGCTCATCTCCCTGTATCCCGCCTATAAGAAGCAGTGTGTTGCCAGGTTTTTTACCATAAATCCTGTAAACATTGAGTTCATTGTCTGTATCTTCAAAAAAGACAGAATGTGTTCTTTTTTGTGCATGGGCGGAGTCTGGAGGGATAAAAGCAAGTATAATGAGTAAAGCCGCAGATATAATAATGCAGTATGAATAAAATATGGTATTTTTCATTTTTTGGGAAGACACATTTGCCTCTTTTGAGTCCATTTATATCGGATTGCATGGTTTTTGAAATAAAGAAAACCATTCTTATGATAAGCTTTTGATTAAAAACGGGAAGTCTTTTTCCAGAAGCAAATCTCCTTTGTTTGAAAATACAAATACTGTAACTTTTTTAAACCGATTTGGGTTAGTTAGTTGTGTAGCCTTAAGTTTTATTTCTCTAAAACTGGAAATCAAGAAAACCTGTCCCGCCTTTCCTGAGGGTTTACCTTCAATCAGGTTGTTGTCAGACGGCAATATTAGCCATTCGTTCTGATTGACTTCGTTATCTTTTAATATAACTACTGTATAACCAGCGATTTTTGTATTTAAGTCTGTGTTTTTTATTATATATTGAACTCTCAAGATATTTTTGTCTTTTTCGTAATAAACATTGAAATTATTAACGCTGACAATGGCAGGTTTTTCATATGGCTGTTTTTGGGAGAGCCGAACATCTTGTTTGTCATTAGCAGCATTTAAATCGTTTTTATCAGGAGTGCTTTTCTCTGTATAAGCATTTAATGCTTTTTCAGGTTTACTTTCGTGCTTATTGGCATAATTTGCATTGACTTTAGATTCCGAGATTACAAGACGAGCCATTAAAATATCATTTTCATTTCTTAATATGCTTAATTTTTTCTTAGAAGTGCTCAGAATATCTTGAAGTTTATTATTATCATTTTGAGTATTTTTGTATAGAAAAAACAATATAACGGCAGCGATTATAGCGATAAAAAGCATAGAAGCAGATATAATCACAGCTTCTTTGAATCTGCTAAAAGATATTACCTTTCCATGATCATCAACCAATAGAATGGTCCATTGTCTGGCTTTTTTAAAGGGACAGCTTTCCATGGCCGATGTTTTTACAGCTATTCCGAGATTTCCCGATAAATTTTCCATAAACCTTTCTCACGTAATAACTCAAGCCTTTTTGAAGTGACAGTTCTGTATCCGCTTGATACATAAGTCTGAATAAAGTAAGCTTTAATTTTATTTCGCTCTTTTTTAATAACCAGATTATCTATAGAGACCTGAATGGAGTCGTATTTTTTATTCAAGCGTTTTTTGTACTTGAGCCAGTTTTGCAGGGTCGCCCCTCCTTGTGAGATGAAATTTTCTGCATAACAGTCGCCATATTGTTTAATATCTTTGGCAGACCAGGCTGTTACCCACGTGTTTATCAAATCTTTAATAGTTCCTTTATCATCATACTTATTTTTGAGTTTTCTGAATTCCGCAATTAATATTTCCCCCTGTTTTTTATTGGCTGACATTTGAATGTTTGAAATAGTCAGATATTCTTCACCGACAATTCTTAATTGATTTCCTCTTTCAATGATAAAGAACTTTTTTGTACCCAAGGGCAAGTCCGATTCAGAGGTCTTGACTATCTGGTCAATCAAGACAACATAAATTCCTTTATGCATCGAAACGACGGGTCTTTTAATCTCAATAGAAAAGGCCATATTAGATGGTTGAATTTTTTTTCTTAGATTGTTCCATTCCGTCCACCAGGAGATATCAGGCAAATATTCATGATCATAAAAGTTCAAATACTCATGGTATGTCCCATTTTGAAGCGCCTTATTCCAATTAAAAAGAAATTTAGAGATAGATTCCGCAATCTTTTTATTTGAATCACCTGTAACATAGGAAATTTTATCAACAATTATAATTGGTGTTCTGTTGAAAGTAATATATTTTGACAGGGTATCTATATCAGAGTTATTTAAAGCAACACAGCCATTTGAATCCCTGGCCTTTAAAGGTTTGTTTGTTCCATGCATCCAAATTGAATGCCCATCCCGGCCTGAGATACGATCGAGGATGTTTGGATAATCTGTAGGGAATGCTCTTGTCCCGTATATAGGAGCAAGATCTCTCTTTTTATACTCTTGGGTAAAAAAATAGACCCCCTCCGGTGTTCTCTTGTCTCCGGAAACCGATTTTGCTCCAGGCGTCTCACCGGTCGAACACTTAAACCTATTGATTTCATTATACATTTTTTCGTCGTATTTGTACAGAAATAAGCACTGAGTATCTTTTTCAACCACCATAGCATATTCATTACCTTGCTCAGTGCTGCAGGAAACGAGCATAGCTGGCCTAAGTTTTGCGCTGGCCTCCTGATTATGTGATACAGCAAAGACCGGCTCTGTGAGCTGGAGCATTAATAGCAAAAAACATAAGTTGCAGATAATACGAACCAAAATCCCCTCCATAACAAATTTTTGTTTCTAATATTTTTTCCTTAATCAGATAAATTTACTGTGATAGTATCTCCTTTTTCAGCCTTAAAATAGTCTTTTGCGCTGCCGCAATTTATGGCTATTTCGAGATATCCGCGGCTGCCTATAATAACAAGCGGACTGTTGGAACCACTGTCTTCATAGCTTTTTGATAAATCGGTGATTTTGCTATTACCTATCCTGATTTCAGGTTTTTTCCCAGCATCCGGTCTGCAAAAATTTCTTAGGCAATTGGAATCTATATTTGTAATCAAGTTCCCAAAGTGGTCGATAGAGATAATTGCCCCAACAAGTTCGCCTTTATTTGAAATCCCTGGCTCTGGAATACTCAATTTTACCAACTCGTTTTTATTTATCGGCGTTCCTATATTATTTATTTTGGTGCCGGATGAAATATGGGCGCTGACCGGAGCAAAAATATCTCGACCATGAAAGGTCTGACTTATTGATTTAAGAAAGAATTTTTTATTATCAACTCTAATTATTTCCACAATATTCCCTTCTTCAACAAGCAGTGTTAAGATGCCGTTGTCAGGAGCAATGAAAATGTGGCCTGCCATTTCAATGGCTATTATTGCACGGTTCCCACCGACTCCTGGATCAACAATCACAACGTGCACAGTGCCTTTGGGGAAAAATTTGTAAGAAGATTTTATTGTGAAGGCTGCTTGAATTATATCGTGTGGATCAATATTATGTGTTATATCAATAATAATAGCAAATGGGTTGACAGAAAGAATAACGCCCTTCACTGTGCCAACATATTCATCATTTAGTCCAAAATCGGTAAGTAGGGTAATTATAGACATAATCAAAGAAGGTTAGCTGTTATTTGTTTTCCAATCCAAGATGCATGTATGCTTTTTTTGAGGCCTTTCTGCCGGAAGAGGTTCTTATAATCATTCCAATTTTTAAAAGATATGGTTCGACAACGTCCACAAGTGTATCTGTCTCTTCTAAAAGTGTTGCAGCAATGGCTTCAATTCCAACAGGCCCTCCGTTGTAAAATTCAATTATTGTTTTCATATAACGACGGTCAAGATCGGTAAGCCCTTTATCATCGACCCCCTCCAAATGCAGGGCCGCCTCCACGTTTTTTTTTGTAATTTTACCATCTGACCTGACTTGTACATAATCTCTTACCCTTTTTAGCAGGCGGTTAACAATTCTTGGAGTTCCTCTTGAACGTCTTGAAAGCTCAACAGAGCCTTTATTGTCTATAGGAACGTTAAGCAACGCTGCAGAACGTTTGGTGATTTTTACCAGATCGTTTTCGCTATAAAAATCAAAACTCCTGAAAATGCCGAACCGATCTCTAAGCGGCGCTGACAACAGCCCTACTCTTGTGGTTGAGCCGATTACGGCAAACCGTTTCAGATGATATCTGTGACTTCTGGCATGTATTCCTTTGTCGAAAACAAAATCAACGGCAAAATCCTCCATGGCTGGATAAAGGAATTCCTCTACAACTTTTGGCATTCTATGTATTTCATCTATAAACAGGATATTGCCATCCTCTAAATTAGTTAGAATACCTATCAGGTCTCCGCCTTTTTCAAGTGCAGGCCCGGAAGTAACAGTCAGATTACTTCCCATCTCATTGGCAATAATATGTGCGAGTGTGGTTTTACCAAGGCCGGGCGGTCCATGAAATAGTACATGGTCAATCGGTTCGTTGCGTTCCATAGCCGCTTCAATTGCGATTTTGAGAGTTTCAATTACTTCGGTCTGTCCAACGTAATCGACCATGTATTCAGGGCGCAAAGACTTAATCGCCGGTTCTTCATCAACGGGCAGACTTGTTCCTGTAAGCAAGCTCTGTTTGTCTGAAGAATATTTCAGGATATCATCATTCATAAGGCTTTTGTGCCACGATAGACTTCTTCAAAGAGTTCTTCAAATGTAGAAATAGAGCTGTTGCGTTTTACTGCTTCAGCAATCATACGTTTTGCATCAATGGTCTTGTGGCCAAGCTGAGAAACCAGCACATTCAGCATCTGTTTTGAAATGTCTTCCATAATCTGTATTTCTTCGGGCTCGTACTTGGTAATTAAAGCGAATTTATCCACCTTTCCTTTAAGTGATGCAATAATTTTCTGGGCTGTTCTTGTTCCAATGCCTTTTAATTGTTTAAGTTTAGCCACGTCTTTTGATTCAATGGCGCTTGCTATTTCACGGACGGGGATATTAAGCGCTTTGACCGCCTTAAGTGGGCCTATATCTTCAACAGAAATAAAATGCTGAAAGAATTCTTTTTCAATTTCCAGATTAAAGCCGATTAGAACGGGTTTTGGCTGTCGTTCAGTCTGGTGATAGTAGATATAAAGGGATATTTCTTCTCCTTCCATCTTTGTTTTAAGAGTATCCATAACGATTGCGGGCAGCAGGATTTCATATCCTATCTGATTAGCAAGAATAATTATCCGCTCTTCTTCTTTTTTTAATAGTTTGCCTTCAATATAACTTATCACAGATGCTCTGCCTTACTCCTTAAAATTTGTTCAATGCATTTTTTGTAACGAAACAAGCCTATAAGCGCAAGACTCATAGCATCGGATGCATGATATGGCCTAATAGGAGCTGTTAGGTTAACTAAATGCCTTACAGCTTTTTCGAGCTGCATTTTACTTGCATTTCCGTTTCCAGTCAAAATTTGCTTTGCTTCACGAACTGAAATCTCAATTGAGGGTACATCAGCCCTGCATCCGGCAAGAAGGATAACACCTGTAACCTTTCCCAGTATAATTCCGGATTTTGGATACTTTTCCAAAGAAAAAACATCTTCTACAACCATTAGATCCGGTTTTTCATCCTTTAAGATCAGGATAAGTTTAGAAAAGATTTGATCAAGACGGGTCGGCAAAGAAATATTTTTTGAAGTATTAATACTGCCATATGAAAAGCCATCAACTTTAAACCCAATTCCTCTTACAATGCCAATGCCGGTTGCGGCCAGGCCTGGATCTATACCGATGACCTTTATCATGCTGGATAGTAACAAGTTCACGGTTGTCGGTTTACAGTTTACAGTTTTTTCAATGAACTATGCAACGACTGAAGCATTTTAACTGTTAACAGTGACCGGCTGCCTTATAGTTCCTTCAATTTTTTTGTCGCTATTTTAGCTTCAGTAGCTTCAGAATATTTTTTGACAAGCTCCTGCAATATAAGACGAGCATTTGCTTTGTCTCCAAGATTAAGGAATGCAAATCCCTGCTTTAGAAGAGAAGCCGGCACTTTATTCCCTTTTGGATATTTTTCTATAACTTTCTGATATTCAACTATAGCTTTTTCATACCATTTTTCACTATAGTAAATTTCACCTATCCAGAACTGGGCATTATCTGCATGTGCCGAGTCTGGAAATTTATTTATTAAATCCTTAAAGCCCTTGCGGGCGGTTTCAAAGTCTCCTGCATCAAATGCCTGTTTAGACACCGTGTATAATTCATTTTCTGAAAGCTCTTGACTGGATTGGGGCTTTGTTTTTATTTTCAGATCATTTTCGTCTGATTCAAAATTGAGGTACTGCTCTAAGCGTGTTATGCGATTTTTATTTAAACCGACAGCTTCCTCTATTCTTTCAAGCCGGTTTTCAATCATTTGTTTTAATAAATAATCAGTTTCGTCAATTCTTCCGCTTAAAAGTTGCATTTCAGTTTTTAGCTGATCATGCATTGCACGCAGTTCGGCAGATTGCTTTCTAAGTATCTGTTCCTTTTCATCCAGCAGTTTAATATATTCTTCTAGTCTGGATTTTAGCTCTTTATTATATTTTTCTGAGTTTGTATTACGCTGCTCGAGCCAGGACATCCGATTTTCAAGCGTAACAACGTCACTATGCAGAGCACAGCCACATAAGATATTAAAAAAAAGTAATAGAAATAAAACTGAATATTTCATTGCAGAGATAAAGCCTTTTTCATAAGTTAGTTTAAAAAATATGCCCGCCATAGAAGGCGGGCATATTTAAATTGTTCTTCATCCTCTATTAACTACTCTATTACAAATTGGTCCCGCCTGTTTTTTGACCAGGCATCTTCATTTTGGCGGGGATCAGCAGGTCGTTCTTCACCATAGCTGATCGTTGTTAAACGTGATTCCGCAATGCCGAGATCGATTAGGAAGTTCTTTGCACTTTGGGCACGCCTGTCGCCAAGGGCAAGGTTGTACTCGTTTGTCCCGCGTTCATCACAATGACCCTCAACAATAATTGATTCGCCGGGATTGTTTCTTAGCCATTCAGCTTTTCTTTTTAAAACTTCCTGAGACTCAGGTTTAAGATTAGACATGTCAAAATCAAAGTAGATATTTTCATTCATAAATAAGTTTCTGGCTGCAATTATCTCACGGCTTGCTGCTTCTTTTTGAAGATTCTCTTCATCTATAGCGCGTTGCCTATCGAGTTGCCTTGCAATTTCTTCTTGTCTAGCTTTTTCAGCAGCCAGTTTTGCTGCCTCGTCCTCTTGGGTAGTATCAACCTTAACCACCTTCTTTGCACAAGAGGTGACAAACAGCAATCCTGGAATTACTAATAAAAGGGCTACGCATATCCACAACTTTTTTTTCATTTTTTTCCTCCTTTTGGAATAAATTATTTTTTTAGTTATCAATAACGCCCGGTGACCATTCAGGATCTGTCTGCTCACCGGGCAAAGCAAGCAGACGCCTCTGATCAGTTCCATAGGCAGTCATAACATAGACTCTGGAAGGCCCTTCACGAGTGGAACTAAATGCAATGAGACTTCCATCCGGCGACCATGTAGGGGACTCATTGTTTCCCGAGTTGTGTGTTAATTGTAATGCCGGGAATTCTCCTTCAACGTCTATTGTGTAAATATTGCCCTGGCCATTTCCCATGCCTGAATACGCTATTTTATCACCTCTGGGAGACCAGCTCGGACATGTATTGTATGTTCCCTGAAACGTCAATCTCTTTACCTGTCCGGAATCTAAATCCATTATATAGATTTGTGGAGAACCCGACCTGCTTGAGACAAATGCCATTTTGTTGCCGTCTGGAGAAAATGTTGGAGACACATCAATCCCCCAGTTATTTGTTAAGTTCTTAACAATTTCCCCTTTTCCGGTCAACAGATAAATTTCTTGGTCGCCGGAAAACGAGAGAGTCGCGGCAAGTTGAAATTTGCCTGGAACCCATGCAGGTGAGATATTTATCCCTTTTTTGGCAACTACAGCACCATGCTTATCTTTTAGGTTTTTTATGTAAAGATCTGGTTTTCCCTTTGAGTAGGACGTGTAAGCTATCCATTTTGCATCTGATGACCATGCAGGAGAAAGAGTTATGGATTTATCATAGGTCAATTGTTCAGAATTATGTCCATCAAATTCACATAAGTATATGTTTTTATTTCCGGAAGTTGTTGATACAAAAGCTATTCTACTGTCAAAAATTCCTCTGTTACCAGTAAGCTTATATATAATTTCTCCACAAAAACGATGTATCATTTTACGCTGGTTATTAACGACACCTTTATATCTCTTGCCAACGATCAATGAACCTTTAAATGTGTCATAAAGCCTGAGTTCCATTTCAATTACATTATCTTTTAAAAATAGACTGCCTGTAATAAGAAGTTCAGCGCCTATTCCGGTCCAGTTCTTAAAATTGATATTTGAAACAATTATGTCCGTTTCAGGATCTGCAAGATAGGCATCCCTGTCAATTATCTTGAAGTAACCGGTAAATTCCAATGATCTTGAGAGCAGATTTGATGCTTCTTGTGATAAGAACTTTTCTCCCTCACTACCGGACATAGACTTGAACACAGGGACAGCAATCGGAATTTTTCTTGTAAAAGGGTTGTTAATATCAATATAATCATATTCTGTTTGGCAATGAGCCGAATCAATAAAAAAAGATGCAGTTGCTATCAAACATATAAAAATTATTTTAATAAGACTTTTATTTAACATACAAGATAACTATTCTGGTTGTCTGGTTCACGGTTGGTTGCCTTGATCTCTTCATATTTCTTAACTACTCAGGTTGTTAGGTTTAGGGTTAGTTGGCTTTTAACCTTGAACCGTGGAACCGTGAACCTGAGTAGTTGCCTTTATTCAATCATGCCTTTTTTTAACCCTGAAGGGGTAAATATCAGTCCAACATTATAATAAGATTTTAAATATTCTTTGGGCAGTTTAGGAAGCGGGTCTGATTTCTTAACAGCTTTAAAAGCGGACTCGTCAAAATAACTGTTGCCTGACTTTTTTTCGAACCATATATCCTTTATTTCGCCGTTTTGCATAATTTTAATAATGACTACTGCAACCAGATCAGTATCGCCGCCGGAGAGCTGTTCGGAAAAAGCCCAGTTTTTTTCAATGTGATAAGGAATTTCTGCTTTATATATATCTATTGGTTTCAGAGCCTGGTAGCCCATAATCAAACCACCGCCTGGTATATTACCACCCTGTCCAGCCAGACCGCCTCCCTTTACTCCAACATCTCTTGCTTCACTTGATCCGACTTCACTTTTTAAACGATTGATCGCTTCTATAACCTGAGTGGGTCTTGAATCCTCAACCTGTTTTTCAATATTTTTTATAGCGCTTTTGACAACATCTGATGACTTGAATGTTTTTTTTTTGAGCGATTCTTTTATTTTATTACTTTTTTTTGGTGCAACTGATACAGCTTTCGATCGACTTTCCTCTGCTTTAATACTGGTTTCGGATGGAATTTTGGAAACCTGAGCTTTCTGGGGCTGAGTTGATTGTATTTTGGATTTAAGCTCAATTTGTCCGGATGGCCCAGATGCTGATCCCTGGGCAGGAAGTGTAACCATGCTGACATTAATGACAGAAGGTGAGAACTTTTTATTATACGGGGTGTGGATTGGGAAATAAATCAAGACTGCAAGAAAAATCGCATGGCATGCCAAAGAAACCGCAAAAGTCAAAAATAATGATAGGGAGTCATTCCCTGTATCGCGAAATAAATAAGAAGCAGCAAACATACTTTCTTTCATCAGCAATTCGGTTTAACTTATTTTTGAACGGGTCCAAGGCATTCAGCTTATTTCCCTTTATTGTTATTGGGCGTTATGGGTTCTGTCACCATACCAAGTTTTTCAATGCCGGCTCCTTTTATCTCTGACATAACACGCACCACCGTTCCATATGATATATTTTTATCAGCTTTTAAATAAACCTCTTGCCCAACACGTCCATCAAGGATTTTTATAAGTTTTTCCCGCAAAAAATCAAGCGTCACCTGATAATCGTTTATGTAAATTTGATTATTTTTATCTATAGTTATTATAAGCTGGTCTTGTTCTGCAGGAAGCGGTTCAGAGGTCGCTTCAGGCAGGGAGACATTGACACCTTCTATCATCATTGGAGCAGTGACCATAAAAATGATCAGGAGAACCAGCATGACATCAACAAATGGTGTTACATTTATGTCAGACATGAAACTGTTATTATTTCCACCCAATGCCATTTTTGTATCCTTTACATAAAAATATCGCGTTCTATGATATTCAAGAAGTCAGCAGAAAAACTTTGCAATTCAGTTTCAAGCACCCTTAGCTTTTGCATAAAATAGTTAAATGCTATTACCGCCGGTATTGCAGCAGCCAAACCGGCTGCAGTTGCAATAAGCGCTTCAGAAATTCCAGGAGCAACAACAGCAAGGCTGGCTGAACCGCTAAGCCCGATACTATGAAATGAATTCATTATTCCCCACACTGTCCCGAACAAACCGATAAAAGGAGCTGTATTGCCAGTTGTGGCAAGGAAAGGAACCATCTGAGTCATTCCGGCAATTTCTGTGTTAATTGCCCGGCGCAGAGCCCTTTTTATATTGTCTGTTCCTGTAAACTTAGTCCCCAGAGATGAATGGGGGTCTCCTTCAGAGGCCTGAGATGATTTTATTGGAACGCCGGATTTGGTCAATTTTTTAAGTTCCAGGTATCCTATACGAAAAACTCTGGCTATTGGGCTGCCATGAAGCTGTTTTGCTTTTGCAAAAGCTTCCGACAGATCCCTGCTTTTCCAGAAGAAATCTGTAAAGTACGCTGATTCTTTATATGCCTTTCTGATATAGAAGTATTTAATTAGAATAATAGTCCATGAGACTATGGAAAAAATCAGCAGAAGAGCCATAACTAACTGCACCATAAGGCAGGCGTTGTTTATCATATGAATTAAATTCATTTGAAGCAGCATAAAAACTCCGTATATAGTATATATTTTTTTCTAACACATTAGCTTTTGGATAAGATTCTTCAATAACAGATGTTTTAAAAAATGAAAAGTATATGAACTTAACTTTAGTGTCAAGAAAATTGGCTTTTCTGCGAGGTATACAAAAGCATGTAAACTTTACGATGAAAGTTTATGGATTGATAGTCGAAAAGACAGAGCATTTATTTAAAAAGGTGTCTTCCCGGGATGACGTACTGATTTAACTATAACTATTGACAATAACTCTTCGTTTATGCCATCAATCTACCAGCAAAAAGGGATTTCTAAAGCCCGTTGGCATTGGATTGTCAATTAGCACACCGAAGGTGGGCCACAACTTTAGTCGTCGTTATAACTTATTAATAAAGAAATTCTATGCGTTCTCTCTGGCTAAATTTGATAATACCTTCAGCAAAGATGATAGGGAGATCATGTACAAGAATCAAAACATATTAACGTTATGGGCGGTTATGGCGCTGATTGCTATGACCGGATGGTTCGGTTGTGCGGCAACGACCAAGATACATGGGATTAAACCGGCCGAAGTCTCTATGGGCGGCATCCGAACTCTGGCTGTACTCAAATTTGACGGTAAATATGGAGAGGTGGTTCGTGGTGACTTTTACAATAAACTTGGCGAGGTTCATCATTTTAACCTCATCGACACTACCCAGATAAATGCTCTGGACAAAGTCCTCTATGATCAGGTGGATGATCCAAGGTTTCTTCCCATTCTTAATGACCTGCACGCAGATGGAGTAATTACAGGACGAGTGACCGCAAATCTCAATGATATTTCCGGCACCGACCAGGTTCAGATGAAAGAAGGCACAGGTCAATACAAAAAAGAGAAAAATATCTTTGGAAATTGGGTGGACGTGGAGATCAAGAAAACCGTACTTAGACCCTTGTGCTATGTTATACGTCAGGCTTCTCTAACAACGGATTTCAAGGTATTTGACCTGAGAACCAAAGGGATCATTGCTACAGGAAAGGTCACGGAAAATTACAATGAAAAGTTTGGCGGTGACAGAGAATATGCTTTTTTGGGGCGCAAAATGAGTCAGTTGCCAGCAAAGAATCAGACCTTAAATGAACTTTCTGCTAAAGTCTCTGCTCAGCTTGTCGCAAAAATTTCCCCCACTGAAATTGTAAAAGTTATAACATTCGATGATGGAAGCAAATACGGGCTTGGGATCGGCGGACACAAGCTTGTTAAACGCGGTATCGAGTATGCCAAACGCGGGGCATGGGAAGAAGCCATGGAGATCTGGCAGGATGTGATTAAGGCCGAACCCAACAACAACGCAGCCTACTATAATATAGGTATGGCTTATGAGAGTTTTGGCGATTTAAAAAACCTTGAGACAGCAAGAAGTATGTATAAGAAGGCAGCAACATGTGGAGATAGCAAGCTTTATATACAGGCTGTAGCAAGAGTACAGGCCGCCATCAAAGACTCTTTGAAGTATGAAGAGCAAAAGAAACTGCTGAAACAGACGCCGGTTAAAAAAAGCGAAGAAGGCGGCGGGTTGCGGATATATTAGGGAACTTACAATATAACAGCCTGGAGTTAAAAGTAAGCTAAATGTATAAAATCAAAGAGGGGATAAGATTATGAAGCACAATAAAATTATGGGTGTATGTCTCTTCCTGGGAATTATGCTCCTTTCCGTGCCAATGGCTTTTGGCCAGACCGTAATGGCAGTAGGACAGGGGCCGTCGCGTCAGATGGCTATTGAAAATGCCAAAAGATCTGCGGTTGAGCAGGGCGTTGGAGCGCTGATCGATTCCAAAACAAAGGTCGCCAATTTTCAGGTTCTTTCCGATAATATCTATTCCAGAGCAAGCGGCTATATTAGTAACTATAACATACTCTCTGAAGGGAAAACTCCGGATGGTTCCATGAACACTGTGACCATCCAGGCTGATGTGCAAACAGCCTCAATCGAAAGTGATTTAAGAGCCATTGGGATACTGATGGCTCAGATCGGCAACCCGCGTTTTATGGCGATTTATATACCTGAAACCAGGAGCTCCATGCACCGGGATTCACGAGTGGTGCGGGCTGCCGAGCAAGCGATCAATGGAGTCTTTGCCCGCAAAGGCTTTGTTGTTCTGGATCGGATGTTTATTAACGATGTTTACAACGAGATCGAACAGGCAGGTCGTATTGATGTAGATATGGATGATCTTTCCGCTCTGGCTCTCAAGTACAAGGCAGATCTGCTTCTGGTGTATGATGTGCATGCCGCCAGCAAGGTGGGCGGAGAAAGTAAGTATTTTGGCGGTATTATTGTTGAAATTGCCTTGCGCGCCGTGGCTCCTGCTACTGCAGATCTGATTGCCCAAAAATCCGGAGACCTGTATGTCAAAACCATTAAGATGTCCGGAGACTACTATGACGATATGCAGGCTGCAAAGGCAGCGGATGAATTAGGAAAAGCCATAGCCGATGCCCTTATCGGAGATACACTGGCTTACTATGAACGATCGGTACATGCAGGAACGCGTTTTGATGTGTGGTTTAGAAACTTTTCCGAAGATGAAATATATGCCATTGTTGACGTTATTGAAAAGATGTCCGGCTTTAAGGATAAGAACGTTCGAAACGAATCACCTGGAAATTTTCAGCTCGATGTGAACTACCAGGGGAAAAAATTTGATTTCAAACGGGAACTCTTCATGGGATTGAATCAGCAGGGGATTCAATTTGATACCCAGCAGGCCAAGGGAAATCGTTTTCTGCTTTTCAAAAAAGGAAGCGACAATCCATTTGGCGCGATTAATATAAATTAACTCGGCAGGACGCAAAAAATGTCCGATAGCACAAATAACAGTATCGCCGATCTTTTGTTTGAGGCAAAAATTCTAAAAAAAATTCCAAGATCAGGCTTCCATTTTCTTGGTGCCGGGAAAGAATCAGTTGCCGAACATGTATTTATTACAACATTCATTGCATATGTTATATCAAAAATTGTGCCGGATATTGACGCGCTTAGACTGATAACCATGTGCCTTGTTCATGATCTTACAGAGGCAAGAACAGGTGATCTTAACTATGTTCAGAAGAAATATGTAAAGGCAGAGGAAAATAAAGCTTTAAAGGATGCAACCAGAGATATACCTTTTGGTGATTCGCTTGCCGATCTTATACATGAATTTAATGAAGGCAAATCAGCAGAAGCCGAACTTGCACGTGATGCCGACCAGTTATCGCTTGTTCTTGAGTTAAAATCTCTTATGGATATCGGATATAAGGTTCCTGAGAAATGGCTGCCTTTTGTGCTGGATCGTCTGAAAACAAAAACCGGCAAAAAGCTTTCCGAAAGTATATTGAAAACAACCGAAGATTCCTGGTGGTTTAAGGATTATGTTGATATATCAGATAGAAATAAATAGCAATCATTTCAAAACTTTTCTTTTGATTCCTTGAGAGCTTTTCAAAGGAGGAAATAATGAAATGGCTTTTAAACAGCATCGGCACTTCCATTGGTAAGAAGCTGATGATGGCTGTCACCGGCCTCAGTTTCTGCTTTTTTCTTTTAATTCACCTCGCCGGCAATCTTGCTGTTTATGCCGGCAAAGATGCTTTTAACGCACATGCTGAACGTCTCCATTCATTAGGTCTGGTCATTACCATATCTGAATTCTTCCTTTTGTTTTTTGCAATTATACATATTCTTTTCGGAGCAACTCTTTTTTATGAAAATCTTGTTGCCAGGCCGGTAAAATATTCAGTCAAAAAAAGTGCCGGCGGAACCAGCCTTGGATCGGCAACAATGCCATATACAGGTTTTATTCTTCTTGTATTTATTGCCTTTCATCTTTTTAATTTCCATTTTGCAGATAAAACCAATCAAACTATATTTCAAATCCTGGTAAGTACATTTGCGAGGCCGGAATACGTAATCATTTATGTTGTTGCAGTTTTAGCCGCAGCAATTCATATAAGTCATGGCTTTTGGAGCGCATTCCAGACCATAGGAGCCAATCATCCTAAGTACATGCCGTTTATAAGAGGTGCCAGCCTTGCATATAGTCTGATTATAGGAATGGGCTTTGGTTTTATTCCGTTATATATATTAGTTGTCTCTTAAGAAGGAAAAATTATGCAGCTTGATGCAAAGGTTCCCGGAGGTCCTCTTTCTGAAAAATGGGATAGACACCGTTTTGAACTGGGGCAGATAAGCCCTGCCAACAGAAAAAAATTTGACATAATTGTTGTTGGGACAGGGCTGGCTGGAAGTTCAGCATCCGCGAGTCTGGCTGAACTTGGCTATAATGTTAAGGCCTTTTGTCTTCAGGATAGTCCTCGCCGTGCTCACAGTATTGCGGCTCAGGGCGGGATAAACGCGGCAAAGAATTATGCAAATGACGGCGACAGCATACAGCGGCTATTTTATGACACCATAAAGGGCGGTGATTTCAGATCAAGAGAGGCAAATGTTTATCGCCTTGCACAACTAAGTAATAATATTATCGATCATTGTGTTGCCCAGGGTATTCCTTTTGCAAGAGATTATGGAGGATTGCTTGCAAACCGGTCATTTGGCGGTGCACAGGTATCCAGAACCTTTTATGCGCGAGGCCAGACAGGACAGCAGCTCCTTTTCGGGGCATACAGCGCTTTAATGCGCCAGGTTGCAGCAGGGAAAGTTACAATATTCCCCCGCAGAGAAATGATGGAGTTAGTTATTATAAATGAACAGGCCAGAGGGATAGTTGCCAGAAATCTGATTACAGGAGACATCGAAACCCATGCCGCAGATGCTGTTATTTTAGCTACCGGTGGTTATGGCAATGTTTTTTCCCTTTCTACAAATGCCATGTCATGCAATGTTACAGCTATTCTTAGAGCCTATAAAAAAGGTGCATTTTTTGCCAACCCATGTTTTATTCAGATTCATCCTACCTGTATTCCAGTGCATGGAATTTATCAATCAAAGCTGACGCTCATGAGCGAAAGTCTTAGAAACGATGCCCGCGTATGGGTTCCCAGGGATTCCAATGACACACGTTCTCCACATCAGATTCCAGGGTCGGACAGAGATTACTTTCTTGAAAATAAATATCCGGCTTTCGGAAACCTTGTTCCGCGTGATGTTGCTTCGCGTAATGTTAAAAAACAGTGCGACATGGGCAAAGGAATTGGTGAAACAGGACTGGCTGTATTTTTGGATTTTGAAGATGCAATTAATAGAGATGGAAAAGATGAGATATCCAAAAAATACGGCAATCTGTTTCAGATGTATGAAAAGATTACAGGAGATAATCCTTATGAGACTCCGATGATGATTTATCCTGCTGTTCACTACACAATGGGCGGTCTGTGGGTGGACTATAACCTTATGACAACTATTCCCGGTCTTTTTGCCCTTGGAGAAGGAAACTTTTCAGATCATGGAGCAAACCGGCTGGGTGCCAGTGCTCTAATGCAGGGACTGGCAGACGGGTATTTTATTATTCCTTATACTATAGGTGATTATCTATCAGTTACGAGCTTAGACAAGATAACCGATGAACATCCTGCTTTCAGAGAGGCAACCCAGGAAGTTAACTCTCGTATCAATAAGCTCTTATCAATAAAAGGAAAGCGTACTGTTGATGATTTGCATAGAGAACTCGGCAGGGTTCTCTGGGATTACTGTGGCATGGCAAGGAACGAAAAGGGCCTTTTGAAAGCTAAAAAGCTTGTTCAGCAATTGCGGGAAGAGTTTTGGGAAAATATCATTGTGCCTGGCTCGGAAAGGGATTTCAACCAGAGCCTTGAGAAAGCCGGACGTTTAGCTGATTTTCTTGAGTTGGGAGAGTTGATGATAATAGATGCTTTTGCCCGTAAGGAATCATGCGGCTGTCATTTTAACGAAGCATATCAGACAGAGGAAAGCGAAGCTAAACGCGACGATGAAAATTTCTGTCATGTCGCTGCCTGGGAATATGCTGGTTATGGTGTTGAACCCTTGTTCCATAAGGAAAAACTTGTTTTTGAAAATGTCGAGTTGACGCAAAGGAGTTACAGGTGACAAAGACCATAAATTTAACTTTAAAGGTCTGGCGTCAAAAAACTACTGAAGACAAGGGCGGTTTTAAAATTTATTATTCAAGGGATACCTCAACAGACATGTCATTTCTTGAAATGATTGATATCATAAATGAGCAGCTCACTCTTGACGGAGAAGATCCCATTGCATTTGATCATGACTGCAGGGAAGGAATATGCGGAATGTGCGGGGCTATGGTAAACGGTCGCGCTCATGGTCCTGAAAAAGGCACAACTCTTTGCCAGCTTCACATGAGGCATTTTTCAGACGGAGATACAATTGTCGTTGAACCCTGGAGGGCCAGGGCATTTAACATAATAAAAGATCTGGTCGTTGATCGCAGCGCGCTGGACAAGATTATACAGGCAGGCGGCTACATTTCTGTGAACACAGGTGGAGCACCGGATGCAAATACCATCCTGATTTCTCAGGAGACAGCAGAAAAAGCTTTTGATGCTGCAGCATGTATTGGATGCGGTGCATGTGTTGCAGCCTGTCCAAATGCTTCTGCCATGCTTTTTGTCGGAGCCAAGGTTTCTCACTTTGCACTTCTTCCACAGGGGAAACCTGAAGCTGCGCGTCGGGTAATGGCTATGGTAAAGGAAATGGACAGACTTTGTTTTGGGAACTGCACAAATGAAACAGAGTGTGAAGCAGACTGCCCCAAGGAAATTTCAATAACCAACATTGCCCGGCTTAATCGTGAGTTTTTTAAAGCAGGATTTTTTTCAAGTGCAAAATAGCGGATAGTGTCCTGTCATCTATATAATGTCGCAAAGATGACCGTCATTCCAGCGGAAGCGGGAATCCAGCAGCGCCGCTTGATTTCATTGCGATAGCTATCTGAAGTTCAAAACGTCTGGCGAGATAGCCCTCAATGGGGTTATCCGGTTTTCTGTTTAATAACTTGTTGAGCCAATGCAAATCGGAGCGTGAGAGGAGAACCGGATGAGTCGGAGGATGGACACCAGGACAATCGTCACCGCCGCGAGAAAACAATATGAGAGTATTCGCAAAGACTATGATCACGCTTTACGAGAACATACTCTTGATCTCCGTATTCCGGTGAAAAACCTCATGGAGAACCTGCGAAGCTCGCTCGATTACATGGCTCACGACATCTACGATATTTGCTGCAAGCCAGTCAGAATCGTTGCCAGCCAGCCCGACCCTCGCAATATCTATTTCCCGTATGGGCGCACGGACTCGGACTTTAGGGCTGGATTAGGCAGCTCTTTACCTGAATTGGAAACCAACAACCCTGCCGTGTACGATCTTGTTGCATCCATACAGCCATTTCGGTGTAACGATCCTTGGCTTTATGATCTCTGCTCAATTCTGAATCAGAATAAGCATGATAAGCTAACGGCACAGGGTCGTTCAGAAACTGAGATCTACTCTGTCGAGAGCAAACACGGCAGAGTGAACATAATCGTGAACAACCCAAGCATACGTGTCACATCTATCCCGGGTGCAGTCAAGGTATTTGGTGTTCCGGCTCAGTTCACCGGCGAGGGCATCAGAACAGCGCCTTCGGATAAGCTCACTCACAGACGAGATAAATGGGTTGCCTTCACATTTGAAGGGACGAATGTCAACGTCATCGGAATGCTTGATAAAGCTGTCGCTGGCGTTACGGATTTTACAGACAAACTGTATTTCTTGATATGAGCCTAACGGCCAATATATTATATTTGAGTGCAAAACATACCGATAGACTTCATAAAATTAGCCTTTAACTTGTTTGAAGGTACAAAATGTCGAGCTTCCGAAAAGGAGGATGTGATCACCTCCAGCCACTTTTAGCTTGATGAAAATTAAGGACCGCTTCTACTCTTAGGCAAACAAAATATGGAATCTTATCAGCCCAAGGATATTAAACTATTTAAATATTGCGAAACTTTTTTTAAGAAAGCACTGGTGGTTCTGGAACAATATATAGAGGCAGGAGCATATATTCCACTCATAACCTACTACAAGCCGGTTGCTCGTACTAATAATGATGGTAACGGTAAAATTACTGAATATGTTCCATACGAAGATCGAGATTTTGTTTATATTGTATGCAAATGCTATAATGAGTTGTTAGATTTATCTGAATTAAAAACTGCCAAAAATTACATTTTGGAAAAAAGATATTTGGTTATAGGAGGAAGCAATTTTGCACCTTCTGTCCTTTTAACGCAAGCCCTCATATATTTTCTGAAGAAAACCGGATGCTTGAATTACCGAGAAAAGGAGTTTGCGGATATCTATGCTAACATCGAAAATTTAATATTTCACAATGAATTCCAATTTAGAACCACAGCTAAACTGAACAATTTCTCCTATGGTAACGGTTTGATTGAACTTGATAAAATGCACTTGATAAAAAGATACACTCAGCAGGACTGTGAAGAAATATACCGTCATCCAAGCATCAACATTTATGACCATACGCTTCCTCTTCCCGGGGACTTTAAAATAGAGATAGAGATAAATAAAGATAAGTCTAATTGGGGAACAGCGTGTATAGAAGGTAAGGACGCAGTAAAATGTGTACTTACGGCCTTGAGGCTTTTCAAAGATTCCGAAGTCGGCATCGCTACCCTTGAGAATGAACCAATAACATGGTTCCCTTTCACTTCTAAATGTGCCCAGTTATTACCACCTCCAAAGACAGGAGAGTTGTGTTCAATATCGGAGACCGAGATACCTGAACTTATACATCTATGGCAAATAATCAAGAGTGCAAATGATGATAATTGCCCTTCATTAAACATAGCCATTAAAAGATTCAATTATGCTCATGATCACAAAAATCGAGAGGATGCCTTAATAGATATAATGATAGGACTTGAGGCTCTCTACATGATGAAAGATGAACGGAGTGAATTAAGGTATAAGCTTACGTTGCGCGTGGCAACTTTTTTAGAAGCATCTCTGTCAGCACATAAGGGAAGGAAAGAAGCTATTTTTGACGCTGTATATGAGGCTTACAAATTAAGAAGTAATGTGGTGCACGGTTCGAAAGTAGCTGATGCGGAAATATGGAAATGTAGAATTGTCAAGACATACCTATCTGATTCCATAAAGCAATTTGCGCGACTTTCCCGAAAATATAAGCATAAACAAGTCCTGAATAAAATTGATAAATGTATCAAAAGCGGTGAAACATTGGGCGCTCCATAGCGGTGGGTGAGCTTGGTTGTTATAAGACTGTCCATATATTGTATTTCCGATGTTCACGCAAATTGCAACATACTTGCTACGCACGTAACAAATAGAAACGCTTTAAAATTGTGATATGCAAATACAATCTACAAGAAAATTGTTTGATTCTTAAGTGGCACTCATGGCAAGATGTCACTCAAATTGAATAGTCTGAAAGGGAATATTATATGTTGAAAAAAGCCCTTTTTTTGTTACTTGTATTTATCCTGTTCCCTGGCATTTCCAATGCTGAGATAAAAACCTATATCCATACGGTTAAACAATCATTTGGAGGAAGCCAATCACCAGATGACGCACGGGTTGGGGCTATCGCCAAAGCTAAGCGTGAAGTCCTTGAAAAGGCCGGGACATATCTGGAAAGTTTGACAATCGTAAGGGAAAGCGTGGTTGAAAAGGATGAAATCATTGCTTTAGCCGCCGGTATACTTAAAGCAGAGATTGTATCCCAAAAGAACTTTGCAACAGAAGATACTTTCGGAATTGTTGTTAAGGCAAAAGTAGATGTTGATACAAGCATTCTTGAGGAACGAATAAAAAAACTGCTTCAAGACCGCAGCCTTTTGGAAAAATACAAGGAGAATCAAAAGCATGAAAAGGAGCTTCTGGCAAGGATCAAAGAGCTTGAAAGAGAAAATCAAAAATTAAAAACTCTGCCGGCAAAAGAACAGAAAAAGAAAAAGGAAATACTAAAAAACCAGTTCAGAGAAGCGACGCAAGGCTTGACCGCTTCTGAATTAATGAATAAAGCCGTTGTCTTTTGGAAAAACGGAAAATATACAGACCCAGACAAGGCATTGGAATATTTAAACAAGGCGATTATTCTGGATCCAAATTACACTGATGCCTATGGCAACCGAGGGAACGCCTGGTCTGACAAAGGCAATTATGACCTGGCTATATCGGATTATAATAAAGCCATTGAATTGAATCCAGGAGATGCTAAAGCCTATTACAGCCGAGGGCACGCCTGGTGGGAAAAAGGCAATCATGATCGTGCCATATCGGATTATAATAAAGCCATAGAATTAAACCCGGGATACGCTGAAGCTTATAACAACCGAGGGCTTGAATGGACTATCAAAGGCAATTATGATCGTGCCATATCGGATTATAATAAAGCCATAGAATTAAACCCAGGACTCGCTATTGCCTATAACAACCGAGGGGTCGCCTGGGTGAACAAAGGCAATCATGATTGTGCCATATCGGATTTTAATAAAGCCATAGAATTAAACCCGGGAGACGCTAAAACCTATATAGGCAGAGGGATTGTCTGGGAAAAAAAAGGCAATTATGATCGTGCCATATCGGATTATAATAAAGCCATAGAATTAAACCCAGGAGACGCTATTGCCTATTACAGACGAGGGGTCGCCTGGGCTATCAAAGGCAATTATGATCGTGCCATATCGGATTATAATAAAGCCATAGAATTAAACCCAAGACTCGCTAAAGCCTATATACGCAGAGGGCTTGAATGGACTATCAAAGGCAATTATGATCGTGCCATATCGGATTTTAATAAAGCCATAGAATTAAACCCGGGAGACGCTAAAGCATATTACAGCCGAGGGCTTGCCTGGCATATCAAAAGCAATTATGAGTTGGCTATATCGGATTTTAATAAAGCTATTGAATTAAATCCAGGAGACGATCTTGCTTATAACAACCGAGGGCTCGCATGGTATAACAAAAGCAATTATGATCAAGCTATATCAGATTATAACAAAGCCATTGAATTAAATCCAAATCGCGCTTTTGCCTATTACAACCGAGGGCTCGTCTGGGCTGACAAAGGCAATTATGATCAAGCTATATCAGATTTTAATAATTATCTAAAAATAAATGGCAACAAAGATGGAAAAGCCGACCAAGTAAGACAAGAAATAAGAAATTTAGGATATACTCCAAAATATTGAAGTTTACACAACCTCACATCCGAGATGCCAGAAATTTTCAATTAAGATACGTTACTATAATAGGCACCTCAAAATTGAAGATATCTGCATCAAACATTTATCCTTATTCACAGACGGTTGCGATATTGGCAAAACATCTGACACGTAATGCGCGATTTCGTTCCACGATATTGCGCGTTTTTTTCCACTGATCATTGTTAGCCTACTTAATCATGGACACAATACAGGAAGAATTCGAAAGGAGTGTTGGAGACCGCTTCATTGAATGGCTCAACACCGAAACAGGCTCTCAATATAGCTTCACCGACCGCCCAGATCGTGCCCCTGATCTGCTCTATTCCTCAAACGGAGTTGAGTTGCTTGTTGAGATCACCGCTGCCTACTACGATAACGCACATGCTGCTTTCTTATGGAAAGGTTTCCGAGGTGCAAAGGATGCCCCGGATCGTTGGACTGGCGTTGATCCAAACAAATCACTATCGGCAGCAATTTCTGATCGAATCGCAGAAAAATCCAGGAAGCGTTACGGGGACAACGCCGTGCTCCTCATCGAAGTTCCGCCGGGTGTCACTTCTGCCGAAGATCTTGCTGCGTTACTTCGAGAGCAGCTGGTCAAATGTAAAACACCTTTTGTCGGGATATATGTGGTCGGTAGGTTCCCAATTACTACTCGTAGTAGTGGAGGCTATCGAGTAATTCCAATAAAGGAGCTTTAATGTCTATTTGGAGGCTAACCACCCGCTCAACCTGCTATTACGCTGCGCTTCACAGCCGGAAGGTTAGCTAACCGGTTGAGTGCTGTAGAATAAGTTCTGTGGCCCTAATTTAGTGGTTTTACATTCAAAATCGATTACTAATCACGGTTAGGTGAAAATGCCGAAATGCTTATTTAACTTATTGATATATAAGAATTAACAAAATGTTGTCATTCTATTTTATCTTATTCAATTGTCAGCAATTTCAAAACAATTGGTATCCAAGGGTTTGCGAAGGGACTTATTCTACAGGCTCAACGGCGTAGGCAACCGGTTGAAGATAGCGGTGAGCAACGAGTATATCGTCAAAATCAAAGATACCCCTGAACTGAAAAACGTGTATGATTATAGCGAAAGGCTGCGACTATTGGAAGATGCCTATACAGTTGACGCTTCAAGTTTCATAGATAGGGATGTATTGCTTTTCGATGACCTGTACCGTTCTGGAGCGACCCTCAATGCGATGGCCTGCGCGCGCTATATCCAAGTAGTAAACCAGCAAACGTATATGCTTTGGCATTGACCAGAACAAAGAGTGCATCATGACGACTGTATTTATCGGCGGCTCCCGAAGAATAACGAGACTGAGTCAGGCCATTCAAAGTAGGTTAGATAACATTATTGACAAGGGCTTCACCGTCGTTGTCGGAGATGCAAATGGCGTAGACAAATCCGTGCAAAAGTACTTCGCCAGTAAACACCATAAGAATGTCATTGTCTTCTGCATGGGCGGTGCGTGTAGGAATAATATTGGCAACTGGGAGACAAGGAACATATCACCACAAAGAGCTAAGAGAGACTTTAACTACTATGCAACTAAAGACATACAGATGGCCAACGAAGCCTCCTGTGGTTTCATGATATGGGACGCGAAAAGCAAAGGCACACTGAACAACATAATTAACCTTCTGAAGAGACAAAAGAAGGTCCTGGTATATGTTTCCCTGGACAAGTCTTTCTCCACATTGCATAGCATGGAAGACTTGTTTCCACTGCTAACAAAATGTGACAAGAAGACTGTGGAACGATTTAAGAAAGAGTTGGCAATAACTCACCTCATGTTGCACCAACAGATTGACTTGGAATTCGCCAGGCATAATGAGCAGATAGGGCACCCTCTTCCGTGAAGCGCCAACTGGGAATTTCTACAATCAATAAATTTCGTCATCTCAAAGAAAAGCCCTATTGAATGTCTATAACGCCCCCAGCAATCTTCGCTGGAGGAGTGTTTGCATGTCACGACGACCATCTACAATGAGGTATACATAAACATTTTCATTATCAATTCGATAAATGATACGATAGGGTTTGAAAAAGATCTCACGATAGTCACGAATCCCTATAGACTGAAGTTCTGTTGGATACACACCCCGTTCCGGCAGTTTGCTCAGACTAACAAATTTTTTCTCAATCTGGTCAAGTACATATTCTGCTTTTTTAGGCGAATCATGTTTTGATATATATGTATAGAGGTCTCTGAGGTCTCCTGCTGCGTCTTCAGTGAGCAGAACTGTGAAAGCCACTAAATTGAGTCCTTTCTTTCGCGAAGACGAGTTATTGCATCAGCGGCCGAAATTACTTTGCCTTCTTCAATCTGCCGATTGCCAAGCGCCAGAATTTTGAGTAGGGCCATAGTTTCCTGGGTTTGCTCGTAACTCTCAATATCCTGAATAATGACTTTAGCTTCACCATTCTGGGTAATGATGAGCGGCTCTCCTTTGTCTCCCAAATGTCGAATGATTTTTGCTGCATGAGCCTTCAAATAGCTGATTGGTTTAATTCGGTTAGATAATCTCACTGGTTACCTCCTTGCAAAGAATATAAAACCATATTAAGACTAAATTTAGTCCTATGTCAATGAGAATTTCTTGCCCTCAGATAGACGGGCTGTGGGATATTCATTTGTAAATTAGTTGGCATTTTACCATACTTGCCTGTGCCCGACCTGGCAGACAGGTAAATACCCGAGGCCCCACCGCTATAGTAAGATTTGACGCCAGACAGAACGCCTGGTCCGGAGTTGCAAATGATATTGCAAATAGAGCCCCAGTAAAATCAAGATAATTGAGACGTTCAGGGGAAGGTTAAATCTTTCCTCTCAACATATCCGAGACTTCCCTTGTCAACCTGAGAACCTTTTTCGCATTTTCCAGGCTTAAAGAACCTGTCCCGCAGCTTGGAGTTATTAAAGACTGAGCCAGGATTTTAGACCTGTCAAATCCAAGGCTTTCTAACTCCCGCACCTTATCTTCCCATTTTATTACCAGCGAATCGACTGTCTCTTTTTCAACATCCTCTGTTTTTGAGGTGGGTACTATGCCCCATGCAAGAATGCGTCCTGATTCCACAAATTTTCTAATATGATCAGAGTAGAGAATAAATCTGTCAAAAAAAGAATAAGCGTCAAAGCTGACTATATCTGCCGAAGAGCCGAGAACAAGCGACCAGTCAGTATTGGCGCAAACATGTATTCCTGCAAGACCGCCTTCTGAATGAACAGCCTCAATAACTTCATTAAAACATTTTGCCACTTCGTCCTTTGTTATGCTTATAAATGCGGATGAGCCGAAACCTGCAAGTGCGGGTTCATCAAAAAAAATAATTGCAGGAACTCCGAATTTTGAAAGTTCCCTGACCTGCCATCTGGCTTTGAGAGCCAGAAGCTTTACCGCTGCATCTCTTATCTGTTCGTCATAAAATATTGCCTTGCCGTTCTGGTCGTTCATGCCTGTACAAAAAGTTACAGGGCCTGTTATCTGGCCCTTAACTGCAACCAGAGGAACTGAAACAACTTTTAATTGCTTTGTAAACTCAAAAAAACCAGCAGCTCCATCCTTTGTTAAGGCAAATCTTGATCCGGAAAGATCGCTTCCCCCTTCAACTACAGCGATGTAGTCTTCATAAAATTTAAGAAGATCTTCACCAAAACCACCAGCGCTGGTATCTATACAAGCTCTTTCTTTTTCAATCATAAGACCCGGCAAGCCTGAGAGAAACTGAGCTATCATTCCTTCTTCTTTATAAACCGGAAGCTGAACCCATAATGGAATTTCTGGTGTATAGCTGAAAACAAGTTTTACAGCTTCTGTATGGTCGTCCATAGGAAGGCTTCCAATTAAAACAGGAAGACCGTTCGCCTGAAAGTTTTTAATCACAATTCATTCTCCTTTCATACCCTGCCAGCCTGATTTTCATAATTCAGCAACAATCCATTGTTAAAATGAGACCTTTGAAAAATGCTCAATTTTGTTCAAGGTCAAGGAAGGCGAGAATTTTAACCACAGGAATACATTGAGTATTTTGAGGATAGCGCTAAAGCTTCACTGCGTGCCAAAATTTGAGCCTGACACCGAGATTGAGCAAAATGGGGTGTTTTTCAAAGGTCTCAAAATAACTATCATGAGATCAATAAGTTTACAAGGAATAGATGGTCTTGCCTGCTTTGTAAAAGGATTGTTGCTGTAATCTGTAAAAGATTGACACGTAATTATGGCGGTGTTATGTTTGTTTTTATATTAGCAATATTTTCGAGCGTCTGGAAATTTAACTTATTATGGCAGATATTATATCACTTGATAGCAAACTTCAGTTAACCAGAGATAACAAGGCCAAGTTAATAAAAAAACGCAAAATTCTTGCGGTACAGAAGGTTTTTCAATGCACCCAGTGTTCCTTTAAATGCGAAAAATGCAGCGCTCAAATTAGTCTCGCACATCAAAAGAAAAATGATTCCCGCAACATTAAGGTGTCATATCGACTCTGTGAAAGTTGCATGGAAGAATTTAATGACTATGTTGAAAAAATTAAGGGAAAAGGAAAAGGAGACGTTGACTCTTACTGGCACAATGATGCCTGGATAGATGTATGGAAAACGTGGATAGATTATCAGAATGCCATTGGCCAATATCTAAAGTCAAAAGAGTTTAAACAGCTTCTGCAGGAATTGAAACAGAACGAGCCCAACAAATAGAGAGGTCTCATAGGAGGATTTTATGTTTGGAATTGGAATGCCCGAACTTATAATAATACTTGTTATTATTCTGATTATATTCGGAGCTGGTAAACTTCCGGAAATCGGAGCAGGTATAGGCAAAGCAATAAAGAATTTTAAAAGCGCAACAACCGACGCTGAAAAAAAAGAAGCTGATAAACTTGATGAAGGTGATAAAGGCAATAAATCATAAAACTTCAACTTTGTTTCAACAGTTTTTACATTAAGAGTATTCCGGAACCAACCGCCCAGCACAACACTATTACTGTAATAATCGCACAACTTCCGGCAAGGATTTTGTGAAGCAGGCTTTCTTTAGTTCTTTCATTATAACCCATAAAAAATCCAATAACAGCCCCTGCCAATATTCCACCTCCGTGTCCCCAGTTATTGATGCCAGGCACGACAAACCCGAAGAGCATAATTCCAAGCGCCCATCCGCCGATTTGCCTGTAAATGGCTTGCCCGTAAGTTCCGCCGCGGCTTTTGCCGTAGTAAATCGCTGCTCCTATCAGTCCGCATATGGCGGCGGAAGCACCTATTGTAAATGTAACACCGGCTAAATAAGAAATTCTGAAACCGATAATTCCGCTTAGAGTATAGATGATAAACATCCTATAAACACCATATTCCCGACTGACCAGTGGTGCTATCTGCCTGAAAGCAAACATATTAAAAAGAATGTGCAATATGCCTCCATGAAGGTAATTAGCTGAAACCAGGGTCCACCATCCATGTACATTGTCAACTGGAACTGTCCCTGTTGCGCCAAGCAATAAAAGGCTTCTGTTTTCAGGAGACAGAATATAAAATGGATTAAACGAAAGGCCCGGCAAACGGGAATTAAACAAAAGCGATATAATGTACATGCCGATATTGGCATAGATTATTGCTTTGATCATCTGGTCAGCGCTGCTAAATCCTCGAGTCCATAAATTATTCTTCCACCATGACCCGGGTTTTGACGTATTGCAGTACGGGCAGCGAGCCTCATCAATGCTTATCAATTTTCGGCAGTTGGGGCAAAGAATGGAGCTTTTCTTTTGATTTGTCATTATTCAACCTTCAGTCTATCTACCTATCTTTTATTAATTCCATACTCCCGGAATTTTGGTGCCGCAAAATTTGCATTTATTGCCTGACAGATTATACACTGGTAAAAAATAGCCCTCGCGTTCAATCAACAACTTGCTGCAATTATGACAATAGGTGTTATTCCCTTCATGGTTTGGGACATTGCCGACATAGACGTATCTGACACCCTCCTTAATGGCTAATTCACGGAAACGCGTCAATGTTGAAACTGGTGTCGGGGCCAGCCTGTCAAGTTTGTACTTAGGGAAAAAACGCAAAAAGTGTAAAGGATAGTCGGGACCCAGATTGTCAAGTATCCATCCACACATCTTTTTTATCATTTCTTCATCATCTATATATCCGGGTACCACCAGTGTTGTAACCTCAAGATGAATTCTTTGTTCATGCAGCGTCTTTAAAGTGTTTAATACTGGCTGCAACCGTCCACCATTCAGTTTCCTGTAAATGTCATCGCTGTATGATTTAAGGTTTATGTTTGCACCGTCCAGCACCTTACAAAACTCGAGAAGGGGCCCTTGATTAATGTAACCATTTGAAATCCAAAGGTTATGCAGCCCTTTTTCCTTTGCCAGTCTGGCGATGTCGATCATGTATTCAAAAAAAGTGATGGCCTCTGAATATGTGTATGCAATAGATTCAGAACCTAAACGCCGGGCTGTCTCAACTGCTTCAGCAGGAAAAAGTTCGTAATGGCGCACTTCATGAGGCTTTGCCTGTGAAATTTCCCAGTTCTGGCAATTTAAACAGCGGAAATTGCATCCTGTGGCAGCAAGAGAAAAAACCATTGATCCAGGCCTGAAATGAAAAAGCGGCTTTTTTTCCACAGGATCGTTATGAACAGCGCAAGGATTTCCATAGGCAAGGCTGTAAAGTGTGCCGTCCATATTAACCTTGGAACGGCAGATACTGCGGTCGCCCGGGGCAAGTATGCAGCGGTTGGGGCATATTCCGCAAACTACTTTTTTATTCTCTATCTTGCTGTAAAGGAATCCTTCATGAGACCATTTCCACAATGTTTTTGGTGCATCATTTTTGAATATCTTGCCGCTGATATCATCAGGACCAGACGTAACATGTCCGTCCCCGGCAAAAGACCGGCATACATCGGCAAACATCGCAGTGGATAGAAATGCTCCGCTATAGTAAAGAAAATCCCTTCTGTTTATATTTTTCATTACGCGTTCCAATAACAATCAAACTTGCCAGTTTCAAAACTATCAATCCTGCCGTGGCCCAGATAAGCCCAAAATAGGGCAAAAGTACCAAACTGGTAATCAGGGTGCCGCAGGCAGCACCTATTAAATCAGCTGAAAAAGATCTGGTTACAGCAGAATTTCCGCCTCCTCCCAAATGGAGAGCCACAGGGAACTGAAACCCGCATGCAAGAGAAACCATGAAACCGAAAATAAGAAAAAAGAATGACGGCAGACGATCCCCACCCATCTTCAGCGCCAGCATCAAGATAACCATCATGAAAACGAGCAGACCATCGGTCAGAACCAGTATGTGTTTTCCACCTTCACGCAGTTTGTCGCCCAGCAATGCTCCTGGTAAAAGACCTGCCAGAAAGACAGTTATAATTATTCCTATCTGAAAATATATATAACCATAAAATATCTGAAAAGCAAAGATTACCAGTATTTCACTTCCCATCGTCATTGCTCCTGTTGAAAAAAGTACAAATTCTTCCCGCTTAATACGAAACAGATATATAAAGGTAAGCACAATAAGAGCAGCAATAAATCCGACAGGTGAACTGGAAAATTTTGCAAACCACTGTGAAAACATCAGCCTCATCAAAAAAGGAGAATTATCGCTGTTTTTTGGTGTATTCGGATCCATCAGATCATTTAAGCCTGAAATTCTTTCTTTAGTCAGATTCCCGTAATAATAGCCACGTATGTACAGAGTATTAATGCCTTTTTCTTTAAGTCTCGCAGGGATATCTGTTTTGATTGAAATATCCTGACACAGAAAAAATATCTTCAACCCTGGCATAAGCAAAACATGCTTAAAATGATTTTTTACGGTATTGTATAGAGAAGAAAGCTTCTGCCGCTGTGGTTCGGCAAGGTAATTATCATAACCTTCCATAGAAAAACTCAAAACACCATCCGGCGCAAGGCGTTTCTTTACAAGGCTGAAAAACTGATCGGTAAAAAATCTGTTGACTTGAAATGTGTCTGGTTCAGGCAAATTTAAGACAATAGCGTCGTAGATTTTATCCGAATCCGCAAGAAAAGCCCTTCCATCCTGATTGATTACGTTTAATCCTTCAATATTTTCGATCAGACCGAACTTGAACTGGACAGAGATAATATCAGGATCAAGCTCAACGTAATCAACTGTTTTAAGGCCATATTTTTTCAGTTCCTTCATAATTCCACCCTCGCCCGATATCAGGAGGATGCGTTGAGGATTGTTAAGTTGAGCCATGGGGTAATGGATAGTCTCTTCCGCAATGCTCTGATTCTGGCTGCTTAATACAGGGACTCCGTCAATAAAAAGAGTAAACTGTCCATTATCCTTATGAACGGCAATCCTTCCGTAACGGGATTCACGATAATGAACCAGTTCCCCCTCGGAAGGCGCAAGCGAAAATGGTTCGAAAAAAATGCCCGTTGCTAATACTAATAATGTGATAGCAGCACCCGGAATAATTTTTAAATATTTTCTCTGCTTTTCGGTTAATGAAAAAAGAAAAAATGATGCTGCCACAAGCGGAAGGCCGGCAAGAAATATAGCCTCAAACGGAGTAACCAGAAAAACAAGAGCAAATAAAAAAAAAGCTCCTCCAGTTATATCTCCTATATTATCAGCAATATAAATGCGTGCACCCGAATAATCCGGTGTTTCTGTTCTTAACACAAAAAGGCTGTAAGGAAGAACAAAACCTACAAGCAGGCAGTATGGAGCAATTGTAAAAAAAATGTAGGCAAGGGTAGGATAAAAGCCAACTGAACTGCCGTGAATAAAGAAAAAATCTCGTAATTCACGAATAATAAAAATCTGAATAGCAGATAAAGCGGTTAGGATGAAAGAAAGACAGCAGAGTCTGCTTGGACTGGGCTGCCAGTAATGCGGTGTAATCAGATGAGCTACAAGCGTTCCTATACCGCCAAGTATTAACCAGCTGAAAAGTATTAAAGAAATGACAAACTCATTACCGTGGAACTGGGCAAGAAACTCGCGTATGGTTATTAATTGTACAGCCACCGAAGAAATGCCGGTAGCAATGATAACCAGCAGTGTAGCGCGTTCATTTTTCTTCATCAAAATATTGAACCTGGTAAGTCATAACTTCCAGTTTATCTTTTTGCCATGCATCTGCTGACATACTTGCCTTCATACATAGATGCCCAAGGAATTCTTTGGGTTGGGGCAACTGTTTCCATACCTGTGGCAAAAAAGTTGCGCTGGCAAAGCCTTTTCGGATAATTACACCATCTACATTAACGCGCAGTTTCGCAATCAAATCATCGCCGTCTCTGTATTTTAGGGTCTCAGGCTGGGTGAGTATGCTTACCTCTATATCAACATGCTCCAGCTCTTCATCTCTCAGTGGAGAAAATCGAGGATCATGAAAAGCAGCACTGATTGTATTACGCTTGACTCCTTCTTTCAAGGATTCAGATGCGGTTATATTTCCAATACAACCTCTAAGCTGGCCGTTAATCTTTAAGGTAACAAAAGTGCCGAAATGCTCCTGAAAACAATCTTCCTTAAGCGCTTCTTCCAGGGTTTCGGCCTCGACAGTGTCTATCTTTTTGTTTAGCTTTTTCATAAGCGTATGCCGGGCAAGCCTTACCAGCACCTGTCCCTGACTATCAGAAAATTTGCGAACCTCACTTTTTTTGTCTTCCATATACTTGTCTCCATAAAATGCTATGGCTGCATAGCCGACAACTTTACTGCGTCCGCCGCAGGTGTCGCCACTGTTTGAATAATGCAACAGAACCGGTTGCCATCCATATTGCCGGGCCAGGCTTACAAGAACAAGAATCGGCACTTTCCCGCACGCATAATTATAACCCTTCAACAAATTGTCTGTATCCAGATTTAATATCATTTTAATGGTTTCTTTATCTGTTTCTACAGCCAGATCATATTGTTGATAGTGGGAAAGATCCGAGCTGGCCACAAGAAGCGTGTTTTGATCTCGAAACATATCTATTTCGCGCGTGAGTTTGCCAATATTCCCCTGACTTATTACAATCGGAATTATCTCAAATTGCTTTAAATAATACTGCAAAAATGGGAGCAGGACTTCCAGTGAATGTTCGCTGAGATCAGAAGCCTTGTTTGCGTGAAACAAACCTGACTGGTTTCGCATTTTTACAGCATCTTCATGCAAATTGACTGTGCCGAGAGGAGTCTGGTAAGCAGCCACATCGCTGATTGCTCCGTTTATAAAACCTGTCCGATGATCCGGGCCAAGCAAAATAACCTTGTTAAACTGCTTTTCGTCGAGTACAAGTGAAGCATGGGCTGCTGTAAGACCGGAGCATGGATATCCCGCATGTGGCAGTATGAGAGCCTTTAAATATTTTCCTGATGGAATTTTTACCTGGGTTTTTTTTGCCTGGCTGGTCAGTATATCGACAGTTTGCAATAAATCAGAACTATTGGAAGGATAAAATTTGCCTGCAAAAACGGCTTCGCGAATATCATCCGCATGTGCCCATTCTATACTGAGAGGACAGACCATGCACAAGGCCAGGAAAAACTTTATAATCGGATTAAATGCCTGCTTCATGAAGTGACCCTGCCTGTAACTATAGAGGGTAAGGGACAAGAAAATATATTAAACCTAAATTGAGCGATTTTTTTCTCGATCTGCACCAATCTTCTTGCGCATCAAGGACTTGCGAAAAGTCTCGACATATCCATTGGTATGCCTACGCTTTTCGCAAACCTTGCTGCATCAAGATCTCGGCACATTTCTTCGCAAAAAATCGCTCAACTTAGGTTGAATAAATACAATGAGCGAACAATACTGTCAAACTAAAACTCGTTGATCTCCCCACTCGAAACTGATCTATGGTAATAGCTGGTTTTTATTGACAAGTCTTACCAAATATGATGCCCTCGTAAAAAATATAATTTTGAAGGAATCTGAAACATGAAAGACAAATTAGGACTCTATTACTATCCATTTCCGGACAACAAACGCGTTCGCATGTATGTTAGCGAAATTCATGACAAAATATGCTTCAAGTTCTGGAATGCAGATGCACCTGAAATATGGGACAAACAAAGATGGGTTGCCCATGATGAAATAGTGAAAGCAACTGCCGCTTACAAAGATAAGAAACGCAATCCAATCGAAGCGTATGATATTGAAGTGGCTAAACAGCTTATTAATGAAGGCAGGAAAGAGCAGGAAAAAACTCAAGAATAAGATTCTAACCGCGCTGCGCAACTTTTTTGCGAATGAAATCGAGTCCGAAAATCAGAGGAATGCCGAACCAGGCAAGGAAGTAAATCTCTATGGAAACAGGCCCTGTAGCGAGAACTTTTTGTGCCGGAGGAAAGTAAAGGACTGCCCAGGAAAATACAACCTGAATAATAATCCCGAAAAAAATCAGTTTATTCTTAAAGATACCCATATCCAGGCCTGAACGATAGATAAAACGTCGCCCTATAAGGTTTCCGATCTGCATGAGCAGAATGGTGGATAAAGCAATGCCTGTTGCTGAACGGTAAAGTACGTTGTTTGAAGCAAGCTCCTGACCGTATTCCCATCCACCTTCTACAAGGACAAAGAAAAACAAAAATATAGACCACAGAGCCTCAAGTAATCCAAGAAACAGATAGCTGTGTATAATTAGAGGACGTGTAAGAAGCCCCTCGCTTCGGTCCCTTGGAGGCCGACGCATCTCCTCGGGATCGGGTGGTTCCTGCCCCAGACCCATAGACGGAATGATATCCGTTCCAAGATCAATAGACAGTATCTGAATCACCGTAAGGGCCAAAGGAACCGGCAGCAAAATGTAAATAATATATGGCAGGATTTCAGGTCCATTGCTCACGAGCACATAATTGGTAAATTTCTTTATATTGCTGTAAATCGCTCGTCCTTCTTCAACTCCTGCTACAATAGAAGCAAAATTATCATCCAGCAGAACAATCTGCGCCGACTCCCTGGCCACATCAGTGCCCTTTTTCCCCATAGCAATACCAACATCGGCTGCTTTGAGGGCCGGAGCATCGTTCACCCCATCGCCGGTCATGGCCACGACTTTGTCCATAGCCTTTAGCGCAGCTACGATTTTCATTTTTTGCTCAGGAGTCGTTCGCGCAAAAATCGAGACTCCCTTGCCCAGCGCCTCTATAAGCTGTTCCTGGGTCAACTGCTCCAGAATGTCTCCCGTCAGGACTCCTGCCATATTCTGACCATCCACCACAATTCCGCTTTTCTGAGCAATGGCTAAAGCTGTATCAGGGTGGTCGCCGGTAATCATAATGACATCAATACCAGCATCATGACATTTTTTAACTGCAGGGGGTACTTCCTTGCGAATGGGGTCCTCGATCCCCACAAAGCCAGCAAGGATAAGATCATGCTCCAAGTCATTCTGTTTGGCATCCGTATAATCGCCTTCCGCAAGTATGCTGTAGGCTATGGCAATGACACGCAAACCTGTTGCAGCGACCTTTCTCATTGCTGCCTCAGCCTTTTCAAGAGCCTCTTCATCAACCTTGACCGGCTGTGCTGCCGAGTTATCTTGCATGCCAGAAATAAAAGGGCGTATGGCCACCCAGGCTCCTTTTACTACAAAGAACTTCTGAGAATCTGCCGAAAAGATACCGGCCGATCTTCTTTTATCAACGTCAAAGGCAAAATGTTTTTCAATATCTTTTTCAAAAGCAGAAAAATCTCCACCTTTTTCCACGTAGGAATCAGCAACTGATACATCAAGGGGGTCTCCTGAAAACCCCTTCTCTGATTTGCGGACTTCGGATGCACTCAGGGCAAGCTTCAGCAGAAAATTCTCTGAGCCCTTATCCTTGAGTTTTTCGCAGGCAATGGCATCTCCCAGGTGTGTAATTGTAAGTTGGTTGTGAGTCAGAGTTCCTGTTTTGTCAGTACAGATCACATGAACCGCACCCAATGCTTCCACAGCTTTCAGTTCTTTTACCAGTACGTTCTTTTTGGCCATCCGTAAGCTGCCGATTGCCAGAGACAGGGTAAACGTGGGCAGAAGACCTTCAGGAACGTTGGCCACGATAATGCCCATCATAAACACCAGATTTACCCAGAGAGATCTTCCGCTAAAAACTCCGTAGAGAAAGAACGAAAACCCCATGCTGACGGCAATAATAGTCAGGATCTTCACCATGCGTCCGGTCTCGTACTCCAGAGGAGAAGGACTTCTTCGGATGGACTGAGAAAGCTGAGCCAGCTTCCCAAACTCTGTTCTGATACCTGTTGCAAAGATAACTGCCTCGCCACTGCCTTTGAAAACAGAGCATCCTGCAAAAACAAGATTTTCGCTTTCCGACATACGTTTATCTACTGCTGATGCATGGAGGCTCTGTGCCTTGGACTCCCCTGTGAGTGGAGCATTGTTTACCACCAGATCCCCGCTCTTGACCAACCGGCCATCAGCCGCGATACGGTCGCCTTCTGAGACAATAAGAATATCTCCAGGAACAAGATCCTCGGCAAGGATTTCGACATTATTTCCATTTCGCCTGACCAAGACACGAGGAGGCAGAAATTTCTTGAGGGCCTCCATTGCTTTTTCTGCACGATATTCCTGCACAAAACTAAATAATGCGTTTAGGAAAGAGACCCCAAGCAGAGCCCAGCCGAGCACATTCATACTTTCGCCGGGCTGAAGATTATCGGCGACAAAGCAGATAACAGCAGAAACATTCAAAAGGATGGTAAAAAAATTGGTAAACTGTTTTAAGAGGGAACGAACCCATTTCCATTGATCGCGGACTTCCACAGAGTTCTTGCCGACCTCCAGCAAACGTTCTTCGACCTCATGGTCGTTCAGACCCTCCGGTCGGCTCGACAGGTAAGAATAAACTTCATCAGGGTTAACGTTTTGTATTTGTTTTGCTTTATTCATATTCCCCTGTAGATTCCCATATCACAAGGAGTTCCACGGAGAACTCTCTCCAGCGAATCGGCATAAACTGCTCGATTAAGACGGGTGCGCTCTGATGCACCCAACAGAATCATGCGTGTCTTTAACTTGCAGCCGTGGACCAGGATCTCTCTCGACCAGTCGCTACTTACTACTACACGATAGTCCAGCCGAAAGATGTCAGCTCCGCATCCCTGCTTAATGTCCTGGATAACAGCAGCAAGGTATTTCAACCCTTTTTTGCGCAATTCCTGCATGCGATGAAGAGAGAAATGGAGAAGTTGAAAAGAACTTACATTCATGACCCGCAGGAGGTAGAGTTCTTCCACTTCAGGCAGAAACAGCTTGAAAAATGGCCAGGCTGATTTAAAACCCCGCGGATGTCCTGCCAGTGGAATTAAAAACCTGCGTGGATTAGCAAGCAAACCCGGCTGCACTACGCGCACAGCCAGTACATTGAATTTGTCAGACTCGAGGAGTTTTTCAGAAATGGTTCCAGATAAAAAGGCTTGTCTCTTGGAGCGAATCCGAGTTCCGCACACAACAAAACTCTCGCTGCCATAAGGAATAGCATCAAGGAGGGACCGGCAAACATTTTTTTTTAGCGGAAGGATTTTACGGCATAGTTCTATGCTTTGAGCGCTGCATTCTTGCTCAATCTTAGTGATCTTCTCAACAACTTGCACAGGAGAAACACTATTGTCCTGAATGTGGACAAGTGTCAGCTTTTTTTCAGCGGTATGTGTCGCAAGACGGATACCGTAACGTGATACCCAGTCACCATTAAGCGAACCATCATAGGCAAGGTATATCATATTCAGGCCTCTGCAGAGGTAAGTATTTTATACAACAAGTTTTTTACTATATAAAAAATCTATAAAAACAGAGATATTATGTCAACATATAACCACCAATATAGAGGCTCTAATAATATTATCAATAATAAAGCTTGCTTTCCGCCCGAAAGCTGTTATTATCCTTTTAATCAATAAAGGTCTGTTCTTAATTGGCGGGCCGGTTTCGATCTAAAGGAAAGTACCATTTGTCAAAGTGGCACCCTGAAGTCTGGAACTATGAGAATTTCTTAAAAGGAGGGTGTTAATTATGGCTAATGGAATTGTAAAATGGTTTAATAGCGGCAAAGGGTTTGGTTTCATCGAGCAGGAAGATGGTCCGGATGTATTTGTTCATCATTCAGCAATCAATGCAACTGGTTTCAAGTCTCTTGATGAAGGCGACCGAGTTACCTTTGACGTTGAGCAGGGTCAAAAAGGACCTGCTGCAGTAAATGTTACTGTAGCTTAGATTATTCTGAGTTAAAAAAAGGGCATTCCATCGAATTATGATGGAATGCCTTTTTTGTTTAAACCCCATAAAGTTCAGCAATGTCCCTGTCCAGCATCACTTTTATTCCACGGATCAGATGTATAACCTAAGGCATAATAAAAGCCTTTATTTAAAGAAATATCAATATCAATAATAAAGCTTGCTTTCCGCCTAAAAGCTGTTATTATTCTTTCTAATCAATAAAGGTCTGTTCTTAATTGGCGGGCCGGTTTCGATCTAAAGGAAAGTACCATTTGTCAAAGTGGCACCCTGAAGTCTGGAACTATGAGAATTTCTTAAAAGGGGGTGTTAATTATGGCTAATGGAATTGTAAAATGGTTTAATAGCGGCAAAGGGTTTGGTTTCATCGAGCAGGAAGATGGTCCGGATGTCTTTGTTCATCATTCAGCAATCAATTCAAGTGGTTTCAAGTCTCTTGAAGAAGGCGACAAAGTTACCTTTGACATCGAGCAGGGTCAAAAAGGTCCTGCTGCAGCAAATGTTACTAAAATTTAGACCAATAGTTCTGAGTTAAAAAAAGGGCATTCCATCGAATTATGATGGAATGCCCTTTTTGTTTTGCCTCCTTAAAGATCCAGCCAATTGAAAAAAACGCATAAAATCATGACCGTTCCCGAACGTCCAGTAAGAACGTACAAGTCCCCCCTAACCTCGTTTATAAAGTAAAGAGGGTAGCCTTATTTTAAGTTGACAAAAGTTGACAAAAGTATTAACTATATAAAATATGAATAAAAAATTAAATATAAAGCGAATTAATCGGGCTATGGATAAACTCGGACTGAACCAGTCTATGCTCGCGAAAGAATTGGGCGTTTCTAGGACAATTGTATCCTCCTGGTTCAAAAGCCATAAATTCCCTCGTCCGGAGAAGTTATTAAAACTGGGGGTGATTCTTAATCTACCGTTTCAGGAGCTTGTTCAACGGTCTGTAATGGCAAAAGAACCAGTTGTTGCTTTTAGGAAAAAAGGGTCACGCAAGACCACGGATATCCATATAGGACAAGCTAAAGAGATGGGGCAGTTGCTAGAGATGCTCGTTCCTTACCTTCCTTTTGACGACATGTTTCAGCCTCCTGCTCTAAAAGCCCCTATGGTTGAATATGGTTATATCCAAAGAGCAGCAAATCGAATTCGCAAAGAAATAGGTGTAAAAAATAGCGATCCTATCGACTTTGAGCAGCTTATTAACAAACTTAACGAGTTCGAAGTAGTTCTCATCCCTGTATTGCACGGTCATCGTGAGCATCATGAAAATGCTCTTCATATTTACCTGCCCACCTCCAAAACGACTTGGATATATCTAAATCTGGATAGTAATATCCATGACTTCAAATTCTGGATAGCTCATGAATTGGGACATGTTCTATCTCCATCCTTGAGAGGAGATACCGCCGAGGATTTTGCAGATACTTTCGCCCAAGTCCTTCTGTTTTCAGAGGATCAGGCCGAAGGAGCATATTATGTTTTGAAAAATTTTAGTTCTAAAAAAAGCCAAATCAAACACATCTTTGAAGTGTCAGAGTCCCTTGTCATTTCCCCCATTACTGTTTATAAAGCAATCAACAATTATGCTGTTGAATATAATAAGCCCAAATATAATTTGGAGCCGGAAATATTTGCGGCAACAACAAATTTCAATAAACAATATTTAAAGGTTAGTGAAAAGCTTGAATTGAAAGAACCATTTACAGTAGCCGAATACATCAAAATAACCAAAGACATATTCCACAGTCCTTTTTTTGATGTCCTTAGAGTTTATTTGTCTGAAAATGACAAATCGGCTGGATTCATTCAATCGATCCTAGACACCTCAATATTGGATGCCAAAGAGATTCATGCAGATATATGGTTAGGTAAATGGCCAAGACAAGAATCTTACTTGACAGCAATGCATATCTAAGAATTGCCGACAGCTTTCATCCTCTTCTTCATGAAAGTTTTGGTAAACCTAACTATACTCTTTATTTAATTAAAGAATTTCAAAAGGAATTTAATAAAAACCCGCGTCTCAAAAACAAATTCGGTTGGGTGAACCAGCCTGAATTCACTGAAAACCGCCAACACCGTCTCAGAACTACCAAGTCACAAAAAGAGCAGATTAATCTTACTTATTCCTACTTATGGGCACATAATATCAGTGAGGGGATTGGCGCTTCAAGAGTAGATGTAAAAGCGTTGGCCTATGGGGATGTCCTTGGCGTTCCAGTTATAACTGATGATGTTGATATGACTGAGATCGGGAAAGCTTTTGGAATTGAAATTTGGGGCCTATTGGATTTATTAAAGGTTGTGTATAATTCAAAGCGAATCGATTTGAAAGATATCAATGCATTGATAAATTATCTCGACTATTTGAAAGACCTACCATACCCTGCGTTTAAAACAGATGTGAAAAAAGCTTTTGAAGATCATTATAGTAGCTCCCCACATACTTTCTAATCCTAACGTAGTCCTTAGAATAATTAAAAACCTTATTATATAGGGGATATTTTTCTGAATAGCGACTTATTACTGGAAGAGGTATGGTTTTGAAAAAAAACGCATAAAATCATATGTATCCCGGAAATCCGCCCCAGATTTAGCGAAACAATTAGAAATGAGATAGTCAGGAGCAAGATAAGCTGTAAATAGGGAAGAACTGGGCTGAAGCCCACTAGTTACGAAGAAAGCCCTTCAATAAGAGCAGCCACATTATGCCCCAACACATCATGGTTGTATCCTCCCTCAAGGATGGCAAAGCATCCTCCTCCGCAGGCACTGGCAGCATTACGGACAAGAGAGCCAATAGAAAAATAATCCTCTGTTTTTAGAACCCCGCCCCAGTCATCCTCATGATTGTCAAACCCGGCTGAAATTCCTATTATGTCCACCTGAATCCCAGACAAGATATGTCCTATTTTACGGATGTATACATCACGGTCTTGCTCAGATGGATTGTAGGTTTTAATCCAATCTTTACTTCCTAAAATATTTACTGTCCCATCTCCAAAGTGCATGTCAAAATCCAGCACAAATGCATTTTCTATCAGTCCTTCATTTTTTAGTGCAAGAAGGGCTATTGTCATGTTGTTGAAATAGCAGAAACCCCAGCAGTCGCCGGCTGAAGCATGGTGACCCGGCGGTCTTATCAGGCCGAAAGCAGGTTCTTTAAGGCCTGTACGGGCAGCCATAACAGCTCCGCCTGCGGCAAGTGAGGAAATGGGATAAAGACCACTTTTATGGACATAGTTAATATGGGCTTTTGTATGCGCTGCAGAAATTTCATTTTCAGACGCAGGTTCGCAATCAACTAAATCCACATCATTTTTAATAACATCTACTATAGCCTCAATTCGCCCTTTGGCGGAAGCCGGGTCAGAAGTATAGACCTGATAGAAATCCTCGTGAAAAATGACTTTCATTTTTTCCTCGTTTCAAAGAAGGGAAAGTATAATTACTCTGCTATAAACTCAAAATAATTATAAATAGCTTCTAAATCTTGTGCAAGTTAAGAATTATGGCTTCGTAAAAATATCTAAAACGGCTTTCTTTGTTTTTTATGCTAAATTTATTCATAATCATTTGACTCAATCTCAATTCTATTTGTATTATTTATAATTCCATACGGGTTTTCCTCTTACTGAACTCTAAACTAATAGGAGCGGGCTGTGAAAACAAAATTCTTCAGCAATAAAGAAATTAAATTTGCCGATCATCCAAAATTTGCAAATGTGAAAATAGCCACTTTTATTACCGAAAAGGATACTGATACGGTCAGTGTCTGTTTACTTGATATCGCACCAAAAACAGAGATCCCCATTCATACTCACGATCCTCAGGTTGATTCTATATTTGTTTTTGAAGGTCAGGGTGAAGCCTTTGTTAACGGCAGGTGGGATAAGATTGAGGCAGGAGATTATATCTTTGTGCCCGCTTTAGACGAACACGGGATAAATAATACAGGGACAACTTCCTTAAAACTGTTTGTGCATCACAGTCCGCCTTTACTATAAAATTTTACCTCATAAGCAAATAAAAAATTGGCTGAAACCTGAAGAAAATATTTGAAAAAAATACTCAAGAGTCAAAAGCAGTTTTGCCCTCCTCCCAATCAAGTTAAATAGTTAAGAGCATCCCAAAGGCCCCCCTAAAGATCCAGCCAATTGAAAAAAACGCATAAAATCATAGGCTCGGAAATCCGCCGCCATGCCCACTATGTTTGGAGAATGTCAATATGTCACGGACATCCCCAAGTTGTCTCAGAATGGCTTGATATTGCTGAAAGCACCCAGCCAATGACGTAGTCTTTCTCAATGACATTGGCAACAAGACCAAACTCCCTTGAGAAATCCATTATTTCCGATTTATCAATCATTCTGGGTCATCTGCTTCCAGTTTTCCGGTACCCACAGCCGCCAACGGGTAACCAGCTTTTCATTGCTGAGCTTTGGGTCAAGTTTAGTGTTACCTGCTGTAAGCCTTGCACGGCATTGATCTATAGTTTCTGTTTCATCAGGTGCAATCTTTTCCAATAAAAAATGAGGGCAAGGGGTCAGAGGGCAAGGGGTCAAGTCTACTATTGACCCAAGGGCAAGGGGTCAAAGGGCAAGGGGTCAAGTCTACAGGGCAAGGGGTCAAGTCTACTATTGACCCATGGAAGATAAAATGTTATATGTTACAGCATGTCACGACCACTTAGAATAGAATATCCCGGAGCATGGTATCATGTAATGAACCGTGGCAGGCGGTCTGAAT